>JAABUS010003571.1_pt1 | contig 24816 bp, 26 predicted proteins | sample 5560161 | NCBI WGS metagenome assembly JAABUS01 (sample SAMN10711885, study PRJNA513376) | rock metagenome | isolation source: Antarctica rocks | place: Antarctica: Victoria Land, Trio Nunatak nord | collected 2016-01-04
ACGACTGACCAGAGCTTTGTTATATTGACTCCAGTTACGGAGACGGTAGGTGCGTCTGGTATTCTTCTGTTTCACACCAAAAGAATACCAGCACTGCCGTCTCCGTAGCTATTTATGCAACAACGCCCACTGAAACTATCATTCTTCAAGGCCATCATCGTTTTGTAATATTATCTAACCTCAACCAGTCTGATGAGAACTGCGGGCAAATCTATCCAAGGGTTTCCGCTATCGTCCTGACAATCATACAATTGCTTCACATCCTTAATTACTCTGGATAAGCTATATGTGCCGGACGACAACCGGAAGATTTAGAATCCCTTTTCACATTCGATGAGATTAGATTACCGCATTGCTTTCATCAACAATCAAGCGAGGCTTAAGGCACTATGCGAAAATATTGGGTCTCTCCAAGCGCTCGCCGTCGACATTGAGACAATCAATTGGTGGAATCCGCTGGCCGAGAAAGTTGCTCTTATCCAACTCGCTTACCGCGTCAACGATAAAATACGCGTCTCAATCATCGATGCTCTCGCTCCACTCGATTTGATGATTCTTCGCTTGCCGCTTGAACTCGATTCCACGACGAAAGTTATTCATAACGCGGCCTTCGATGCGGTACGCCTCGAACGCCATTTCAAAATCAGCTCCGCTCCCGTTCATGACACCATGCTTGCGGCACGACGAAGCGGCGAAAAAAAGTACTCGCTGAAGGCTCAAGTCGAGAAGCACCTAAATCTACCGCTCAATAAACAGGCGCAGCAAAGCGATTGGAGTGTGCGCCCGCTGCAACCTAAACAACTCGATTATGCGGCACTCGATGCAGTTGCCACGCTGTTGCTTTATGAACATCAGGTGAAGCGTGGGCTAAAGGGCGATTACAGACTGCGCGCTGAGAGCACCGATGAACAAGTCTCATTGCCGATGGGTGGTTCCCTTCCCGGTGCAGGTTCAGTTGAGCAGCCGACACCGGAAGATGAGCGGACACAATCGAGCGCAGGATTGTCCGGTTCGTCACTCGCTCTGCTGGGGATCATCACCGAATTACCGACTCGCTATTATCCGGAGCGACTGGCCGTCTCGGTTGGTGAAGAACGTGTGGGACTCGCCGGATGGATCATTGATCGGGTCATAGGTAAGAATGCGGAGTTAGATGAATCGACGGCGAAACTCGAGATCGCCGGATTGTGTCAACGTGGATTAATCAGAATCACACCAACGCGCCGGCTTGAAGCGAGTGAAGCGGGTCGAAGCATCTGGCACAAATATAAGCCCGTCTGATCGAGATATTCCGACCCGAAACCATTAGGTGTTGTGATAAGCGAGGGTTGTGAGCTTATCTATGGCGACTTTGCAGCGCGGAAAGCTCTGTTGGTTTTCCCTATGTGGAAGATAGAGATACTGGATGGATGTCGTCTAATAAGCAAGCACTCAATTATAATATCTTCGATCCTTACTTTTATTAAAGTCCTGTTTGTCGGATTCTGCATTGAGCCGATCATCCTCGTTCGATCTCGTCGGAGGAATCGAATGATGAAGCGGTCGGCGGTGCGTGGTGTGGCGCACTCGGCCGGCTCGTCGCGGTTGGGCATCCGGACATGCTCGGAAATCGTTTGATTGTCGCCGATGCCTTGCTGCAGCCTGCGCTCATCGACGCCGCTGTGAATTTTATCTTGTCGTAGCATGGCCTCTTTCCCACATAGCGTACAGCGAGAGGCGTGCCAGAATTCGTATAAAGCCCGAAAAGCTTATCGACTTTGGCCTGAAGAGCTCCGTCGACTTTCCGGTGTGTGGCCGGGTTCAAGCGCGGGTAGTGGTTTTGCTAAGGTAACCGGATGGTTTGGCCGGTGCTCGACTATCTCGGGTGTGTTTATGGTTGGCTTAACGCTTGAAAATATATTTTCAGGGTGACGCCGGTCGACTATTTTGGACTATCGGAAGGCTCTGTGATGCTTACTTTTCCAGCATAGGTATAAGCACCGGTGCTTACTTTTCCAGCATAGAAAGGATCCGGCTGAGTGCCGTCTTGCCTTGTGAAGCCGTTGTGGGGCCTCTCCTTCAGAGCAGATTGACCGGGTTGTTCGCCCGCCCCGGTTGTGAGCGCCGGAGAGTTTTGGACTGCTCGAAGAAAGGGAGCGGGGTGATTAAAACCCGGTGCTGGAGAAGTGTGCGTATTGTTATTGATAGCTTCGTGCGCCACGAATCTAATTCTTCGCCGTGCTTCTAATTCCTCTGAATCTTCTTGGATATTTCCTTCAATGCTTACTTTTTGAGCACGGTATGGAATGGAATCCTGAGATTCATCTTCGATGCTTAAAAAGCCAGCATCCCTAATCTGTTCATGTTCTGCGTGAACTTGCCGGGCGTCTGTTGCTTGACGCGGAGTGCGCTGACGGCGCGGGATCATTGTATCGAGGGCATCGGAGAGAGCGACATCGAAAAGGCCGCCTCTGGCTTTATTGCGTTCGTCCCGCCCGTTAAGGAACTCTACTGGAAAGCGATGCTCAAGCTTCGCCTTTTCTCCGGTTTCTTTATCGGTATATTCGCGGCGTAGTAACAAATGGACATGAGTGTGGCCGGTATGGCGATGGACAGCGAGGGCGTAGCGCAACTCCGAAAGATCGGTGCGCTCTTCGAGGTTATCCATCATTCGGCGGACGGCCTGTGCGTAGGGAAGATCGCGGTCTATTTGTGCATGGCTATTTTCTGCTCTGCTTAGTTTTTCAGCATCGTCGGGAGTGCTTACTTTTTGAGCATCGCCGCCGATGCTTACTTTTTCAGCATCGATTTCTTTGACTTCTTTTTTCCGGCCTTCGAGTTTCTTGAGCTCTTTGGCATCGGCGGCATTAAAAGCGATGATGATGTGATGCAGCTCATTGGTTTTGGCTTTAGATTGTTCACCACCGGCGAGATAACGGTCAGCGGCGGTATGTTTGAGGCCGTCACGGTCATGGGTAAAGATGGGGCGGCTCTGAGGCTCCTCGCGTTCGAGGTCGCGCTCGCGCTCCGAGATGTAGCGGGCGTGGTGCGCGGTCTTGGCGCTCTTGTTGGTCGGCTTGACGTGGATGAAGGTTCGCATGATCACGTCGAGTTGCCATTCAAATGCCGTGCCAGATTTGTGCTAAGAAGGTTTTTTCGCTACCGGGCTGTTGTTCGCCGGCGGCTGTGGGTTTGACTGCATCTGGAGCAGATGGAAACGCGCGCGGAGCAGATCCATCATCTGGTTTGTTGGCTGAAGGCATGTTTGATAAAGACCGTTTTTTTGTGCGTCGGTCAAATCACCGATTCCGGGGTAATTTAATCCGGCGAAGAAGGAAGCGAAGGAAGCGGCGAGAAAAAGATTAGTCTGGGCAAGCTGAGCGCTCAGCGGAGCAGTTGCTTCCTTAACATGGTGGCTGACAATCTCGTTTAGGTCTCTGAGAAGCTGGCGGACGACCGTATCTTTAGCTCCCTTTTCCAAGCGCTCGTAAGCGAGACCTTTGTGGACGAGCTCGGCAATCAGCGGGGAAGCTTTTCCACTCCGGTTGGCGATCTCCAGATCATCGGTTTTGCGAAGTCGAACGGTGCGAGATTCGCCGTACTGCGTGTCTTCCTGAAGAATACTTTTTAATCGTTTGTTCATAGTTTGAATGTTCCGAAGTTGCCAGGCGGAAGTCGAAGGATGGAGTGTGTTGTTGTAGCTAGCGGAATTACCAGCATGGCGGGACGAGCGCCGGTAACTGCCGGCTTGAGAAAGATATAATCTCAAATTAGTGGTGGTTGTCAAGGCACACAAATCGACGAGTTTTAGAGAAGCCGGAAATGAGAGCAATTGTGTACGTGATTTGATAAATAGAATCAAGTACTTAGTAAGGAAAAATCACAAAGAATTTTAAGTGTACAAATGGAAATCACAAAGGTGGTTGAAAAGAAGGTCAATGTGTACTGCGTTGGGCTTTTAGTATCAAGCATTTAACCATCGAAAATCACAATGTACACAAGCTCGTCGCTGTTAGTAGTAGGGTTAAAGGTTGATAGGAGAAGCAGTTAGAGAAGAAAACAGAGGCGAAAAAAAAAGGCATATCTTGCTTCGTCGGCGGGTAGTGGGTGTGTACAAGGAATACATTGAGGAACAGTAGTAGGGGATATGGTAGAGCGATGAAATTCGGACGAGTGATGAAATTTATAATGGTGATAGTGTTCGGATGAAGGATCGACAAAGTAATGGGTGTGGAGTGGAGAACAAGAATTTAGGATGAGATGGATGTCGGATAAAAGTGCAGGGATGTGATGGGAAGGAATTGAATCGACAAATTGAATTAGGCGAAGGAAGGGCTGCGCGAGGTGAGGAAGGAGATGCGCAGCTCGACGAATTGAATAAGGTGGTTAAATTGGGAAAGCGAAAGAGCTGAAGTCGAATGGCGAATTGTTAACATCAACGTCGGCGTTGTCGTCGTGGCTGATGTGAAGGCAATGGGAGAGAATGAAGGTAGAGGAAATGGTCGCCGGAGCGGTCGCGCAGCGTGGTGATGACAGAGATCGGTGCCGGGCGGGAAGTGTGGGAAGAGATGAATAAGAAAAGGATCGTCGAGAGCGATGCAAGGCCGAGGAGCAGGGAGATAAGGATGGGAATGCGCAGTTGCGGTAGGCGAGAGCGATGTCGGTTTTGATCGGAGCTGTCGGTGTTCTGTGCTGATCGTTTTGATCTAAGCGGGGAAGAATTAGTTGTCGTAGTGGAATGGTTGGAGCGGTGTGGGCGGGAGGAGGATGGCTGAGATTTAGGTTTGACGGGATTAGTGCGGTAGTTTTGGGTGCCGGGATTTTGAGCATCGGAATTTTGAGAGCCGTTGAATTCGGCGCTGAAGGTGGAATAAGCGGCAGCGCTCGAATCGGAAGCGATAAGCTGATCGTAGTCGTAGTAGGATTGTTCAGGTTCGTCTAAATGTTCAAAATCGTGTTGGATATCCGGTTCGTGCATGATGGGTGTGAAACCTCGCTTTCATTTGCTTTGTTCCATCGGCCTTGAATTTTGTTTGTAAGTGTAAATATCCGGTTGGAATGACGTATCGGCGTTGATTGGTGCGCGGGGGACGGGAAGCAAAAAATGTCCGGAATTCGGTCGTGCTTAAAAAGTAAGCAGTGGCGAAAAAACAGGCAGTGCTGAAATATTAAGCAGTCGGTGATGCTTAAAAAGTAAGCACGGCGGCCGTTTGATGCTGGAAAAGTAAGCATCGGGTCGTGCTGCAATATTAAGCATCCGGAATTTCCGTGCTTCCCGTCTTGTATCGGCGGGCTAGTGGCGGGCGCGATTAGGCAGGGCTGGTGGCAGGCTGTTGCTGGTGCGGCAGGTAAGAGTCGGCGCAAATCCGAGACAAGGCCGTCAAGACCGGCATAGTCGGTGCAGTAAGCGGTGATGCGTGAACGGACGCGTTGGAGTTCTTCGGGACATTTGCCGGTGCGGACGAGTTAGGCTTCCGGCCAGTGTCTCGGCGTTCTATGCCGATTAATCTCAATCATCCGCAGGTCAGATGCTTGGGTGAATCGAGGGGCAGGCGGTTGTGTTGACTTTGCCGCCTGCCCCCGTTGAAATGGTGCTATACCCGTGCTGTAGCATTGGTACTGCCACGCCGCTTCGATTTGACCGATGATGCCGGTGAAGGAGAATCTATTGCTCCGGTGGCTGCACGAACCAATACTTTCTTTGCCGCTTCATTCGGTAAAGCGCTTTCCTCTTCCTGAGTGCCAGACGTTCCAGAGTCCGAAGAGACAGCAACCGTACTTGGTTTCAAACGTCTTCGATCACTGTCGATAAATTCAAATCCATTGGCGCGCATGCGTATCTCTGCCGAGTGCAGCGTTGCCCCTTCGTATTTCTTTGAGGCGTATGGCTTCAGTTCAAGCGTGCCGGTGACGGTCAAGGGTTTACCTTTGCGCAGATACTTCTTCAGCATCTCGGCATCGCGATCCCACGCTGAGACGCGATAGAAGCTTGCAGTACGCTCATCAATGGAAGTATCTTTCGGTGAAAAGTTATTGACGGCCAAATGGAAGTTGAGGACTTTGGTGGCGCGCCGGCCTTGACCAATGGTTTGAAGGATAAGGTCTTCGCTGCTTTCGACGACATTGCCGGTGGCGCGGATCTTTGTGCGTTGTAACATGGTGGTTGCTCCTTTAAGCTGAAGGTGATGACTGATGACTGATGAATGTAGGTGGAGACAGCGGAGTTTGTTTTGGCAATATCATCGCCTGTGCTGTCACTTATCTTCGTTCCATCCATCTTTGCTTCAAACCCTAGGACCGATCCATATGAACGCAGCCATACGCCGCCGGATATGTTGAAGTTAAATCGAGTGAAATGAAGTGTGAGAAGATCAATTTACCTCGTCACTGTGAAAGCTGGTGGAATGAGTCACCGGAAGCTTGTAAAGAGATTCAAGAATCTTTTCGTACCAACATCACCTAATTTTGCGTCTACCCTTGAGTACGGGCGGACGCGGCATGCCTTCGCTCTTCTTTATGCTTGGAATCTTCTCCGGCAGATCAAGGTCATCATTCGCCAAAACATCGAGATAAACATTCGCGAGCTTCGCATACTCCAACAACACGGTCAGCGGCGGCTCTCTCTGACTTAGCTCGTAAGCAGAAATACTGGCACTGGTCAGCGCATTTGCCGATTCCAATCGTTCCACCATGCCATCTTGGGACAGTCCTAGAACTTCCCTAATGCGTAGTAATTTTTTTCCAAGGTAAGCGGGCTTCGGACGCGGTGATCTTCCCATCAGGACAATCCTCCTGATGGGATGGTGTGTGCATATTGTGAATTGCTGGCTTTACATTTCCGCTGATTACCACTATATAGTGGTAACATGTGAAGGTGCTTTTGATCCGCTGGGAGTCTCTTTCGTGAGTCTCCAGCGGCACTCATCACCTGCGATGTAAAGCGCGCTTATGCATCTGTGTTTTCAAACAAGCTAAAGATACCAAAGAGCGCGGCAGACCGTCACTCCTCGCTCCTCAATGACGGTAACGGATGTGGAAAGGATTGAGATCATGAAATCGAACGAACAAATTACAGATAGCAATCGGAGTTCTTCACGCCCGCGCATGAACTTTGAGCTGTACTACTACGAACAAATCGGCTCACGCTTTTACTTACGCGTCACTCCCTTCGCCTTTATTTTGATCATACTTTCGATGACCTTCGGTATCGGGCTCATCCTTCTCAATTCTTCGGTGCCAACCCCTAAGCTCGATCTCACGATCAAACCGCGTGACACATCCCACGACCCTGCTCCACTGATGATTCACCAGCTACCTCGGCCGCCAATTTATATGCCACCAATAGTCAGTGGTCGCGCACATGTTACTCCTCGCACGGCAACTCCCTCCACACGGATTAAAAACATTAATGAGCAGCAACCCATTCTAATCCAATCCACGTCACCGGAATCATTTCTGTCTGACACATCAAATATAGAACATAAACCAAAACCGCAGCAGTAAGACGGTATTTTATCGTTAAGGAGCACATGAATATCAATGAACTCGATTATCATCAGCATTGCCAACGTCGCCGCCGGAGTCGGTAAAACAACTCTCGCTGTTTCGCTTGCTATAGAACTCTCCCTACGCGGGCATGAAACGCTTCTCATCGACGCCGATCCGCAGGCCACTGCAACCGGGTATTTTATTGACCCGGAGCATAACCACAGATCGCTTTCCGACGTGCTGTGTCCAAGTCAGGATACTAACCATAGTGAGTCTTCTCACCTCTCGACTTCCCTCTCCGAAGTGATCGTGCCGTCTGGCTTCAAACATCTCGATCTCGCGCCGGGCACGATTAGGTTAGCAGCCTTTGAGTCAGACGTATTTATGAACGATTCGTTTTCTGTTCTCAACAAATTGAAATCGCAGATCGAACGATTAGACACGGATTATGACTTTATTATTATCGACACGCCATCCTTTCTCGGCCAAATCACTAACACTTGTTTGCAGGCCTCAACTCATGTGATTGTGCCCGTCGTTCCACGCCAGCAAAGTATTCATGGATTGCAGTTGATCGTCGAGCGTCTCGGCGATATGCCCTGCTATTCTGAAAAGACTAATGTCGGTGATATGCCCTGCGTCAACGAAAGAATTGATTTACTCGGAGTCGTCTTCAATCACTTCGACTGTAAACGCCCGATGTCCGGCACTCTCTTCACCGACTTGAAGCGCGAATGGAAAGACCTGTGCTTCGATACCGTGATTCATCGCGATTCGCTGATCGAAAGCTGTGCGGAGCGCCATGAGGTATTGCAGATTGAGCATCCCCGTTCACCAGCCGCGACGCTTTACACTGATCTAACCGATGAAGCGTTGCGGCGGATTGCTCTGCCTCTCAATGTCCCTGCAATGCGCAACGGCTTGGAAGCAAGATAAACAGGTGGAAGACCGCGCGATAGACTAAACTGTTTAAGGGTGACAACCAGCATCTATTCGATAAAATGCTTTTCACTGGAGGCTTGATTGATGACTACCGAACATAGAGAAAGCACTCACACTCTTGATGAGCTGTTCGATTTAATGGAAGCGATTCGTGCCGAGGTACATCAGGTGTCGGAGCGGCAGGAAGCGCTCGGTACGCAAATCTCGGAGATCGCTAAACATGTGCGCCGCATCGAGCTAAGAGTGGGCACAGCAAATGAAGATTTGGTGGAAATACGCGGTCATTTGCGCGGCCATGAAGCGCGGCTTCAAAATCTCGGCCAGTAACGGAACCTTTAAGGGAGATGAGGCGTGCTTCATGCGTGAGGCCTCTGAATACTTATCGGCAGCTTGTGGAGCGAAGTTTACCGGAGAAGCGATCTTTGCAATAGAGCCATGAAGCTTTCCCTAGAAGAACCATCAACTAAGCGATACAATAAATCTTATGAATCGCGTCGAGGAAAAACTGCTCAATCCGTTGCCCGGCAGCCGCATCGAAGCGGCACGCATGCATGGCGTTGATTTAACGCTTCTCATCGAAAGCTTGCGCAAGACACCGGAAGAGCGCGTGCGCAATCTGCAACGAGCTGCTGAGGGGTTGGAAGCGATGCGCGGCAAAGCGCGCCGTAGCAATACTGCCACACCACCACGGCACAGCCTTCCTGATGAGCAAAGGAAACGCGCTTGATCGATTTTGAAAAAGCGCTCATCACACTCGATAATGCTCAAGTGCGTTTTGTGATTGTCGGAGGACTGGCAATCACGATTCATGGCTCGGCTTACGTCACCTTTGATCTGGACTTCTGCTATGCGCGCGATCAGAAAACCTTTCGCGCCTCGCACAGGCCCTACAACCATTCCATCCACGACTGCGCGGCGCACCAATCGATTTGCCGTTTCGCCTTGATGAAGAAACTCTCAGCAGTGGCTTGAACTTTACGCTGACAACTGAGCTGGGCGACATTGATCTGCTTGGCGAAGTAACAGGCATCGGCGACTATACAGAAGCGATTGAAGCGTCAATGCCGGTCCAATTGTTCGTGCACTCCTTTGCTGTGCTGACGCTTAACGCGCTGATCCGGTCAAAGAAAGCAGTGGGGCGTCCAAAGGATTTACAAGTGCCGCCGGAACTCGAAGCGTTGCGCGAGGCTACCGAGGAATAATCAGTATTCATCCGCGCTCGTGTAATGAGTATCCCACAAGTTCTCTTCGCTCACATATTCCGGTACACTTGATTGACTCTGTTTCTTGTCTGATTTAGACAGTCCCAACAAAAGGGACTCTTGCTTGGGAAATACTCAGTATGGTAAAATCGGATGACGATCACACTTGGGGAATCAAAATATGTCAGACAATAATTTATACTTTAAGCAGAATATCTTAATGGAGCCGTTATTCAATCAATGGTATGCTTGGGCAAATTTGATACCCCCTGCCTCTGCCGCAATGTATATTGCGAATTCGCATTTGAGGATAATGGAGTCTTTTGTTTCTTCTCCACAGGCTCATATTTCTGCGCTGAAAAATCCTGCCATGCTCGGCGGCCCGTTTATTAATTACGATAGCAGCAGGGTCAACGAAATCAAAAATTTAATTGAAAAAACCAAGAAAGAGCAGTCGCCCCTATTGGAGTTTGCAGAAGCAGTTAAGAATCTAGATGATATGTTGCAAACTGAAGCTGATGGCTACTCTCTCGAGTCTCTTTATACTAAAGTCCCTGACGTTCTGAGAGGTTATGTGGAGTTGGTATATGATCTGCATAATCACCCTTCTATCCGATTCATGGAGGGACTGCTTTACAGGAGTAAATACTATAATCCTGCGTTGCAAAGTATCGCCTTGTCTCAATGCGACAGTGATGATCGCTCCTTTGTGTTCAGTACTCCAAGGTTGCAAAGTGATGAACGCTTATTTCTGAACGTGCCATTTAATTTCGAAGGACTTGACGAGCTATTTCAAATGAAATTCGTTCCTCAGCCCTATCATCATATAAAGGAAATACTAAACATCAATAAAGAGGAGGACAAATTATTTTCCACTTTCTTCACCGAAGAAGGACCTAGTGTGCAGGCCAAGTACGAAGGTAAGGATGTAAGAATACGCTATTTCGGGCACGCGTGCATTTTAATTGAATCTAAGGATATAAGTATTCTGTGTGATCCGGTAATCAGCTATAAGGATAGTCACGGTACAGATTGTTATATACATGCCGATTTGCCGGAGAGTATTGATTATGTCTTGATCACTCATAATCATCAAGATCACATTATGTTTGAAACACTACTTCAATTACGGCATAAAATAAAGAATTTGATTGTTCCTAAGAGTTCTGGCGCAGACAGGGTAGATCCTTCGCTAAAGTCATTACTGCGGATCATAGGATTCAATAGCGCTCAGGAGATCGATGAATTAGAAAGCATTGAGATAGAAAATGGACGGATCGTTGGCTTGCCTTTTCTCGGAGAGCATGGCGATCTAAATGTGAAGACCAAGCTTGCATATTTCGTTGAACTTCAAGGCAAGTCTATCTTGCTAGCCGCCGATTCAAACAACCTTGAGCCCCGGCTTTACGGGCATATACATGAATTGTTCGGGAATGTTGACATACTTTTTTTGGGGATGGAGTGTGATGGAGCGCCGATGTCTTGGCTCTATGGCCCATTGTTTACTAAACCTATAATCAGAAAGAATGATAATTCCAGACGGTTAAATGGCTCCACATATGAAAAGGGTATCGCGATCGTCAATGTCCTCAAACCAAAGGAAGCTTATGTATACGCTATGGGACAGGAACCTTGGCTTAAATTCCTTACGTCCATTCAATACACTGATGAATCTCGACCCATTATCGAATCTAATAAACTAGTCGATGATTGCAGGAGCCAAGGTATCAAGGCTGAAAGACTTTACGTGAGTAAAGAGATTTTTCTTTAGCAGCTCAGTACTTCGTAATTTAAGTTTCCCGATGTTTGGCTGTATTATCGAAAGATGAATAACAAACATCATCTCAATCTTGCCGATGCCGAAGTTAGCTCTTTGACAGCACTTGTTGCCTCTGTGAGCCAGTCGGCCCGATACTCGACCCACTTGGCGATATCTTGCGGATTATTAGCGCCGCACACTTTAGCTAAGACCAATAGCACAACTAGCGGAGTTAAGGCGTAGCGCAAGCCACGCGGCTTTCTCTGGTCAGGCAGCAAGGATAAATGTTGAGCGAGACTTTGAACGACAGCCTGCTCATTGACTGCTTGCTGTGTGCTAGACTGCATAGTGACCTTCCTTTTGTCAGCGTAGTTCTCGGAACTGCTTGTTCAACTGACTTTTGGAAGGTCTTTCTTTTAAATGCAAAAGCGATTGTCTTTATGGTAAGCTGAAATCTTCATTTGGCAACCGTCTGTTAGGAGAAAGATGGATCATGCAGTTTAAACTTCTGGTATCTTAATTTGGTTGCGGTGCAAACGCCACGAGTAGCGGATAATCAGCGGCAGGCATCAATTCTCTCCTTCTGTATTTCGTGGCAGGTATTTCGATCGTGCCATTACAGCAGCGCCACTGCGCTATTTTGGGTGAAATTTAGGTGCTCCCAGTTTGACGTGCTAGCCATGCCATCTGTCTAGTTAATCCCGTGTGCAGGTTTCAGTTGGTAACAAGTTCTGCAAAGCCTAGAGGTAGCAACTCATGCTGCTGACATAATTGGACGAACATCGTATGCGCCAGGACTTTGCGCAACCAGCGAGAGAAGAAGTGCCGCCTGTCACGCGCCCAGACTCGCTCTAGCATGAGAACGCTCGACCAGTTGTCCGATCATAGAATCCTACCCTATTTCGACTAACAGAACACGCAACGCGTTCGCACACTCTTAATTCACAAGCTTGAATCTTATCGTAGAACCCCATGAATAATCAGAGGCTACCTTAACGATGATAGGGGTTGATAACCCACTGGCAGGATAAAAATACCCTACTGAGAGTTGCTACTCAGGATCAATGTTTTCAGGCGTTCCCGCTGTTGGACTAGGATAATTACATCCTTAGCCCGGCCTGTGCTTCTCTTCAGCCCATAGGACAGCCCATTATCAGGCGTTAACGAGCAGTATCTATACGGCATAGAAGTTGCTCCCTATAACCATGGGGTAACTATACCGCATAGCCTTGGAGAATCGTGATGGCATGGCCCCTTCAGTCCTGCTACCATAGGCCGTCGTATGGATCATGGTTCGAGCATATTATCAACGTAAGCCTTAGACAATTCTGAAAGAGGATTATAACTATGAAAAGAATCGCCGTATCCCTCCTGCTCGTCCTTGTGCTGGTAGCCAGTATTGCCGCTGTCGCGCAAGAAAAAGAGAGCGCCAAGGTGAAGGCTCTGAAAACAGCCGGGAATGAAGTTGTGACGATGCTCGTCAATGAGAATTTTGCCGGTGTCTCGGAGAAATTCACGAGCGAAATGAAGAAGGCAGCCCCGACAGATAAATTGGAGGCTCAGTGGCAGTCTCTCACATCACAGGCTGGCCCTTTCGAGAAAGTGCTGAGCACCGAAGTCAAAGAGGGCAAGAAAAACTCTCTCGTGGTCTTAAAGTGCAAATTCGAGAAGGTCGCATTATACTTGCATGTGGCTTTCAACACCGAAAATCGGATCAGCAATCTGGATATCTTGGATAAATAAGCAGCCATTGCAGAAGGTTGAACGCTGATTGAGACGAGGCCGCGGATGAGTGCAGAGCGCGATGGTCCGCCCCTCTCCATCGCGCCGGGTATTAAATTTCGCCACCTTCTGCTTTCGTTGTGTGGAGTCTCCTGTTTGATAAGAGCAGACCCGTTCTGCCGGTGTGCTGTTGACCTTTCATCGCCAGTTGAGCGGCGCGTTCATCCGTCGCGCCGTGGCGCTTTTGGTTTCAGGGTTTGAGATTATATGCTATCCAGACGTTTATGGAATCTGGTTCTCACCATAATTCTCGGAGTTACCAACACGGCCATGTCGCCCATTAACGTGAGGGCGAGTTCAATCCAAGACCAGGATCAAAGAGGCCATGAATGGACTTTTGCGCCTGGGTCGGACAAGCGTCTTTCAGCGATTGAGATGGCGGTGGAGGAGTTACGCCTGAGTCTGGGCGCCCCCGGTCTCTCACTCGTCATCGTGAAGGACGATCAGGTCCTGCTCATGAAGGGGTTTGGTCTACGCGATGTCGAGCGCAAGCTTCCTGTGACGCCGGACACGCTCATTCCTATCGCTTCGGCAACCAAATCATTCACGGCGATGGCGACCATGATGAGTGTCGATCAGCATATACTGTCGCTCGAAGACTCACCTAAGAAGTTCCTGCCATACTTCAAGCTGCGCGACCCGGAGGCTAACGCCCAAGTGACGCTTCGCGACCTGCTCAGCCATCGTACAGGTCTGATGAGCCACGCCGATTTGGCCGGAGCCACAGGGGTTCTTAATCGTGAAGAGTTGATCCGGGTGGCCGGAGAGGCCAAGCCGACGGCTCGCTTCCGCGAGAAGTCGCAGTACAACAATGTCATGTTTGCCGCTGCGGGCGCGGCGCTGGCGAAAGCCCGGCATTCCACATGGGAACAGGTGATCGCAGACCTCATCTTCAAACCGCTCGGAATGAAGGCCAGTAATTCATCTATTCAGGAGTTGCAGAAGAGCCAGGATTTTTCCTATGGCTACACCCCGCCTGATGAGTCTCATGTGAATCACAGACTTCCGTTTCAGGATCTCTCAGCTTACGCCCCTTCGAGCACCATCAACTCCAACGCGAGAGATATGGCGAAGTGGCTGAGACTGATGCTCGGTGAGGGCGTGTTCAACGGGAAGCGGCTTGTCTCAAAGCAGAGTTTCAAAGAACTATTAACCAGCCAGATCAAAGTTAACGAGCAGATCGAGACGGGTCTCGGCTGGGTGTTGGCCGACTGGCACGACATCCGCCTGGTCCTGCACAACGGCAGCACGGACGGCTTTTATTCTCTGGTCGAGATGATTCCGGCAAAGAATACAGGCTATGCCATGCTGGCTAACGTCAACGATCCGGCACTGGAAGCGGGGATCAGAAAGATTATCTGGTCCAATCTCGCTGGCATCACTACTGATTCGATCAGTCCCGCCCATGTAAGCAACGCCCCTTCGGACTGCTCGACGCTGACAACACCAGCCGGACGGAGCCAGCACACGTCCGCCCAGAAAAAGGACGGTCGGGTGCTTGAGGAGTTGCCCGGATCATACGAGAGCGAAAAAGGAGATGCCTCGGCTAAGCTCTACGTGAAAGACAATCATGTGATGATGCTCATGGCGGGTCAACCACCCTACACCCTGATCGGAAAGGGCACAGACAATTTCTGTCTCGCGGAACTTCCAGGCGCTTATAGTTTAGAGGTGAAGCGCGACGCGAGCGGCAACGTGTCTGCGATTGCGTTAACAGAACCGAACAGCACGATGGAGTTGAAGCGCGTGGAAGAGTTCATCGCCTCACTGACGGTCGAGCAGTTGATGGCGAAAGTCGTCAATGCCAACGGCGGCGAGGCTAACATGCGAAAGCACAAAACAATGGAGGCGAACATTACCGTTGACTTCGAGAACCAGGGAGTAAAAGCCGACGGAGTGATCCTCGCTAAAGCTCCGAACTCGATGACGACGATGCTCACGCTGAAGGCAGTCGGCAAGAAGATCGGAACGATACGTGAATATTTTGACGGCGTGCAGGGCGGGGACGAAACCAGTTTTTCGCCATCCGAGCCCAAAGCCCCGTCCGAAGTTGAGAACTCGAAAGTGGAAGACGACTTCTATCGCCAACATCTGGACTGGAAGAAGCTCTTCCAGAACGTCACCATTAAGAAGATGGCGAAGATCGGTGGTGAAGAGGTCTTTGTCGTGGTTAAGACCCCGCCGAAAGGCCCGCCGGTGGTTGATTATGTCTCGGCGACATCCTATCTAGTGCTCAAGCGGGAGGTGCTCGCAGAGGACGCTCCGCTCACGATGGTCTACACTGATTACAGGCTGGTGGACGGGGCGCTCATACCCTTCACGACTACGCAGCAGATCGCCAAGTTGGGCGAGGTCGTAACTCAAATTAAAACAGTCAAGTTCAATGTGGCGATAGCAGGTTCCGAGTTTCGCGCGAAGTTATAAATAGAAACGGCAGCAAGAGCCTGAGAAGTGATCTTCGTGCTTCGATGACCGCGAATAGCTCTCTTTTGAAACGCAAAGAACGCCGGAGAAGAAGAAGAATCTTCCCCGGCGTTCTTTAATGTTCTCTGCTAATGTTCTCTGCTGAGGCTTTCCGCCTCAATCCGCTCTAAAAGTCGAAAATGATCTGCGCTTCAGCACGGCGATTGCCTGCCGCCGTGCTTCCGCTTTCGCTCAAATTGAGGCCGCTAAAGCTTGAATTCGACCTGCCGAAGAGGGGCGAGCTGAGGTTGCCGATGGGTGTTCCCGCATTGGTGCGATTCAGAATATTGAAGACTTGAATGCCGAACGTCAGGCGATATTTTCTATCTTTGCCGCCTTGATCTTGCTGCGACGATGATGATGTGGCGGCGTTCGTGTGACCACTCAGGTTAAAGGACTTGCTCAGACGTAGGTTCACAGTGAAGAAAGCCGGACCCCTTCCGAAATTGCGCGGGATAACAGGCTGCCCCGGAGCAGGGTTCGGATCGAACACGCCAAAGCGCGTCGCCACCACGCCCGGCCTGGTGAGATCGGTGGCGAAAGCGGGTCGTTCCGTAAACAGCGTATCCCCGTTCGTATCCTCTCCAGTAGTGATGTTGAACGGAGCGCCGGAGGTCGCAATTACCAGAGGGCTCAGGTTGATGGCCCAGGGCAAGGTGAGCGTGCCGCCGAACAGGAAGCGGTGACGAACATCTCCGAGCGCACGTCCAAACTCGATGCTCGTATCGTATGAATTGAGCGGGAAGCTGACCGGCCCATCCGTGTTACTGCTTGCTTTGCCGAGAATGTATCTAGCGTAGAATGTCGCTCTCTTGTTGAACCGGCTGTTGAGCACGAAGATCAGCAAGTGCTGTTTATAGACGCCGCTCGATTCAATCTGGAAAACGTCGCCGACATCGCCGAGGGGCCGCACCTGTGCTCCGGTCGCGAATGTCCCAAGCACCGGGCTGTTGATATTGCGCGCCCGTAGTGCATGGAGCGTGCGCAGGTATAAATAAGTAGTCGAGAGCGTGAAGCTGTAAGGCAACATTCGATCAATGCCTATGGCGGCCTGATAAGTATAGGGCGTCCGCAGGTTGCCCGCGACGCGCCATCTGGTTGGCGCAATAGCGAACCGGTTAAGCGTTTCGATTGATGGCACGTTCGGAAAAAGGTCCACCACATCCGGGGACGAGGCCACAAACTGCTGCTGCTTGACTCCGTCGAAGCGGCTCGTCAGGAGCGTCAAATTTTCATTGAAGCGATCATAGAAGATGCCTATGCCACCACGGATCACCGTCCTTGGTTGACCGGCCAGGGTCTTGCCCGGCATCCAGGCGAACCTGATGCGCGGAGCAAAGTTGAGATTACTGCTGAGGTTGCTCTGATTTTCGTAGCGTAAGCCCAGACTCAATGCAAAGTTGCGGCGAACACGCCAATCGTCCTGAATGAAAGCGCCAATGTCTACCTGACTGACTTGGGCCTTCGTCTCACCGGCCGCGATGGTGAACTGCGTTGCGCCACCGCCGAGCGAGCGTATCGCTGCGGGTGTCAGCCCTTGACCCTGGAAGAGCAGCGTCCGGCGGTAACGCTCAATGCTGGTGATCGGCACGAGCACAGGCTGGCCTTGCGCGTTCAGCACGATCTGGTTATTGGCATCAAGTTGCAGCGCAGTACCACCGGCGAAGATAAACGTCCCCCCAAAATTTTGGGATGAGGAATCTGTCAGACGCACGCCGCGCAAGCGGCCACCGATCTTGATAGCGTGATTGCCGCGCTGCCAGGCGAGAGTATTCTGAAACTCCCAGCGATCTACACGGTTAAAGGAGGAACCAACCTGAGCGCCGCCACCCGTGAAGGCATCCAGCACTCTCAGCGCGGGCACGGAGTTATCGCCCCTCAAGTCGATGTTGGTATGCACATACTGGAAGCGCATCTCATTCACCATACTCTTATTGAGGATAGCCGTTTCGGTCAACTGCAAGGTGTGCTCGCCGCCGGACGTATCGAATGCCCTTGAGAGCAGAGATAATTGACCGACACCCGCATTTCGCAAGCTTGAATTAGTGTAAGCATAACGCCCCAAGAGCGTGTTCGTTTTATTCAACTGGTGCTCGATTCGTACACTGAACGCCGTCCACTTCGTAGGTGTCAGCACCGCTTCGCTGAAAGGCACTATGTTGAGCGCAGGATCGAGGATAGTCGCATTGATGACCGCATTGTCGTTAATATCGCGCCGCTCGAAATCCAGAAAGAACGAAGTTTTATCTACGACAATTGGCCCGCTTAGATTGAAACCATATAAACGCGATTGGAACGGAGCACGATTCGAGGCAAACGGATTACGTGAGTTAAGGTTCTGATTATTGTAGTTAAACGACGCCCGCCCGGTGAATATATTGGTCCCCGGCTTGGTGAAGATTTCAATGCTGCGTGAGCCTAACCGATCATTCTCGGCAGAGAAGGGGTTCTGATGAATACGCACCTCCCGAATTGTATTCTTCGGCGGAGGATGCCTGGCCTTGAAACCATCCACAAGTATTTCACCACCGTTCGGGCCAGCCGACGGGCCAGCCAACACCTGTAGAGCGGCAGCGAGTTCGTCCGGGTCATCCGGCAGCGATTCCAGTTCCCGTTTGCGCAAGACCAGCGCGTCGGCATTGTTTTCCGGGTCCAAGCTCAAAGCCTGATCGGCGGAGACCGTCACGTTCTGTTCCTCGATAGTGACCTTCAGAGTGATGCTCAGTTGTTCGCGCCGTCCCCCTGCCAGCTTGACATCATGCTTCTCATCAACCCCAAAACCGCTGGCCGCAGCGCTCACAGTGTATAGGCCGGGCATCAACCCGTCGAACGGGGAGATACCTTGATCGTCGGTCACGGCTCTCTTTTCAACGCCACTTTCGTCCGAGAGAGTAACCGTCGCGCCGACGATTACGCCGCCCAGTTCATCTACAACCTGCACGCGCAAGTTGCCTGCCCTCTGTTGCGCGGACACGACGCAAGAGAAGAAGAAGAACCATAACAACAACAGCAAGCATCCGTCGCGCCTCATCAAATTTCGTAATACTTTCATCACTGCTAAACCCAACCTTTCCTAACGATCTTTCGTGAGATGTGAGAAATATTTCGCGGGCCAATTATTCGAGTTCCCCGTTGCTACCGATAAAACCCTGGCCTTCAAGATGTAGAAGAATTTCCTGAGCGGACTCCTCCGGGCTGAGGATGGCGGTGTCAAGGTGTAGGTCCGCATCCTCCGGCGCTTCATACGGGTCGGAGATGCCTGTGAACTCGGAGATCAAACCGGCACGAGCTTTCGCATACAGCCCCTTGCGATCACGCTCCTCGCAGACATCCAGCGGAGTCGCCACATGAACGAGGACGAATCCGCCTCCGTTAATCATCGTGCGAACCTCTTTGCGCAGGTTGTCATAAGGAGCAATCGGAGCGCAGATGGCGATGCCGCCGTTTTTCGTAATCTCGGAGGCAACGTACCCGATGCGGCGGATATTGATGTCGCGGTGTTCTTTGGAGAATCCCAGTTCGGAAGAGAGGTGCTTACGCACTATGTCACCGTCGAGCAAGGTGACGGGGCGTCCGCCGATCTCCAGAAGTTTGACCATGAGGACGTTGGCGATGGTTGATTTACCAGCGCCCGAGAGTCCCGTGAAGAAGACTGTGAACCCCTGTTTGTGACGCGGCGGATGGGTCTTTCGCAGTTCCTGCGCCACTTCCGGGAATGTAAACCACTCCGGTATCTCGCGCCCTTTCGCCAGACGTTTGCGTAGCTCTGTGCCGGAGATGTCCAAGGTGCGCGTCCCGCTTGAAATCTTGTCCTGCGGCACATAGCTGTCCAGGTCTGCGACGTAAACCATCATCCTGAATGGGACCATACTGACGCCAAGCTCCTTCTCGTGTTGACGCAAGGTGTCCTGCGCGGCGTATGGATCATAAAAAGGTCTGCCCGCGAGATCGCTGCCCGGCCCGGCATGATCGCGCCCGACGATGAAGTGTGTGCAGCCGTAATTTTTACGAATGATGGCGTGCCAGAGCGCCTCGCGCGGCCCTGCCATCCGCATCGCCAGAGCCAGCAGAGAGAGTTTGGCCGTCTGCGGCGGATAGTGCGACATGATCCCCTGATAACAACGGATGCGCGTGTAGTGATCCACGTCGCCGGGTTTTGTCGTCCCGACGGCGGGGTGGACCAGCAGATTGGCCCCGACTTCTTTGACGGCGCGCAACGTCAACTCCTGGTGAGCGCGGTGCATCGGATTGCGCGTCTGGAAGGCCACAATCCGCCGCCAGCCAAGACGAATAAACTCTGCCCGTAACTCGGCAGGGGTCAGGCGCAGGGCGCGAAAGTCATAATGTACTGGTAGTTGAATTCCTTCCAGTTGGCCGCCGACGTACCACGGGTTCGTCCGGTTAAACAGGTGTGCGACCCCTGGGTGATCGCTATTCCCTGTCCCATAAACGGCTTCAGCCTCGTCGAGCCTGTCGGGTTGCCACACCTCTTTGACGCGCAGGACGGCGAGCATGACTCCTTCAGGGTCGCGCAACACAACGGAAGTTCCAGGCTCAATGCGACCGGCGAAATCTGCCGTCACATCAAGCGTCACCGGGATGGGCCAGAGAGTGCCGTCACTGAGCCGCATGGAGGAGCAGACAGACTTGAAATCGCCACGCGACATGAAGCCCCGCAGAGGCGAAAACCCTCCATTCAAGATCAACTCCAGATCGCAGAGCTGCCGTGGCGTCAAGTCCCACGAGGCCCAGTTTCTGGATTCGCGCTGAAGCTCGACGACGCGCTCGGAGTCTGCCATAAGATTAACGAGTTCCCCACCTTGAGGGGCGATCAGATGATGTTGCATGCTTTTATTTCTCTACTTTATTTATATATGCGAATCAGTAGTTGAAAAGACAGGCAGCAGAATTAGTAGAATTTTCTCACCATGGAAAACCTTCTGATTGAAATCTACCTGTTTGTCTGTCAAATCTACTAAACTTCGTCGACCACTTGTTATCAACGCTTGAGCAATAATTCAAAGCCAGATTTCACTGAACAAGAACTCATGACCATCTGGTTCTTTGCTCACTTAGAGGGCTGCTTCGAGAAAAAGAAGATGCATCGCTTGATTGCAAAGTATTGGCGAGAGTGGTTTCCACGCTTGCCCAGTTATCAAACTTTTGTGCTGCGTCTGAACCGCTTAGAACCGACTTTTCAGACCTTCGGCACAGCATTGTCTGGCGCTTTGGCCGCACAGAGAACGCCAGAGTGTGACCATCTGGTTGACAGTTTGCCTGTCATGCTCGCCCAGCATGGACACTCCTATCGTGCTCGTGTTGGGCGCGAAATTGCCGATATTGGATATTGTGCTGCCAAGAAAACTCGCTTTCATGGTATGCGCCTTCACTTCATCGCACAACGACGAACGAACTGCTTGCCGCGGCCCGCTCAAGTCTGACTCTGTGCGGCCTCGCATCACGACTCCAAAGCCTTGATCGAACAGCGACCGGAAGTACCTTCCACGGAACTGTTCGGTGATTTAGCTTATCCGACACCACAGATCATCTCGCACTTGAAAGAACAGCAGATGCGGCTGGTTACGCCACAGAAAAAGCCGAAGGGCAAAGAGTTAACCACCGACGAGAAGTATTACAATCGGTTGATGCGTCGCATCCGTCAACCCATCGAGAGTTTATTCAACTGAGTACAGGAGAAAACACAGATTCAAAGAGCGAGCAAAGTGCGCTCAACTGATGCGCTGATTATACATTGCTGGGAAAACTGGCAGTCGCTTTCTTTCTGCTCGTTTTCTACTACTGATTCGCATATATTGCCAAGTTCCTGGTGATGGATGAAAGCTTGCGGACTCACACGGGGAATGGTCTGAAAATTTTGGGGCGCGTGAGAACAAAACGGCGCAAGAAAGATTCGTCGAATTTGAAGTGGATAAGGCTTGAGACAAATTTTCGGGTGTCTCAGGCGAGTCTCAAGCGACGCTCTTCACGAGTTGATGAAGATCCTTGTAGAGTATCTGAAGAAGAAGGGGCTGCGCAGTGCGCAAAAAGAAGTGGTCACCTGGGAACACACGCAGCATAAACGCGCCGGTGGTCTGCTCGCGCCATGCTTCGAGCCGGTCACGGCCCACGTCCACATCATAGAGTCCGCCCATGACCGTGATAGGGCAGTCGAGCGGAGACTCTTCCGTGTAAACATAAGTTTCGCAGACGGCGAAGTCCGCCCGGAGCAGAGGAACCATCAACTGCATCAGTTCCTGGTTCTCAAGTATCTCTGGCGGCGTCCCGTTGAGGCGACGCAACTCAGCCATAAACTCTGCGCCTGGCAGATCATGACGGGGAGGATCAGTATCCGGCAGTTGCGGAGCGCCACGACCGGAGATGAACAGGTGTGAGGGGCTGAAACCGTAGCCCATCTTGCGCAACTGGCGACTGATCTCGAAACTCAGGAGCGCCCCCATGCTATGCCCGAAAAACGCGAAAGGCTTGTCAAAATAGGGCAGCAGGGCTTCAATAGCCGCCGATGCGAGAGGCTGAACATGATTGAACAGCATCTCGTGCATTCTAGCCCCACGTCCGGGAAGCTGGACCGGACAGACTTCGACCGTTGACGGTAGATTGTCAGGCCAGGTCTGGTAGATCGCCGCCCCGCCGCCCGCGTAGGGAAAGCAAAACAGGCGAAGCTTCGCCTCAGGATTGAGGCTCGGACAGACCAGCCAGGGTGTAACCGATTGTGTGTTCTGTAAAATGGTGCTCATCGCGTAAACCGTGTGGCGCTTGCCGGAGTGCTCCGGCAGCAATGTTCATCAATTGATTCTTGAACGGGCGGCTGCGGCACTAATGCCGGGCTTAGTCTTACGCCGCATCCATCTTCTTTCTCAAACTGAGCGGGCGCATGTCCGTCCAGACCTCTTTGATGTAGGCCAGGCATTCCGCTTTCGGCCCACTCTTGCCTGCATCCTGCCAGCCGAGCGCGTTCTCACGGTCGGCGGGCCAGATCGAATACTGCTCTTCGTGGTTGACCACTACTTTGTAGATCGTGTTGTCTTCTTTCTCGTCTCTGTCCATTATTTTCTCCTTTAAAGTTTGAGAGGGATTGATACAACCAGGTTTGTCTTTTGGCTTGTCGAACTGGTAACAACCTTTGGTTTAGTGCGGCTACAACGCTTCACAAGGTGAGCATCCGGTGTCAGTGAGCAGAGCTACCGCATGTTGAGCCTGTGGCTCAACTATTTGAGAATTGAAATTCGGAGGAGCAGTAAAGAGTCGGATTCCGGAATGCCACTGGCGATCCTCAGCAATCATAAATCCGACTGGTGATCCTCTTGAACTACATAGAAACCGGCGAATAGCTGGGAGCAGGATTTAACATTCCCACGTCACTCTCGCATAATCCCCGGCCCCTGAAATTAACAGCGTTCAGCTTCATTTATACGCTCGCACAGTATAAAAAATGGCAGGCGCGCAATGATTGCGCCAGCAGCCCGCAACCATCAATTCGCTCCCTTCCTATCAAGGTTGAGGATGAACATGCCTCCCCCGCTTGACCTAACAGAGAGAAGAGGTGCTGGAGAAGCGGCTGGCTGGCCTCTGCGACACCTCTACTATGCGTATGCTACTGCTTTTTGACTAGCTCTCTGAACTAACGCCCTTTCGATCATGATGCGGCCCTGATAGTTGAGGGATGAAAGAAGTATCATCACGTGATGACTATCCTCGCTCACCTGATCCAGCGTGCCGCAGAGAGTCTTGAAAGGGCCGTCTTTAATAACTACCTTATCGCCGCACTTGAGGTCATCCATGTTGATAAAACCATCTTTCCTTATTTGTGATTGCATAATTGCCACGATCTCATCATCAACCGGAGTCGGGCCGCTGCCGAAAGAGACGACACTATGAACTCCCCTCGTATACCAAACCTTATGAAGCAAGGCTTTGGCATTGAAGCGGGCGAAGATATAACGGGTGAAGAGGGGTTTGTTCATATAAAACGGCTTGGCGGTAAACTTGTTGAAGCATCTCTCTTTAATCCTGGGATTGAAGGTCTCTACCCCCCAAGCCTGCAAATTGCTGTTAGCCCGCTCTTCTTCCCTGTGCTTTGTATGGATCACATACCAACGATTCATATTGCTTGCCCTTAATCCTTTGGGGGAACTTATTATCGAGTGGGGAAGTTACGATCTAACCAGTCCGTATCTCAGAGAAGTCTTTAAATCTCCGGTTTAGTGCGCCGCGCAAAATAGAATGAGCGCCCGTCCGGCCTTTTGTGCTCAAGGATTACACCCTGTGCTTTCAATACCTCCAGTGAGCGTTGGACAGAAACCACACGATCACTCAACTGCTGGCACATCAACCACCATTTGGCGATACCTTCCAGCGTATCACCTGCCTGCGGGTGTTCCCTTAAGTACTCCAATATTCGTTGGACAATCTCGTTATCGTCTGCCATCATCTCTGTCGATGCTCGAACATTCTCGTCATCACCTCTTAGTCGGTCCAAGGCTCTCGCTTTACGATTGTTCTTCGATCTTACAGTTTTATAAACAAGTCGTGTGCCATAGATTTATTGTTATTAATGCCCTTATTTTATTGGGTTTTGAGTTGACTGCTCGAAGCCACAATCTCTGCAGTGTGTGTTAATTGTCCTACTTCTACTGGACCAATTAATAGATTTTGCAATTCTTATCGAGATGACGATGTAGGACAAACTTACCCTTAGCCACAGAACATCAACCCCCGCGTGATTACGATCAAGATCGGTCGGCTCGCTTGGTGCGTGGCCCATTTGATTATTTGCTCGCCAGCGACGTGGCGCTTGTCGAAGGTGGTGTCCGCAGGGCTCAACTCGCTGCCAGGAGGTGTGGGAATCCCCTGGGCCTTTCGCTTACTCAACACATTTATGCGAATCAGTAGTTGAAAAATATTGGCGTTGAAAACAAAGGGCTTACGCCGTCGGATTTGTAGCCGCAGTTAAAATGGTGCTCGTAAGTTGTTGATTTTTCACGACTGATTTCAACTACTGATTCGCATATTTCTGGACTGCACCCCATAAATGAGACAGATAGTTAGGGTGGTATCCTTACCAAATGACCTGCACCCTTTTGTTGGACAGTTTCGAGAGTTAAAATCTCCGCTTTTGGAGCGGTTCGAGTTTGCTCCCAGTGCGCCACAAATTCGCTTGGTGTTCGCTGCTTGAGCGAACTA
>JAABUS010003572.1_pt1 | contig 24813 bp, 21 predicted proteins | sample 5560161 | NCBI WGS metagenome assembly JAABUS01 (sample SAMN10711885, study PRJNA513376) | rock metagenome | isolation source: Antarctica rocks | place: Antarctica: Victoria Land, Trio Nunatak nord | collected 2016-01-04
CAGCTGCATTCCCTTATATCCACTGCCGGAGTATCCTATCAAGACTGCTACCTTCCGCTTGGGCTGCTTGACTTGGCCCTCGATTTCTTCCTTCGTAAACTGGGTGGCATAGATAGGTAGGTCACTCCCTACCTCACCGTCGGTTTTTCGACGTTTGGCAGCTTGCTCGTTTCGGGTTCTCCTATCGACTGCATTGCGACTTGATTAATTAGTCCAGGGAGAGACCAGGGCTTATCGTTGTTACACACCTCCATTCCGCACGCCCCATATCTTTCTTCCTCTTGCGTCCACCTTGCTCTCCTCGTCCTCCTGAGCTTCCTCGACTACGCCCACCCCTCCCTCCACGTACAAACCTCTCCTCCCCATGACCGTTCTCCGTCCTAGGTTGTTTTGGTGAAGGCGGAGAAGCCATTGAGGCTTGGTCTGCCTTTTCAACGCTTTGTGAGAGAACTGAAGGCATACTCGTGTCGTCCATATTGCAGGACTAAGTAACATGAATATCAAGAACGGAGTACTGGCACGACTACCTTAGCGGAATTATGAGGAATGGCTCTACCGTAGCAGCACCGTAGTACTATCATAAAATATTGTTACTGTAATTCCTGAGTTACATCGCCTTTAGGCAGTCCTCTTAATGACACGTTATTATAAAATATACGCTTAGAATTTCTAAACGATCTTGGAAAGGAACGGTGATGAAAATAAGCATATGTAAAATACAGTATCATGTATCATGAGCAATACCTGCATCATCCTCCTGCAATGCCTCTCCGTAGTCACCCACCTATCATCTATGCTCTGCACCCACCTCCGTATCAACCTACCCAATACCCACAGCGATCATGCGCATGATGCTCACGCCCACGCGGCTCATGCGATGCACCTCCGCGTAGAAATTGGCTGAATCGATCGATTCTAAGCTTGAAAATGCAGAAGCGTTGATGTTGTCTGAAATACAGTCTATCCGAAGATAAGGCTTGGCAGTATTGTAGCAGTTATCTTGAAACTACACAGAGCTTCAGGTTCTACCGTAGCAACACTGTTTTGTTTGATATCAGTGTATTATCTTTAAACGAATATTCAACTAGACTGTAAGAGTATCATTCTTTTTAATACTCAGTTATCATTTTGTTACATATATAATGAGCTACTGTAAGTCAGTATATTCACTATAATACCGCCTTTAGACGGTAATTTGAACCATTACTGTATAGATACAGTTAAAGGAAACTATATATTTCCGTTAAGGTAATAGCGGGTCCGAGAGTTAAGCGGCAGGGCGAGTAGGGCTGAGGCTCACGCTAGCTAGCCGAGTCGGCGTATCGTACAGTACCTACTCTCTAGTGAGGTGGTTTGGCAGAGGTGATTAATCCATCGCATTCCATCCCACACAATATCCAGCGCCGGTCCACTGGAATTGTACCTCGTTCTACTAATTCTACTTCTGATCTCGCAGAACTATCGTTGACTATTTTCTATTCCATCTTCCCCATCTACTCAGCTCGATAGCTGTGGCCAGGTGGACGATGCCCTTCCTTTCAATCTACATTCCTTAGGCACCTACCTAGGTATTGCCGCTGTCGCAACACCTTTGCGTCAATTATACGGTATATCCAGCATAATCAGCTATGGACCTTGCAAAGACTCTCATCCGGAGCGTTGTGCGAGCCTTTTACGAGACGAGACATGTGCTGGTGATAGATGCTCTGATGATACATTCAGCGTTAGTAGAGATCACCGTCACTATTGTAGGGTGTTCCTGAAATGGTTAGCATAGTCTTCCTAACGAGGATCTGGCGCTTCTTCTGGGCATGCAGCAGAAGGACCTTCGTAAGCTCTGCGGGAAGTTGAGAGAGGACAGACTTTTGGCAGTGTCAGTCCTTCCTCTCTTGACACGCCTGACATCGGCTCACTTCTTATCAGACACTCGCGCCAAGAGACTCGTGAAGGCCAGCAGCGGCCCATCAATAAAGACTATTACTACATCGACTTTCACGCCACTATCGATGCCATCAAATATCGCATTTTCAAACTTACCCAAAAGGTCAAAGACATGTACAAACCCAGTGAAGAAAAGAAGGACTACCACTGCCCTCGTTGCAAATCCCAATGGACTCAGCTAGAAGTCCTTGACAAATTTGGCCCCATGGGCTTCCTCTGCCACCGCTGCGACGGTATCCTCGAGCGAGACGAGCGAGCCGCCGGAGACGCAACAGGGCATGAAAAGCAAAGCAAACTCATGGGTCAGTTGGAAATGCTACTGAAACTCCTGCAGCAGATCGACTCCGAGGATATCCCGTCTAATGACTTCGAAACCGCCTTCTCCGTCGCCGTCCCTGTGAAAAGAAACGAAGACATCAACCCTACTCGCCTAACGGCTCCCTTGGAGCCCGGCAGAGCCCCCCCTACCGCCGTCAAGGGCATTATTCAAACCGTGATCCAGCCCCTCGAGATTTCGGTTACCACAAGCTCCGAGCGCACAGCAGCCGAACAGGCAGCCGAAGCTCGGCGCAAAGCCGAAATTGCCGCGCAAAATGTTCTGCCGGTTTGGCATACCGCTTCCACCGTCACGGGTGAGAAAACCGATCTTGGTAACAAAGACCGCCAATCTCTGACCAACGGCGGTGGATCCAACTTGCTCAAGGCCGAGGAAGACGAGAAGAAAGGCAGCATCGTAGTGGATGACGAGCTGACGGCTTATTACACGGAAATGCAAAAGGAGAAGGAGAAGGAGGCGCGGGAGGATCGGGAGGCGGACGAGGAAGACGAAGAGGATGATGATGACGATGAGTTCGAGGACGTGGGGATCGGAGGCGAAGCAGTGGCCACGCCAGAGAGCTCAATATCCGCCACTGTCAACGGGGTGAAAGAGGCATTGGTCAACGGGAAACTCAAAAGGGAACTCGAGAGCGAGTCAGGAAGCAGCGCGCCTGCAACGGGTACGTCGACACCTGCGGGATCGCAGCTTGTGATCGAGGACGAGGAGGGGCCTGCGACGAAGAAGGTCAAGCTTGAGGCGAACGGAGTTGGGGCTGCTGCGACGGTGGGAACAGTGGCGGAGAAGGATTCAGATGAGGACGAGGCGGAGTTTGAGGATGCGTTGTGAGCATGGATGGTTGGGTGATACTAGGTAGGTAGGATGAAGTGGTTACTTCGAGTGGCTATTAGGATACCCGTTGAATGCTCTTCTACTTCCCTTGCGCAGTGGAAACCCATATTGCGATTTCCGACAATATTCTCCGTGAATGGCCGTCTAGATACCCGTTTCACACGTTATACAACACCTTGTCCCACCCCCTTTTGCGCTTCGAACTCCGACCCATGCTGCTATCAACGTTGGGAAATCAACTCCAGAGTGGGGGTGCGAAAAGACACTGGACGGGTGGAGCTATATAGATTATGTATTATTAACATCTCCCTTCTAGATGGGCTTTTCTGCGTTATAAGCAAACAATCGAAGATTATTGACTCAGGTATCCACAATGCAAGAATCCACCGCTTCTATACCAGGGGTTTTGCGAACGCCGCGCTTCGTATGATCAGAGAACAGGAGGACGGATATAGATGACCGGGGAAGATTGTATACCGTGGACCAAATGGAAAACATGAACATCGCTATTACCTGAAACACCACCCCCATCCAAGTCCTCACCTTCTCCCCCGCCTCAAAGAGCGCCAAAAACCCAAAGCAGCGCACCGAAAACGATACCGATACTCGACCCTTGCGCCTCAACCCTATTCCCCGCCGCCTTCTTCGTCGTCTTCGCGGTACTGCTCGAACTCGCCGCACTACTCGTACTGCTCGGCGAACTCCCAATATCGCTAACCCCAAAACTGCTCGCCCCCGGCGTCGGGTCCGAAGTGCTAAATGAACTGACTGAGCTTGGTAAATCCTCGGTATACGGCACCACGTTCCCGCTCAGCGTGCTGCCTGGTAGCACGGCCGGCTGGGTGGGCAGGGAGGGCTGAGGTTGGGCTTTGGTGGCATTGTAGTCGAGAATGTTGTCGACGACGTGGAGGACGCCGTTGGAGAGGAGGATATCCTGCTGTAGGACGCGGGCGGAGTTGACAAAGAGCGAGTTGGAGGCGAAGGTGACGGTGAGTTTGCCGCCCTGGCGGGTGTGCAGCTGGGTGCCGTTGATGAGGTTGGAGGTGTAGCCGACGGGGTGGCTGCCGTTGACGATGTGGTAGTTGAGGACGTTTGCGAGCTCGGCGGTGGACATGGTGGAGAGGGAGGAGCCGAGGGCGTGGAAGGCGTCGTTGTTGGGGGCGAAGATGGTAAGGTCAGGCGCGGTGTTGAGGGAGTCAGAGAGGGAGGCGTTGGTGATGGCGCCGCCGAAGGCGGTGAGGTTGAATTGGGGGGCTGTGTTGATGATGTTTAGGGGGGGTTGGAGGAAAGTGTCGATTACGTGGACGATGCCGCCGCTGAATTTAAGGTCCTAAAACAGCAACATTAGATTGACTAGAGTGGGGGAGGTCTGCTTTCCCGGCGCTTGAGGGCTTACAGGAGTGACCAAGGTTGATCTCGAACCTAGCCCGCTGGTAAAGACATTGACGTTGCCCGCTTGCTGGACGCCTCCAACGACTTGCCCGCCCGTAACGTTGGTGTACGTGGAGTTCTCGAGCCACGACGATTCGAAGAGAAAGCTACCATTGAACGAGCTAGCAGGATGTAGGCCCGGAAGCACGTGGTATTGCAAGACCGATCGTATCACACCGCTGTCGTTGGCTGTAAACGCAGGGCCGAGAGTCGAGTAGGGGATCTTTTGGAAGGCATCGTTTGAAGGACAGAGGACGGTGATGTCGTGTTGGAAGGAGAGGTTCGCATAGAGGTCTCGATACGAAGTCAGGAGAGTGGTATATTCGGTCAAGTTACTGTTGCCGTTCAACAACCCCGTGAGATCCTGTGTTTTTTGCTGGGCCAGAACAGTGACCGCCGAGGACGCGACAAGGGTAGCGAGTGTGAAGCGCATACTGAGAGCTGTAGATACAAACGAGAGGACAGAGAAGTCAAGCGGACTCCTTCAGATGGAACAACTGCATACAACCGACAGAGTAGAGTAGAGTAGAGTAGAGTAGAGCAGCGAATGAGCGAGAAGAAGAGGAGATGAAAAAGGTAAAATTAGGATGGGTAAAGCCAGCAGAAAAGAGTTATCGTGGAGTCCAATTCGGGACACGGGATGTCGGCACTGTCGATCCCCGATCTGGCTCCAGTTCCTGCACGACAACACACCGTAGGGCTAAATTAGGATGCACAGGGGGGGCTAATACTGTACCTAGGCTAGAAAGGGACGCGACGCCTAGGTACCTTACCGTGCTTACCTAGGTAGCCATAGGTAGATCCTGTTGTTACTTGTTATAACCCTACAGTCTTTAGCCCCTATAACTCAAGCGAAACCCCCCCTACTAGAATTCAACATTAGCTGCTACAGTATCTACCTGTTTATCATGTGGAGGCCTTGAAGCATGCCCATCGTCTCGTTTGGTACTGTAGTCTGTGCGGAGGTAGTTTAGCGAAGTGCTTGTTTGTCTGTTCAACTATTTGCTTTCTTCTATAACCAGGCTGTACCTCTGTGCTCTCTACCGGCTACAGAACCATGCAACCACGGGCAGTATCCTAGTCGGCGAGGTTGATGGGTTGTCACTTGTCATCTAGGCTACATTCCTATATCAAAGTCTTGTGAAGTCTGTGACATAGTGGGTTATATTGTGATTACCTCAAGGTAGCGACAAGAAACAACGGCGCATGACCTCGGTGGTGTAGGTAAGTTAGGCTGGTTACCACTCGTCGAGCCCGGCCGGAGTTAGAGTGCTCTTTTGTTGGCTTCTTTTCGGTCGGAATGTAGCTTTTGGTTGTTTGGCATGGATATTATTTACCTATGCCTAGCTTGTAAAGCACGTATAAATATCGACATGTTCTATGTTCTGTAATACATGCCACTCAACGCATCTAAATCAGTGCCTGCCCTCTGAACATACCTTCTTTGACTTCCCTGACCACGTCTCTCCGGTCTGCTTTCCCCACAAGCACGATTCCCCTTCCTCGTCGACCCATCCGCCCCGTCCTGCCAAGCCTGTGAATGAAATCGATGGTCGAATGCGGCACATCGTAGAGAATAACGTGCCTGACCGCCACGGTATCAATACCTCGGGATCCGAGATCGGTAGTAACAAGCACTTTCACGTTGGGCAGATGGCGTCTTGGAGGAGGTGAAGGAGCCACGGAGCGAGTGGCAGGAACATAATTGGATTCCCCTGGCTGAGGTCGCTTTTGCTCGGTTGTAATGGACACGGTTTCTGATGCAGAAGATGTGAAAGAGCCCAGCGTTTCGGCCTTGCGCGCTTCCGGCGTATCTCGGTTCAGGGCAACAGCATCAATGCCTTTTGATATGAGATAGTCGGCCACTTCTTGCGTCTTCTCGCGCTCGTTGACAAATACCAGTATCCGCTTGACGTCCACTTGGTCTACCTCGGAGCCGCCAGTAGCATGGCTAATGACATTTTCAGCTGCTGCTTTACCAATGGACCAAATGGTGTCTGCGCAGGCCAGACTTTTGTTTCCCCGGTAAGGTTCCTTTTCCACATCGATTACGCCAAGTACAACACGCCGAGGGATTGCGTGGAGATTAGGCGTAACAAGCCGGCGCATATCTGGGAACCGTGTCCGAAGATACGAGTCGAGACTACGGGGAATCGTTGCCGAACAAAGGATAAGCTGACGTAAAGAAGGCGTTGATTTATCGATGATTATCGACGTCGAGGGAGCGAAGGAGCGGTCAAGTAGGGAGTCCGCCTCGTCGATAATGAGGTGTGAGACGCGGCTCAATATGTTAGGATCAGCTTCGGCAATACTCGACAGCAGATGAGGTGTGGAGATCACAACGTCGACGCCAGTAGGGGCGAAAAGACGGTTTCGGATTACACGACCAGTATATGCGGAAGAGATAAGGGCTGAGCGGAACTTGACCTTATGCGACAGGGCTTTTGCAACGTTGCCGACCTGTGTCACGAGTTCGGATGTGGGGACGAGAATTACCGCACGAGGGCGGCCACTTGTAGGATGAGGTTGATTCGATAAAGGCGGCGCCTCGATTTCTAGAGAATTGTTGTTCGTCCGCTTTTCCTCCTTTAAAGCTTTGGCATGGGCTTCTATGTCTGCATCGCTGACCTCTGCTCGTTTGATGGCATCCAGGACCGGTAGAAGATAGGCCAGTGTCTTCCCCGAGCCAGTTTCAGCGGCGAGTAAGATTTGCTCCATCCCCTCGCCTTTGGCTTTCCATGATCTCCTGCGGCTTCTCCCGTCATCGCCCAGCAGCGCCGGGATGGATAGACGCTGGATTGGCGTTGGTCTTATGTCCACCATACCAGATAGGGCTTGAGTAATTATTGACTCCTTGACGACTGGGAGAAGTGGAAAGTCCTCAAAGGTGTCAATGTCACTAATCTTTCCCTTAACAGCATTTCGATGCCCGTAAGATACCGCACTAAGTGCTCTTTGCATTTTGAGGGCTTTAAAGGTACCAGAACTCCCCCTTTCTCTTTTGTCATGTTGCGGTCTTTCTCTCCCTTCAGAAGACCTTTTGAGTTGAGCTTCTGAGCGGCTGCGTGGCGCTTGACGTATGTCTGCAGATCTTAAATTCATAGCACCAAAAGGACTATTTGTCCTACGTTTGACAGGTCGACCGCTGGGTGCAATCTTCTGTGGAGGGCGTGCAACTTTGGGCGAAAGCGCCATCCTCGACGGAGCGCGGCGCTGCAGTTGCGCCATGGACCTTGTGGGCTGCCATGACCGAAGATGATGAGCCTGTAACGTATTCGAAAAGTTCCGATGCTGGCAGAACAGACACAGCTGTTGTGAGGGGCGTGGCATCGAGACAGCTAGTATCGACACAGATTGAATATCTCTCAGAAAATTTGACAAGGGTACCTGGAGCTTGGACCGTCCGCCCTGATATCTTAGCGCGTTGTCGTTGCCATGTCAACTGTTAGCTTGTTTTGATCTCGCGCCATGTACAGCAGCTCCAAGCAACCAGCTTGTCCCGCGGTCTGCAACATCGAGGCCAGGCCAACACAACTTTGCATACGTACACTCGCATATCACATTAGCTGGTCGCTGTGATTTGATGGTGGTTGTATATACATCGGTGTTGAATCAATAACTAAGAGGCTTCGTGCTTGATATCCAAGTCATTCGTTGGTCAGCGCCGTTGTTTATCCTTCGACATCAATCTACAGGAGCATTCCTCGTGTCTTCTTCTGGTACCAGCTACGAATAGAAGCGAATTAAGTGGCGCGCAGGTATCTGACTGCTGCGCATGGTGATCTGTCGTCATGTCTCAACCAGTACGTTTTGTCTGCTGACCACTTGAATCCTCAGTGGGGTTCTTCAGGCACAACAAAGAAAATTGATTCGTGAGGAATAGATCCAACCACTTCGCATACAGAAGAATACGCCCTCATCTTCACCAACGAAAATGACAGGTCCCCCAATGCAGCGGCCGCTTTCTGAGCTCAGCCTAATGTCGCAGAGAAGGAATTCTCCAAGCTATAATCAAAGCACAAAGGTACTATTATACCATTCATAGCAAGACCTTAGGACTGACAGCGACCAAGATATCGGCTTTGAGCGGAGATTCATCGCCCTTTGACCCGTCGCCTTTCGCGTCAAACTCTCCACGACTGTACTGGCAAAGTCGGGATACTGGGTCTCCAACGCGATTGAACTCAGAAAATAGGGCACCTGTAGACCAGCGCGACGGCTCTCCATCTCCTGCCAAGCGTTCCTCGATCGAAAATCTAAAACGCGCCTCGAGAGTGAAGAACAGCAACATGTTCGCGCGAGAACACAAGCAAGAGTACGACCCTACCTCGAGCCCAATGATTGAGAGACCTTTAGCATCAGGTAGGCCTCTTAGCGTACAGGTCCAGGGCAACTCCTACGGTGGTAGAGGCCCAGAGGGTTCCCGTAAAGAAGTCTTGCCGAACGGCAGCAAATTTCCGGTCTACAGCCCGCCCAAAATTCCTGTCAAAATGGACGCTTTGCCAGAGCTTTCTCAATTGCCAAGCAAGACTCCGGTCTCGCCTACGAAGTCCTCCATGTCTAGCAAAAGCCGATATGCGCAGAGCCAAGCTTTTGATTCAGAAAACGGCATTTGGTCAGATGATGAAGAGGAGTCTTTCGCTGAGCGTGAACTACCACCTGGCAAATCCCTACACCGTCATGCCAAGAGCGTGACTTTCGATGCTGCGCCACCACAAGTCAACGAGTATGAGATGACTACTCCAGATCCCTCATCAGTCGCCTCGGGCTCCCGGGAGGGGAGCTATGATTCTGTGGACAATGAGGAAGAGGAGAGTTTTGATCGGGGCTCTTCCATTGATCGTGAAGATAGCTTTGATGCGTCGCTCGAAGACACTGATAAAACTCCAGTGGTATTGCCTGAGGACTGGCGATTCATGAGCCCAGCAACAGCGAACGACGATTTGGCTGCACATGTCGAGAACCCGTTTGACCGTGAGCATAGTAGTCCAGCTCCCACTGCAAGACCGTCTTCAGCGGTAGATGCCCGTGCGTCGCCTGTTAGAACTGACTCGGCCAATTCGAATGGGGAACGTCGTCCGCTGCCACCACTTCCGGGGCTAAATATGCCAATCTTTTCTCGGCCTCGGTCTGAGTCGAACGGGAGTCTTTCAGCCACTGCGGAACGTGTAAGTAGTGCCCAGCGCATACTCCCATCACCTCCTCAACCAGCATCTATCTCCAAGTCCGAAATCCAAGGGATGGGAGGATGCTCTATGTCACTCGAAGATCGCTTACGGTTGATGATGGCTCAGGACGAAGAGAAGGCCAAGAGTCCTGCTGAGGAGCAACGAGAGAGACGCCTCAGACGCGCTCAGAGTAAGAGTCCAGACCATGAGTATGACAATAGGGAAATTGGTGTTCAGATCCACGAGGATGAAGTAGATCACGACGATCTAGCAGATCTTGGGGATTATGAGCGCCCTCCAAGAATTTCAAGAGAATCCATTCTGCGCAAGGTTAAGACTCAACGGGAGCACATGAATGACGAAGAGTCCCGGTTCTCATCTCCAGCCCCAAGTGAAAGCCCTGGCAGACGTCAGCTCAGCGAGATTGATCCGGACACTCCACTCCCATCGTTGGAAACCGAATCATGCATGGACTATGGACCACCGAGCCCCGTGATCAAAAAGGAAGACGATGGTGAAGAGAGTGAGGTTGATGTTTATTCAATACCTGATCTTTACAGTCAGCATCTGGAGGCTGAGTCCTATATGGATGCCATCGAAGGCCGTGAAGCGCTCGAGGAGTGTTTAGGTCAAGTCGCGAGCCAGGCAGAGGATGATAACGAAAGCCATTACTCCAATGATTCAACGATTGAGGATCAACACAAGCTTCAACCAAGTGCTATGACCGGAGAAGAAGGTCTTCCTACTCCTCGAGCGTCGAGTCCCAGCCAAACGAAAAAAGGATTAGAGCGAAAGAGCAGCCACCGAATGTCACTTCCGCAATTTGCATCGATGCTAGGAGAGCATGACTTGAGCTTTGGCATGGAATCTTTTTTGACTCCTACGCCACCCTTGAACGAGGAGCCAGTCAAAGCTTCACCACCTCGTGAGCCCTGGGAAGCCTCTACGCCTCCTAAGTCACTGAAGACTAAATCGAGTCTCGACCGCCCTGTCACACCTGAATTACAGCTTGAACCACCAAGTTTCCCAGGCCAGTTCAATGATGAAGCAGAGGAACCACGGACTCCCGATTCTGTGATTCGACATCCTATTTCTGAGTCACCTCCCCCAGACTCCCCAAGCGTCCCAGAGCCAATAGCAACCATAAAAGCTCCTGGTGGTAAACTGAAGACTCGACCTTCTATCACACCCGCGGATATTCGCGCGATGGCAGAGACAAGGCGTCAAGTTAGTGGCGAGATCCCTTCAGTGCCGTCCATTCCTGTACGGCACCAAAATCGCCCATCCGTCGTCATGGAATCATCAATGGTTGATTATTCGGATGATACAACTCTAGACTCAGGCAACGAGACGAACCCAGAACAAATCTCTGCTGAAAATAATATTTTCAAACAGCCTAAGCGCAAGAGCAGCTTGGTACAGCTCGATATTCCTGTCGATGGAGGTGATGGCCTAGGGTTCGGTTTGGACAAGGAATTCGATCGTGTCATTGAGGCCCAAAAGGTGGCGTTCACATTTCCTTCGTTTGATGCGGGTGCCCAGCCCAGATCCCCTGGTTACGCAGAGTACATTGGAGGACAAGGGTTTAAGCCCATTCCTGAATATCGTGCTGACAATTACATTCGTACACAGAAGGGTTACCTTATGAGGCAGAACACCAAGGTAGTCATTGCAAGCAGCGCCTCGCACGAGTCTGCCTCTGATACGAATGATGCCCAAGAGCCATCCGTGAGGGGCACACGTTCTGCAGGGAGCTCTCCCAGAAAGGCAAGCCACACCCAAACCTGGACAACAGAGCCATGGAACGGTAAGGTTAGACGTAAGAGCATTCGACAATCAGGGGGTAGTCCTCAGAAAAAGCCATCGTCGGGGCCTGCGCCTCCATTACCCGGTCAACAGAGCAATGTCGCAAGCGGTTTGGGGAGCGTCAACGAGGATGAGACGATGCTTAATTCCGAGGAAGTAGAAGATGGTGCCGAGAGAGGGAGACTGTTTGTAAAGGTCGTTCGGGTGAAAGACCTGAACTTGCCGCTACCGAGAGGTTGGTTCATTCCTCCTATTGACCTTGGTCCTGTAGCTAACATGCTTTAGGCGAGCGTTCATACTTCGCACTGACGCTGGACAACGGCTTGCACTGCGTCACTACTGCGTGGTTGGAGCTTGGCAAGACTGCCCCTATCGGGCAAGAGTTTGAGCTTGTTGTGCTCAATGATCTAGAATTCCAGCTTACCTTGAAAACAATATTAGAGGAACCCAAAATCAAGCCTATCATCGAATCCCCTACGAAGATCACCAGAACGCCAAAGCCCTCGACATTCAGCCGCGTTTTCGCCTCACCTCGAAAGCGAAAGGAGCTTGAAATGAAGCAGCAAGAGGAGGCCCAGCGAGCTGACCACCAGAAACAGCAGGATGCTCAGGCCAGCAGACGTGCAGCTCAACCTACTGCGTGGGACTTATTGAATGGGCTAGTTGCTAAGGACGGTAGCTTTGCACGATCTTACGTTTGCCTCAAGGATCATGAATCGAGCGCGTACGGTAGACCGTATACAGTGGACGTGCCTTGTTTCAATGAATGGGCCACGGAAGAGGTGCAATCCGTCAAGAGCAAGCGTAGCGGAGTCGGTGGGGGGGTTCAGCGAAAGGCGCCATATCGGATAGGGAAGTTGGAGCTGCAGCTACTGTTTGTCCCCAAGCCGAAAAGCGGAAAGGATGAGGATATGCCAAAGAGCATGAACGCTTGTATCCGTGAATTAAAGGAAGCCGAGCTCACCGCTTCCAAGTCATGGGAGGGTGTTCTGAGCCAGCAAGGTGGAGACTGCCCCGTAAGTATTATCCCTGTCTTGATCAGAGCGCCGCTAACTATATTGCAGTATTGGCGTCGTCGGTTCTTCAGATTAGACGGTCCTAAGCTTACAGCATATCATGAGTCAACACGCCAACCAAGGGCAACGATTAATCTCGCCAAAGCTAGCAAACTTATTGATGACAAGTCTTCGCTGATGCGGAAGGAGACGTCGAGCAAGAGCGGTGGTCGGAGAAAATCAGCTTTCGCCGAAGAAGAAGAAGGCTATATGTTTGTTGAAGAAGGATTCCGCGTTCGCTTTGGCAATGGGGAAACCATCGATTTCTACGCGGACAGCGCTGCAGAGAAAGATGGGTGGATGAAGGTGCTTGCGGACGTTGTGGGTAAGGACACGGGCAAGGTCAAGGGTTGGACAGACCTTGTGCTATCAAAACAACGGACACAGACCTCGAGAACAGCACAGGCAGAGCAAGTGCAAGCGAAAGCACCGCCAACCCGATCAGCGCCGCCAACTCCAGCAAAACAGCACTCACCATCGAAACGTCACTCAAACCAGGCATTTGCACCTGCACCTGTGCAGAAGGATTCGAGGCATCCTGCCGTAGCTCAACGGAGGGCTGAAGGGTCAAAGGCAAGGTCCATGGTTTTCTAGATCAGCGATAGTGCCTGCTACGGCATGTCCATCTTTTTGAGATCGTACTGTAAGGGGGAACGCGTTGCAATCTTCCAGAATTTCTTAGAGCGCCAAAGGCTGCAGAGCACCATTACTGTGGGCGGTTCCTATTCATGCTATTACTTTCATTGTGTGTACAAAAACGAGGCCTTAGAAGATTACATATTGCAGGACAGTCAGTGGCTGTTAAGCTTCTCTGTTCATGATTCATTTTCAAATACCTAGGCATTCAAATCATCTCCTTTTCCTAAGACATCACAGGATTGACTTGGGACAGATCAGCTACGAAGAGTGCGTAGATGAAAGCCACAACAGGCAAATGAATAGGAAACGTCTCATTCTGTGTGGGCGTTAATGTCTAGAATTGGATGAGTCCTCCAAGTGACTTCCAGTAAATGATAAATATGACTTCCGAATCAACATCCACCAGTCACTTACATACGAAAGAGACCGGGGAATGTCAAGAAGAGGTGAGGCGTGGATTGCGGTAACCCTAAGTATCCGACGAGGGCGCTAGTAAACTGGTAAAGCTGAGTGCTGACAACAGCGGAACGAGCCTCAAGAGTACCTAGGACATGAAATTGTGGTCGAATATTCAACAAAATGGCGCCTTTTAGAACGCTTTGTGAGCGAATCGTATATAAAATTGTTTGATCCCAGCAGGCAGGACTATGAAAAGTATCAGCTGAGGAGGCAGAAAAATAGCTATGGCTGCAACAAGCCAATCGCTAAATGCGGTGCTGAAACGCACAACCATTGAAGACCATGGGGAAGTTTTGGAATTGTGCAATGCAAATCTGAGGAAGTCGAAGGGTGACATAGAGATACAGCATGCAAAATTCGTTGCATTGTTGAAGTTGGATCGGTATGAGGATGCACTTCGCGTTTTGGAAGCGGGTGGTGACGGGCTGAAGCAAAAGGCACACTTCGGATGGGCATACGTGTTATACAAGGTCGGCGACTATGGTCAAGCAACAGCCATTGCTAACGGTATTGCTGACGAGCGAGGAGCGAGACATGTCGAAGCTCAAGCGGTGTGTGGCCTTGTCATAGAGAAATAACAACGTATATTGTACTGATGGGAATGTCAGTCTTACCGTCTGGGAGACTTTGTGAAGGCCTCGAGCCTTTACGAAGACCTTGCTGGGACCCAAGCTGTCATCGAGAACGAGGAGAATGACCTGCGCATCAATAGTGGAGCTACAGATGCGCAATTAGAGTGGAAGAGGCAGGGAGATCTCGTGCTGAGAAAGAAACCTGGAAGGGAAGATTTGGAGGCCTTCGAGACGGCTTATAATGCCGCTTGTGGGTCGGTTGCACGAGGAGAACTGGGCCAGGGCGAAGTCCTTCTGAAAAGAGCTAAAGGTGTGTGCTTCCGCCGTAAGATCATACACGTAGCTTATCCTATGTCGGCAGATCTATGCAGTTCCCTAGATGAGCTATCAGACCAGGAGAAAGACGCCGAGCTACTGCCGATTGGTGTTCAACAATTATACGTACTCATCAGGCTAGGAAAGACTGAAGAAGCAGAGAAGATTGCCTCGGAAATAGCTCTTGAAGAGTATGGCCGACTACCTAAAACCATATTCGTGCTTATACTGACTTTACATATAGCATACCTGACCTTTCAACCAGACAGATAGCCCAGAACAATAAGCTTGCTTCTGCGATTGATTCTACGAACCCTTACCTTTCCCACAGGCTCTTTCATTCCGCAGCGGATTTACCCAAGACGGATAAACTCTTCGGGTTTCAGGAAGACCGAATACGGCAAAACAGCCTTGCCCTCGATCTTCTTGCCGTAAAATCTCCAGGCGTCTTCACAACAACTTCAAGGCTATTGGCGGAAAAGCCACCTACGACCTCAAGCAACACTAACATTGTTTCCGTCATCAACGCCGCCGCCCGGGCTCAAAGCGAACTCGGAAAGCTCGGTCTTAAGAAAATCCTTCCTCTACTGGACCAAAGGCCCAACGATGTTGGCTTGGCATTAACCATCGTGCAGCTATACATATTAACGAACAATCACGGCTCAGCCGTCACTGTAATAGAATCGCTACTGAAACGTCTGGAAGAATCATCTCAAGCCACAGACCAAGATGTTCGATTTGCTCCAGGTCTGGTCGCCGTCACTGTCTCTCTCTACACCCTTCAAGGCCGCAAACCTCAGATCAAAACGGAACTTGCGAAAGCAGCATCATACTGGCGCCATAAGTCCAAACCTCAAACCTCGTTACTCCAAGCTGCCGGCATCTCTCTCCTCGAATCTTCCCAACCAGGCGATTTGGCTACCGCTCGCCAAATATTCTCACATCTCCACACTCAAGACCCCACCTCTAAATTCGCCACCGCCGGCTTCGTCGCCGCCCACGCTTTCGAATCCCCCTCAGAAGTCTCCCCAAAAGCCGAGACCCTAACCCCCATCAATAGCCTCACTGCCGGCATAGATACAGCAGCACTGGAAGCTGCCGGCGTCCCACAAGCCGCAGCGCCGTCAGCTATCGACGAGACCATCCGCCGCAAACGCGCCCTAGACGAGAAACCCAAGCCGGCGAAGAAACGCCTCCGCAAGTCGAAATTACCCAATGACTATGACCCGAGCAAAACCCCGGATCCGGAACGTTGGCTGCCGGTCAGAGATCGTTCGTCGTATAGGCCGAAGGGGAGGAAGGGGAAGCAGAAGGCGGCGGCTTTGACGCAGGGAGGGGTTGGCGAGAAGGGAGAGGGTGGGGGGAAGGGTGGGGGGGAGGGTGTGATCAAGGCGGCGAATCCGGGGCCTGGAGTGCCGGGGAAGGCGAAGAAGAAGAAGGGGAAGAAGTAACCCAAGTGCGAATTTGGCAATCGAAATCAATGGTTTATTGTGAGAGGGGCCTTACAACGTCTGCGTTATGATCAAGTCATCTTTCGTTTTGGGTAAGATTTAACTGCTACGGTGTTATACATTACGACCAGTATACCCATATATACCGTTTCTGCAAAACGCCTTTGCAACGCTGAGTACGCCCCAAGACACCCTAATATCCTTTCAAAAGCTTAGATATAGCTAACCTTAACCCCCATCCCCACCGTCCTCTTAACCTTATCCCACCCTGACCCTGTAATCCTCGCAACCCTATCCTTTACATCCCGGCGACTCAGCGCAACCACAATCCCCATCAAGAACAGTACAAATCTCAGCAGCAACATGGGGTTTTTGGACATTGATTGCGCCATGTTGGAGATGAGGTGCTGTAGCGCGGCCATGGTGGCGACGCTGCGTTTGTAGATGCCGGTGCTTGTGATCTTTCTGGGGGGTGTGATTCTGGGGGGCGATCGGGAGGGCTTGGGTGGCGCTTTGTTGACGGGGTTCGATGTATTTTTTGAGAGGGCTGAAGGGGGTTGTGCGGATTTTGGGGTTGGATGGGAGGAGTCGATGCCGTAGTCTTTCTCGCTGTCTATTCTGCGGTGGTTCGAGGGTTGCTGCAGGCTTCTGCGTTGCTCTTCTGCAACTTGGGCTTCTGCGACCATTCTCCTCTCGTCTTGCTCGCGTTCACGCTCCAGTTCCGTTTCGCGTTCTCGTTCTCGGGCTTCGTTGGCATCGTATTCGGCGTCCCTTGACTTTTCGTTTTCGAGGCCTTGTAGTGCTTGTAGGAACGTGTCTCGTCTTTCTTCGTCCAGGACCTCGCTCATGGTGATGAAGTCCCTTGCGTATGCCCATTCTTCGTTGCGGGGGAGGACGTGAAGGGTAAATAGCTCTAGAACCTTGATGCGCGAGGCAAGGTCGCGTGCAGTGTCTGTGCCATGGCCGTGTGATACATGGCTGTTAATGTAGCCATTGGTATAATTTGATGAATCAAAATGTCCGGTAAGGTCAAGATTTGGCTCACTTGATGCGGAAAGATAGGACTCGAGGCGCTGCTGGTTGGTGGTCTGAGAGGAAGACCGGGAGAGTAGAAGCGTTGCTCTGAAGGCAGTTCAATATTAGCAGTTGAGCTCCGCGGTGGTAAAGTAGGTATTCTAACAGGTTGATAATCACCTCCGCGTCAACATTTCCTTCAATGCCTCCATATCCTGTCTGTACTACTTCTTCCCATATCGAACCGTCGCGGGTTTTTGCAACTATATTGTTCCAATCCCTGTTACCGAAAGCCGCTTTACCGTCTTCCGGGCCAAGTTCGATAATGGCATTCAGAAGAGTAAGATATAGGCTCCAGACTTTGATCCTTGAGCTTCTGCTCGCGCTGGCAATTGGTGCCCGTTCAGGTGTTTCGTTTTCGTCCGGAACTTGGTCAGAGGACTCAGGGGCAGTAATAGCGGACTCGAGAGCAGACAGAGCTTCCTGGAGTCGGCGAGTGAGGAAGAGGTTCGAAGCTTGCTTGTAAGCCCTTGAGATGAGGGGGTTACTTGGCCGGCGTGAGGACAGCGAACTAATTGAGGAATCAAGGAGACGGGGATAAGAGAGCGACTCCTCAGCAGTCTCAATGGGAGCAGTGTCTATCATTGTGCTACCCATTGTGTAGATGATTGAAAACTGCACATTGTTGAGGATAGCTTGTAGTTGTGTCAATAAGCCGAGGTAATACTGCGGGAACACCCGTGATCCCTGCCGCTGCCGCTGCTGCACATCGTCACCCCTTAACGTTTACCCCCATACAAAGCCAATCGCCGGGGGCGATTATCGATACACCAGAGATCCTATGCGCTATGGCTTCACAGTGTATGCTGGTCTGTCACCGAACAACCCAGGAGCACAATACTTCAATCAACACTGGCAGAAAGCTCTGCATATTGCACTGCTCTCTGATCGTTCCCCCTGGATGCCCGCAAGCGACGGGAAGCTCCTTCTCACCTGGCTGATTTGCACAAACACGTTCAGCTATACTAAGATTCCATCTCATTGATGCTCTTTAGGAATGCGCTACAGAAGATATCTAGGATCGCACAGAAGATTGCGTTTGGAAATATAGGTACAAGCAAGATGGAAATCAATATACACAGCTTCCATTCACGGCTTCCGTCTTTGCTTCGTGCAGTCTCCAACGCACATTTTGTCGCCATAGACCTGGAACTGTCAGGCATACCAAGCCACCAGTCCAAAAAGCCTAGAGCTACCGGGAATCACCATAGTGGTAAGGCTACCCTTCAAGAGAGATATGAAGAAACGAAGCAAGCGGCAGAAACATACCAGGTACTGCAGCTTGGGATAACATGTGTCGAAGAGGATAAAGACAAAGGTACGCCTATAGGGAGGGATAAGACAAGTTGCTGGCCTATACTAATTTGGCGCAGGTGTCTACAATGTATTACCGTTCAATTTCTTCGTGAACCCTGTCCCTGATGAGAGGTTGAATATCGAGCGTATATTCTCATATCAAAGTGGAGGTAAGCCTCAGAAAGTAATTTGTCTACGGTATCTAAACTGATCTTCATCAGCTGTCAATTTTCTTTTGCAGCACAAGTTTCGTATGGAGGCTCCTTTTCTTGAAGGTGTGCCTTACTACTCAAGAGAAGAGGAAGCAGCTGCTAGAGCCATTGCGCTCGCCCGACAAGACAAAACCAGCGTTCCAGACTTAACGATCAAGAAAGACGACACCGAGGCTTTGGAGTTCGTATGTAGGGTTCGTGAAGAGATTGATGCCTGGAAGAAGCGCACTGGGGTATGATCTGAGACTTGATTTTTCTGAAAAGTTCGTGGAGCTCACACAACCGACAGGCTTCGTTGGACTTCTTGAACATATCTCCAACTGGTCACTCTTCGCCGCCCTTTGGCAATCAAGGACTTAATAATTACCAAAAGCGTCTCGTACATCAACTTGTCCGCGCCGAACATCCTGACCTTGTTACCGTCAGTCGACCCGGCTTCATTCAGATAGTACCTTTCAATAAAGAGCGCGAGCATTTGGTACAGAAAGACCGATCGAGGTATTTCGAAGAGAAGTTGGCTAAGCAAGTCGGACTGCGATGGATTGTTGAGGCGATGGTAGGCGGGGATCTATCAGGAATTGACCCGAAGAGTTTGGAGCAAATTGTGGAAGGTCGATCTGAAACTCTTGCCCGTGAAATCGACGAAGTTCGTGATCGGCTCAAGGCAAAGAGAACTATCCTTGTGGGCCACAATGTCTTTCTGGACCTGATCAACTTCTACAACTGCTTTTTCGGAAAATTGCCAGATCGAGTGGAGGACTTTCAAGATGTCATGCACAAGCTTTTCCCTGTCATAGTCGACACGAAATACCTTGCCACACACGATGTCGTCAATCCTGCGTGGTCAAGATCAGCTCTTGAGGATTTAGACAACGAGCTGTCTAAGCTTCCAGTACCCGTCATCGAAACGCATCCCGATCACGGCAAATACACCAATAACACCCCTGCTCATGAAGCCGGCTTCGATAGCTTCCTTACCGCAAAGGTGCTCATCCGCCTATCGGCCAAACTTGAAGCGGCCGGACAATATGTTGACGAGAACGGCACTACTAAATCTGACGACGAAGCATACTGGACCGCACCGGAAGAAGCAGGCGTTCCAACTGACGATATGTTGGAACCGTCGAATGCCAAATTCGTTCGAAAACCTGACCCCAGTGACTCTACCAACCAAAGCGACTCCCTCGCGATCGCCGCCCTTAACGCAGTCACCATCTCAGAATCTCAAACCAAGCCCCAGAAGCCCAAGGCCAAGGCCAACCGCAAAGTATCTCCCCCAACGGCTTTTTCCCACCAAAACGCCTTTGATCTCCTTGGCGACATCCCCACAGATGAGAACCCCCTACATTCTAGTCTCCGTCCCGAGAAGAGTTCTGAGGGCAAGAAGGCCAAGAAGGCCAAGGAACTGAAGAAGAACTTTACGATGATGCCAGCATTTGATAGCCATTTCTGGATGGTGTATGGGAACAAGTTGAGGGTGAATGGGACTGCGGAGGGGATTTGTAGGATGAAGCCGTGATGTCAGAGCACAACGTACTTTATGTGGATTATCCTGACGGCGGTGTCGAAATTTGGGCTAGAGTTAGTAGGAGATAGCCAAAAGTCTGTAGAAACGAATCAAACACACTACACTCTAAGTTAGAACGCAAGGTGGGCTGAAGCATGAGTGTGGTGGCATTCTTTCTACAGTGACTTCACTCTCCATCCCCCAGTACATGCTCTCATGATCATTGCCCTTTACTGTTTGACTACTATCGGTCGTAGCTCACAGGGGGCCGCAGAAAATCATTCAACAGTAAGCGTGTCACACACAACAACGCATATTTCCAAACAGACTGACTCATGGGATTCCTGTTTTCTTTGAAAAGAAAACAAAAATCTAACGAGATCTGGGCTTTCCATACCAAAACCGTCACTTAGTCTGAATAATCGGCTCTGGCGTGTTTTGGCTATGGCTTGTTGGTTTACTAACTCGCTGCACTCCCCTATGAGTCTTGTGGACTGCTGACGACTTCGGCTGTTCCACGCGGGTTCAGCTCATGCTGCATTCTCTATCGACTTCTCTGAGTTTCCCAAGCGCCGACTACTTCGCGCCGTCTTGAGCATAATTCAGTTAAGAGGCTGTCGTGGATATTGGGGAAGTTCTCTTTGAAGAGTTTGCCCAGATGAGTACCCTGGCACTTCCGTAGCCAGTCATATTCCTATTACAGGCCCTAACCACGATTATTCCGAAGGGTCGCCAGGTCACCCATCCCTTTCACCTCACTTAACCTCCCCAATTGTCTTCTCTACCCTCCTTGCTGCCTCCCGCACACCCGGGCAATAATGCAGTCGCAGCAGTTCCCCTTCCCACACCGTACCCGCAAACGGGTTACTGCCCTCCAAATCTCCTCGCAACGGATCAAATACCCCGTCGCCTCTGCGCTCCTCGGTGTTCCAAAGCGCAGCGATCTTTCGCCCGTGTGTCTTGGTTACGTTCTGTAGGAGCCCGAAAGTAGCGAGCGTGGATTTCTCGGGGAGTTGTAGGGAAGAGGTGAAGAGCTGTTTTGTGAAAGCTGCAAGGCGCAAGGGGGGTACGATGCGGGGGGCAAGGATCGAATTTAGGGAGCGGAGGAGGAGGACGGTGGTTGTTTGGAGGTTTACCTTGTTTGAAGCAGTGGGGGTTGGGGATGCGGAGTGCGGGTCTGGCAGACGCAGGGATTTGGAGTTGAGCTCGAGGTCTGGGTGCATGGAGAGGGCGTAGAGGGTTTTGTAAAGGTGGGTGGTGAAGAATGTGAGGTCGAGGCTCAGTCCAGAGGCGGCACGGCTGGCGTCTTGGCCTTCGAGGAGGGCGAAGGCGGTGATGATGCAGAGGAGGGATTCGCGGTTGGCGTCGCGAATGGCAAAAGGGGCGTCCTCTTGGTCTTGTTCTTCATTTTCGGGATCGGTGTTGAGGAGGGTATCAGCGTCAGTGATGAGATCTTTGAGGGCTTCAAGGAGATCTCCAAAGAAATCTTGGTTAATTAGATGGGCATATTTGGCGAGGCCTTCTAGCACAGCGCCCATTAGATTTGGGGAGCGGGCTTTAAGGATGCGGAAGTAAGTTACGAAGACGAGCTTGAGAGTGTCGGCTTGCATGCGGTCGCGTTCCTCGTGACTTACTACGGCGTCTGCTTCTTTGAATTCTTTCTCGACAACTTTTCGTTCTTTGAGAAGTTTCCGCTGTTTCTTGGTACGGAATTCCTTTTTGAATTTGGGTTTCTTGCCCTCTTCCTTTGCAGCTTTATCAATGTGATTTTGGGAACCTTTGGATGAGAATTCGGATAGAAGTCGAAGGTGAAGAAACGTATTGAGAAGGCTTTCGTCCACTCGATAGCCACGAGCTTTCATCATACTGGTAACCATTTTCACAGCATCTAATGATGAGGTGCCGTCTTCATCGTTGCGAAACAGCACCTCTATTGATTCACGGCATTTGTTGTATTCCGAATCTATTCTTCTTCCGCTCAGCTTCGCTACCAAGATCTTGAGGAGCTCCCCTCTGAAGTTGAAGTGTGGAACGGCCAGCAGTAGAGCACAAGCACAGGATATGGCAACACTAGCAACACTTGCCAATGGCTCTGATGTCTCTCCACTAGATGGCTTTGCACACTTCGCAAGATCTTTTAAATAGTTCTGATAGGAAGCAACTAGTGTTTGCTCGAAAGCTCGTAGACGTCGTACATCCTTGGACACTTTGTCGGTCTGGTCCGCTTCTGCGATGGGACGTATTCGATAACCGGGGATGACGTCCTTGAAGACCACTAGTTGGGTAGCTAAGGCAAGTTTCTTTATCGTAGGATTCATAGAAGCCGCAATCTGCGCCAATGTCTTGAGGCCGCCTACATGCTCCTCTGGATCTTCATTAATCAGGCTGGCCACTCTTGCTAGCTCTTCCTGCGCCTCAATAATCTGTTGCCTAATGGGAATTGTTGAGACCTCCTCTTTAACCACCACCGGCGTGTTTTGCCCCCTGTTCTCATCTTCACCAGAGCTCAGCCAGCTATCCTGATCCTCATCCTTTACCTCCGTGACCTGAAGTGGCTCAATCCTGCCTTCAGCGGTTTTTATAGGGAGCCTTGTATTCTCTTTCTCATTCTTCTTTTTCTTCCGTGGCCGCTGTTCGTAGTCCTGCTCTAGGTTCCATCCAGCTGCCCTGGTAAAAAAATCATCAGGCCCAGGTCCATCTGACTGAGCTACTAGTGTAGAAGGCGAAGACCCGGCGCCTGAGGCGTCTGATGGCGACAGCCTTCTGCGCTTCACAGCTGGAATGACCGTCATCAATACCGTAAACTGCTACGAAGCCTGCTTGTTCCGTGCCTAGATATAAGAACTCTGCCTGACTTTGCGCACTGGAAGGAATTGATAGGCTTGAATTACCCGAGCGTACTGTACTATTAGCGTGTGCAGAAAGGTTTAGAATCCTTGGCATTCATTTTTGCGCTGCCCCACGGTGATCCGTTTATATGAGGAATTCGAAAATTCAACTCCACCGCCCCCCCAATTGCCCAAAATTGAAGCTATTCAGACCTCTTTATTTGTTGACGTTCCTGACGTTCTTGGCACCGTTTTATTCGAAATGCCTCAACGCCGAAGTCAAAATCTACCTCTAGATGACCCCCTCACCCCCTCTAGGTGACCCCCTCACCCCACCCCCTCTAGATGACCCCCCCACCCCCTCTAGAGCATCCGAAAGACTCTATTAGAACTGAGTCGTTAAATAGAGTCAAATTCCTGATTTCCTACCTCCAATTCTCGTTCCAAAGCTCTGATATCTGCCTCAAAGATGTAGCCTGAATGCTTGAAGTGCTGCCTCGGATATCTATCACATCCGCTTCGTTCAACAGCGTAATGAAGAAAGTCACCAAAGGTGCCTTCAAAATGGGGCCATGTCTCGTCAAAATGCCTACGAACCCAGGCCTTTAATACGCTGAAGGTGAGTTCTATGGGGTTGTAATCCGGCGAGTAGGGAGGCAAATATCGCACCTGACATTCATATCAGTGGTAGATCGTCAATTCAACGAGGCAAATAGCTTACCTGACATTCGTGTGAGGTGATGAGCTCTTCGATTCGACTATTGCAATGAACACTTGCATTATCCATGATGATCACACTCTTCGGGGCCGGAAAGGGACTGCATAGAGGTAGCAGTTCATCTGCTAGCCATCGAAAGAAAGCCTCGCCGTTGAACCAGCCTTCACGAATGCCGGTACAGGATAGATATCCGTCTTTCGTATAGGCCGGAAGAACACTTCAGCAATGCCCTCTCGTTCTAGAGGCTTGATAGCGAGCTGGTTGACCAACGGGAGCATAGGCTTGATGACGCCAGCCCGTGGTCTCATTGAATAAGGACTCATCCACGAACACAAGCTGTTCAGCCGTCAAACGAAGCATGTCTGCTACCCAATTTAAACGAAGCTCATCGTTTTGCCTGACTCCTACACGCTGTCCCTTTTTATTACTCCAGCGTCTTCTCTTCAGAATTCTTGATATCGTGGATCGATGCACGTTAATGCCCCACTCCTCCCATATGTACCAGACCATCTCTTTCTGCATGGCCCATGGCTGCTCTTCGAGGTAGGCTATTAGGCCATTTTCAGCTGCCTTAAACACCTTGCGGGGGGCCCCTTTGGGCCGAAACTGAGGTCTGAAAGGTGAGTTATACATAAAGAGGTTCTCTTGAATATTGTATACAGTGGCAGGGCAACAATGAACCTCTTCAGCGATTGCCCAAGGAGCCCAATGAAGTAGCAGAAGACGTAGTATTCTGGAGCGAAGGCTTGCAGGAAGTGGTCCCGGCATAGCTAAAAGCGATCAGTAAGCGATGAGGTCTAAATAGCTTCAAAATCAGCTTTTTGAATGCGATAATAGGTGGTGGGGTTGGATTTTCGAATTCCTCATATAAAGGATCACAGTGGGGCAGCGCAAAAATGAATGCCAAGGATTCTAAACCTTTCTGCACACGCTAAAATTAGCTGGCAGTGTGGCAGTCTAGTTAGTACAGTATTCGCGACTACTGTAACCTCAAGTATCCGGGGTACCTTTAACCACGTCAGGGCACCTCTTTAGCCTTTGCACAGCAATGACAAGCTGATACCTTTCTGTCTCTGTTCTTCTCAATGTTGGTGCTCTGCAGACTCTTGTCTTACCGTCCCAGAATCTCTCTCAGACTTGCAGCTGAACCAATACTCTCCCATCCCCCTACTA
>JAABUS010003573.1_pt1 | contig 24806 bp, 13 predicted proteins | sample 5560161 | NCBI WGS metagenome assembly JAABUS01 (sample SAMN10711885, study PRJNA513376) | rock metagenome | isolation source: Antarctica rocks | place: Antarctica: Victoria Land, Trio Nunatak nord | collected 2016-01-04
CCACGACCCCATGGGCGGCCGGATGGAGCCAGGTCTTCAGGTTCTGGAACCAGGCGGTGGCCCTCCTGGCGTCGGCGAGCGGCGAGGCGGTCGGCGCCCTGGCCCGGAGGAACGGGGAGACCGTCGCTTCGAAGACCTGCAGCAGGGGCTCCGACCCGGGGACCCGTCGGACCTGGGACCTCGCCCTCAGGACCTTCCCCTGCACCCTCCCGCTCGAACGGACGGCGCCGATGACGAGCTTCGATTCGACCCGCGCCCCCGCGCGATTCAGGCCGTCGGGTTGCGTCTCCTCCACGCCGCAGGTCTCGTTCACCATCTGCCGGGCCTCGTCGTGGAGGTGTGCCAGGACCCGGTCGATCTGCGAGTCGATCGTCTCGGCGGGGACCTCCTGCAGCATGACCGTCGGCAAGAACTGCTGGAGGGCCAGCCCCCAGATTCCGCTGGCGATCACGACCAGGAAGACGACCATCAAGACCGCGCCGAGAGGCCCGTTCCACCAGGCGAATCCGCTGTGCAGGACCAGCAGCGGCAGGCTGAGGAGGCCGAGCCAGATGTGTGCCTTCATCCAGAGCTTGGCACGGCCGATCCGCACGACCCGGTACTTCTTCCGGACCCACAGGAGCATCTCGAAGACGATGATGAGCCCGCCGGCGACGCCGAAGACGAATCCCGGCAAGCTCCCTCCGCCGGGCCATCCCTCGGTCCGGATGCCCTCCTCGACGTACCAGAGCACCGCACCCATGGAGATCAAGGCCGTCGCGAGGAACCAGGGGCGGTGCTCGGGCCAGTTCCCACCGCGGAAGATCAGCATTCCACCATCCTAGTCCGGCCCGCTCGACCCATGCGTCGGATCGCGGGGGCGGGGCAAGCCCGCCGTTCGCGGGAGATACTTCGTGACGTTGGTCCGGCGCTGGTGGCCTCGCGGCGCGGCCCCGCTTCCCGTACCGTCGGCGGGATCAACTTCGTCATCGGAGACCGATCGATTCGGAAATCGGTCATAACCTTCATTTAAAGCCGTGTCAACGGGCCTTCCCCGTTCTATCCGACGCGGTCTTCCACCGGGGGGCAATCGACAGGTTATAATGATACCGAGCCTGTCGCCAGGGACACGCCCCGTCGTCTTGCCGGTATCACGGCTCTCTTCGCCGCTTTCCGCATCAGGCGGCTTTGCCCTTCGCTCGAGGTCGCCATGACTGCCCGGAGATGGGGCTGGTGTGTGGGGTTGGTGGTCGTCATCCTCGCCCTGGGGCATCAGGGCGGATGGGGAGAAACGCCCCCCGCGAACGGGTCGCGCCCCATCCTGGCGAGGCGGATCGAGACGGCCGTCCCGCGTGGGGCGGGTTCGTGCTCCGCGACCGCCTGCCATGGCAGCAACGTGCCGTCGAGGGGCGACATCCTCCGGAACGAGCACACGACCTGGATTTCGAAGGACCCGCACGCCGAGGCCTATCAGACCCTCTTCTCGGGACGCTCGCGAGCGATCGTCCGAAATTTCTCGGGCGGGGGCGTCCCGGCGCACAAGGAGTCGCGGTGCCTGGCCTGCCACGCGACCTCGACACCGGACCCCTCTCTGGCCGAGGTCTTGCATCAGGATGGGGTCTCATGCGAGTCGTGCCACGGCCCGTCCCAGAACTGGATCGGTCCGCATACGAGGTATGACTGGTCGTCGAAGTCCGAATTCGACAAGCAGCAGCAATTCGGCATGGTGCCGTTGAGCAACCTGGCCCGCAGGGCGGAGGCCTGCGCCGGGTGTCACGTCGGGTCGCCCGCCACGGGCGGAGTCCCCCGCCGCGACGTCGATCACGACCTGATCGCGGCCGGGCACCCGCGCCTGATATTCGAGTTTTCCGCCTACCTGGCGATGATGCCGCCACACTGGAACGAGAAGGGGATCAATGCGGGAGGCGACTTCTCGGCGCGATGCTGGGCGGTCGGCCAGGCCGTCTCGGCGCGGGCGGCCCTCGCCTTGCTCGAAGACCGCGGTCGACGTGCGGAGGTCGGGAATGGCCGGGAAGAGTCCGCATCCTCCCCCTGGCCCGAATTCACCGAATACGGGTGTTTTTCCTGCCATCACGACTTGCGCGACCAGCCCTGGCGTCGGAAAGATCCTCGCCCCGGGAGCCTCCTGGGTTCTCCAAGGTGGGGATCGTGGTATTACGCACTGATGCCCATCCTGGACCGCGCCCAGGGGGTAGAAGACAAGGGTCTCATCAACGAATTCGGACGGATCGACCTCCTGATGCGTCGGCCTCAGGTCGATCCCAGGACGGCCTCGGAAGGGGCGAGGGTCGCGGGCAAGGCGGTCGAAAGCCTGGTCGAGAGGCTCGCGGGCGCTCGATTCACGGCCGAGCAGGTCGACGAACTGCTCGCCGCGATGAAGGCGTTGGAGGCATCGGGTGAGGTCGAGAGTTGGGACCACGCCACCCAGCGCTATCTCTCACTCGTCGCGCTCCAGCAGTCGTCCGATTCGATCCGGAATCGGCGCGATCCCGACGCAAGGAGAGAATTGGTGAAGCTCCGAGCCTACTTGCAGTTCCCGGCGAAGTATGACAGCCCCAGGAATTTCGAACCGAACCCCGGGCCCACGAAGCCGCGATAGCCCCCCGTCTCCCGGTAGACCATCCTCCACGACGGTCGAGAGGCCGGGCCGAAGAGCCGCATCTGGGTCAGCCGCCTTGTCCGGGTCGAGGAGGCGGATCGCCCCACCCCTGACCTGCGTGATACAGTCGGGGATCACAGGAACTCGCGCTTGCAGAGAGCGTGTCCAGGCCATTTCGTCGCATCCGACAGGAGAGAGCCGATGTCGGTCACGTCCACGCGTACGTCTCTCGTTGCCGTCGGACTGATCGGATTGATGGCCGTCGCCAGCCTGGTCGCGGGAGATGGCCAGGCGGATTCGCCCGCGCCCCCTGTCGGGCTCGGCAAGGAGGATCACGGAAGAACCAGGATGTACATCACCGCCGACGATTGCGCGCGGTGCCACTACGAAGGGACGCAGGAGTCGCCGCTGGCGAAGAAGGAGGAGAGGAAGGATTCGACGCCGACGAAGAAGGCGGCGAGGAAGGATTCGACGCCGACGAAGAAGGAGCAGGAGAAGTTTTTCGCCCTGGTCCGCTTGAACGAATCCAAGATATGGAACGACCAGGACCAGCACCGGAAGGCTTATGATGCCCTCACCCGGGGCGAGCGCGGAAAGCAGATCGGCCGATTGATGGGCATCGCGGACGTCACGACGGCTCAAGACTGCCTCTCGTGCCACAGCACCGGCTTCTTCCCGGAGGAGAAGGACGCCCAGTTCCGGACCGACGCCGAGCAATACAAGGCGCTGGGCGTGAGCTGCATCGCCTGTCATGGGGCCTATGAAGAGTGGTTCGTGAACCATTTCCGAGGCACCAGCCCGAATCGCGCGTGGCGGACGAAGTCGGCGCAAACGAAGCAGTCGGAGTACGGGATGACCGACCTGCGCGACCCCGCCACTCGGTCCGCGAAGTGCTACGCCTGCCACATCGGCAACGCGGCCGAGGGCAAGGTCGTGACGCACCAGATGTACGCGGCGGGCCACCCGCCGCTCCCCGGGATCGAAGTCGCGACCTTCAGCCGGGCGATGCCCCCGCACTGGTGGGACCCGGCGGAAGTCCCCCTCTTCCGCGAGGAGCCCGAGAGCAGGCCGCTATATCATCACGATCCTTCGGAGTTGCGGGCCACGAAGCTCGCCGTGATCGGAGGCGTAGTCGCCCTCCGCGATTCCATGAAGCTGCTCGACGCGACGATGGCCCCGGGCCGACCGAAGGCGCATTCGAAGGAGGTCTCCTGGCCCGAGTTCGCCTCGTTCGATTGCTATGCCTGCCACCATGACCTCCAGGCCCCCGGCTACGAGGGCTGGCGGCAGTCCCGGGGCGACGATCCGCGACCTCCCGACCGGATCTCTCCCGGGGTCCGGGGGAGGCCACAGGTCCGCCCCTGGCCCTTCGCCCTGGCGCGGCTCGGCCTGGTCCAGGCCGAAAGTTTCAACGACGACCGGACCTTGCGTGCCGATTTCGAGAAGGGGGTGGCCGCCCTCCAGGATGCCTATCGGGCGCGTCCGTTCGGCGACGCCATGGCGGTCGCCAAGGCCGCCAAGGGCCTGGTGACGTGGTCGGAGAAGATCCTCGAGGCCCTGGGCGAGTCGAAGTTCGACCAGGCCTCGACCCCCCGGCTCTTGAAGGCCCTGACGACGATCCCCAAGGAGGAGTCTCCCGACTACGATTCGGCGCGCCAGATCGCCTGGGCCTTCCGGACGATCTACTCCGAATGGAAGCCCGTGCCATCGAACTCGGAGCGCATCCGTTCCGTGCTGGGCGACGTGGACACGTTCCTGAAACTCGAGCGGAATACCGGGCGAGAGGACGACCTCGTCCTCTCGTTGGCCCGGGCCGCCGAGTACGATCCTCGGAAGTTCAAGCAGAAACTCGGCGAACTCTCGGGCCTGCTGCCGAACGACCAGAAGTCGCACGCACGGCGGTGAGACGGGCCCGACTCACCGCCGACTGGCGCGAGGCACCACGCCACGCGCAACCCCGGCGTATTGCGGAGGCCCGAGGTAGCGGTAGAGGGGGTCGCGCGGGTCGTCGCTGACCTTCCAGGGGACGCCCTTGTGCAAGTAGACCCGACGCTGCTCCTCGGCGTTGAGGGGACGGGCGCCGATCCGGCCGAAGACGCCGATCTGGTTGCCGCTCTCGTCGACGGCGCGGTCGCGGTCGAGGCCCTCCGAGATCGACAAGGCGTGGCCCTCGTTGGGCAGCTCGAAGGTCCCGATGAGCTGCGGGGTCGGGCGAGGGCTGAAACCCATGTTGCCGGGCGTCTCGGGCGAGGTGAGCTGCACCACCCGCAGGCCGTTCTTGCCGTCGGCGAGGTAGGCGAACTCGCTCGTGTACGTGATCCCGAGCTTCACGTCGTGAAGGTCGTTGATGCAGCCGCCGCCGTTGAAGACCTGGTCGACTCGCGGACGCTCGGGGTTCTCGATGTCGAGGATGACCAGCCCTTGCTTTCCCGCGGCCACGTAGGCATAGGTCCGCGCCACGTAGATGGAGTGGGCGTCCTCGATCGGCAACCAGGAGACCAGGCGCGGATGGGCGATGTTCGTGATGTCGAGGACCTTGACCCCTTCGTCGTCGCAGGCGAACCCGTATCGGAACTGCACCTGCACCGACCTCGGATGGCGCAACCCTTCGCCGCCGACGACCGACGTGACCTGGGGATGCTTCGGGTCGTCGAGCGAGACGACCACCAGGCCGGCGTCGGAACAGATGTAGGCGAAGGTCCCCACGATCGTGATCGAACGCGCCCCGCGGAGGACGCCGCCGGGGTTGAACGTCGTCTCGCGGTCGATGAAGTTGTTCAGCGGGTTGCCGTCCAGCAAGGTGCCGACCGGGACCGTGATCAGCCCTTCCTCGCGGTCGGCCACGTACAGATAGCCGTACATCGCGTGGACGACCTGCTCGCGGTTTTCCGGGCGGTGGGTGCGCGTGGGATCGGGGGCGGTCGTCGAGGGGGAGGCGACCGCCGTGGCGTACTTGGTCCGGACGAAGAACCGCTGTCCCAGCGGCGAGACGGGGGCGGTGACGATCCGCTCGGAGAAGCCCTTGTGGTCGATGAAGGCGATGTCGAAGACACGGAGGCCATTCTCGCCGCAGGCCGCATACAGGTATTCGCCCCGGGCCTGGACGTCGAGCACCTCCGGCTTGCGGAAGCGCCTGGAGCGCGCCTCGCCGATATCTTTGCCGGGGTGCTCGTGCGCGTGCTCGAGTTCGCCCTTGCGCTCGACGTGCTCGCGGAAGGAGTCGGGGAAGGCGAGCTTGTGCAGCATGCTGCCGATGACCGCCTGGGGCTCGTCACGCTCGGTGACGACGACCCCCGCCAGGCCGTGCTCGCCGGCGGCGACCCAGCAGTATCGGCCGATGAAGTTGACGTAGTTCGTCCCCAGCATCAGGAGCTGCGCCATGACCGCGTTGTTGTCGTCGGCCTTCGACACGTGGCAGTCGGTGCATTGCTTCGTCTCGTTGTGGCCGGGGAGGTAGGCCTCGGGCGCGACCGCCCTCCCCTTGTCCGGCCCCTTCGCCACGAGCGACGGGCCCCCGCGGACCGTGTGGGGGACGTTCGAGCTGAACGCGACGCCGCTGAGCCCCTCGGCCGAGATGGTCTGCTGCTGGACGTAGATCGACTCGCGGTTGGCGTTGTACGAGCCGACGTGGATGGCGCACGACGACCGCGCCGGGCCGATCCGGTTGCCCGTCACGTCGCCGTCGCGGGCGAGCATGAACACGTCATCGCGCAAGGTCTGGAAGTTGTACGAGACGTAGTTGCGCGAGATGTCCCCCTCGTTGTGCAGGGTGGGCATCTTCTTGTTGGCCTTCTGGGGGAGGTGGCAGCCGAAGCAGCTCGGGTTCCACGCCGAGTGGCAGGAGATGCAGCTCATCTTCCCGTTCGAGTGGGCGCAATCTTTCTCCCCGCCGCCGGGCAGGAGGCCCCACTCCATCCATCCGTCGGGGGCGTGGCGGATCGTTTTGGCCAGGTGCGACTTCTGGTTGTAGTGCTCGCTGGCGGGGTTGATGGTGTCGGCCGTCTGGACGAGCTCCCACGACAGGTCCTTCTCGACCATCGAGTTCTGGTAGAGCTTGCCGCCGCGCCGCTCGAACCTCCGCTTGCCGGACGGGGTCCGCAGCGCCTTGAGGTCCCTCCCGTTCGGGCCCGAGGTGTACGAGGCGGGCCCGCTCGTCAGGAGCGATGCGGGCGCATCGGCCGTGCCGTGGCAGTCGGTGCACTGGATCTCGATCGCGGCCCGGACCTCTTGCTGGAGCCGCGCGTTGCCGTGGACGTCCTGGACGAAGTGGCAATCGACGCAGTGCATCCCCTTCTCGAGGTGGATGTCGAGCTGGTGCACCGGGACCCCATCGCGGATCGGCGGCGGGGCCGGCTTGCGTTCGCCTTCGCCGGTCCGGTACTGCTCCTTCACCGCCTCCGGCATCGCGATCGCGGCCATGAGCTGCTGGGTGGTCGGGTCGCCCAGCGCCTTCCCCTCGTGGTCGAGCGCCATCCCCTTGCGGTCCTTCTTGAAGACCGCGCGGTAGACCCAGCCGTGGCCGTGGAAGTCGGCGAACTGGGTGTGCTTCAACCGGGGATTGAGGTCCGCGACGCGGTCGAGGAACTTGGGGTCGGACCAGAGTCCGCGCGCCGCGGCCTCGTCGGGGTTCGACATCTGCGCCTGCGTGAACTCCTCGGCCGTCGGATGGCGTTGTTCCTTCGGGTACATCAGCTCGCCGTCGGTCTCCTCGTCCCACCACATGTACCCGAGATAGCTGTTCATGACGTTGGTGCCGGGGTGGATGTGGCAGACGATGCACTGGCTGCTCGGGATTCCGGTGGTGAACCGGTGCTCGATCGGGTGGCCCCGCTCGTTCCTGGGGATGGTCGGGTCGCTGGTGGAGGAGAGCCCGAGGTGCCCTGCGGCGGCGAAGGGGCCGGAGTGGACCGGGGAGCGGTCGTTCGCGTAGACGACGTGGCACGCCGTGCATCCGCTGGAACGGTAGTCGCCCGGGTGGTCGTTCGTCCCCAGGAAGTTGAGGGTGGGGTCGAGCAGGCGCGTCTTGGTCAGGCTGACGAGGACCGGATCGGTCCGGTTCCTGGTCCCGAGCCCCCGGACGCTCAGCCGAGCGCGGGGCTTGCCCGGGTCTTCGAACGGGTCGGGCAGGCCGAGGTCGGCGGGGAGTCGGCCGCCTCGCTCGAAGATCCGCAGGACGTTGCCCGGCTGGCTGGCCTCGAACCGGGGCAGGGGGTCGAGGAAGGGGACGACCCCTTTGACCTTCATCTCCCACTCGGTCGGCGGGGGGACGGTCTGGAGCCGCTGCGGGGCCCCGTGCATGCTGTAGCTCTCGCCGAAGCGGGCCTGCTTCATCGGGAACGAGCCGTTGTTATAGAGGGCGGCCTCCCAGAGCATGGCCCCGTGGGTCATCATGCTCATCCGGTTCTGCAGGACCTCGTTCGGGTGGCAACCCGTCGTCCCGCAGCTCATGTGCGCGACGCGGAGGTCGCCCGGATTGACGAAGCGGACGAACGCGGGCGACTCGTGATTCAGGAGCGTGTACGTGCGGACCGGGTTGGCCGAGGTGAGCCAGGCGTCGGGGAATTGCGGGCTGACGTGGGCCAACCGCTTATCGGTGGCCGTCGGGTTGCCGCCGTGGCAATCGACGCAGCCGAGGCGGACCGTCTCCTTGAAGTGCGGGTCGTGCGAGCCCTGGTGGCATTGCACGCAGCCGGTGCTCTTCCGGGCCGCCATGTCGGCCGTCTGATTGGAGAGGTCGAGCGCCTGGATCTCGGGGGGGGTCGGATACGCGACGGCCGGCCGCCGTCCCGCGGGGGACGGGGGGGGGGATGGGGCTTGCGCGTAGACCTTCGCGGACCGGGAGGCGGGCCCCGACAGGAAGAGCCCTCCGTACAGCGCGCCGACCAGGAGGAGTGCCACTCCCGAGGGGATTCGCCGAGGGCGTGCGGAATGCGTCATGGTGACGGCGGACCTCCCTGTCCAGCGGCGGATGCACCCGGGGCGTCGGCCGTGACGCCCGTGACGGGCATGGGCACCATAGAGATACCCATCTCCTTACCACGGGTCAACAGCAGCTGGAGGCCGCAAGGCCGGGCGTCGCCGCTCCTCATCGACGCCCCTCGTCGTCCGTCGCGACGCGAGCGATCAGAATGCCAGGGTGAAGGCCAGGAACCCGCCGAAGAGCGTCTCGACGCGGTCGAAGGAGTTGTTGTAGAGGTTCCGGAAGCCCTGGCCCGGGATCAGGACCGACGAGCCCGCCATGAAGTTGATGTTCTCCGAGAGCAGGGGCTTGTACTCGAAGCCGACGCTCAGGTCGACGCCGATGAACCGGTCGATGTCGCCGTCGAAGAGGAAGTTCTCGAGGACGTTCGTCTGGTCGAACCAGAGGAGATTGGCGTTCGTGATCATCCTCAGCCTCGAGGCGAGTTCGAAGTCGATCCCGAAGTTCGGCAGGAGCAGGCCCGGGTTGACGAAGTTCGACTGGCCCTGGAACTTGCTCGAGCGCAGGTTCGGGACGAGGCTGAGCCGCTGGACGAGGTTGACGCCGAAGAGCGGGATCTGCTGCCGGTTCCAGAAGCTGAACGGCCCCCCCGCGAAATTCGGGGCGTCGAGGATCGTGTCGAAGCCCGTGGCGTGGCTGTTGTTGGTGTTGTGGTCGCCCGACGCCCAGAAGAGCGACGTGCGGAACCGCGCCCAGTCGCGATCGTACGACGCCTCGATGGCGAACATTTGCGCGTTGATTGTCACCGCCTCATTGGCCAGCGGGTTGAGGCTGTCGCGTCCCAGCGCCCAGTAGAACTGGTGCGAGATGTTGTACCGGCCGATGTGCCCGTCCCCCGCCCATCCCAGGTAGAAGACGTCGACGTCGTGCGGCCGGGCCAGCCCGACCGGGTCGGGGCGGACCAGGAAGCGGTTCTTGTCGAACTTGGCCGACGCCGGGTCGTGGTTGAAGGTGAAACTGACCTGAGCGGTGTACCCCGGGAAGAGGAAATCCTGCCGGTAGTAGTTGGCGAAGAAGAGGTCCTGCCCGCGGTCGTCGAACGAATTCAACTGGCTGTTGGTGTCCTTTTCCCAGGGGCGGAAGTAGGCGAGGTTCCACTGGTCGCGATTGGCGTTGAGGTTTCCGAAGACGCGCACCCCGCGGTTGGTGTCGGAGAAGAGGAACCCCCGGAAGTCGCTGATGAACGGCTGCGTGCCCAGCCGGATCGAGGCGAAGTCGTAGTCGGGCCCCAGGTCGGCGATCTTCGTCTCGAAGAACGCTTCCTGGAGCGACCAGAATTCGCGGGTCCGGGACGTCCCCTGCAGGACGTTCGGGCTGACCACGCCGAGCTCTTCGACCGAGAGGTGGTTCACGTTCAACGTCGGGGCGATCCGGATCCGCCAGTCGAGGGGCTTGAAGGCGGCGTCTCCGTGGTTGAGGTCGATCGTGAGCGAGAAGAAATTCGTGGAGAAGAACTGGTTCGGCCTCCCGAAAAAGTTTTCCTCGAAGGGGCGGGCCGTGCTTTCGAAGGGGGTCGTGCCCGTGGGGACCTGGCGAAACTCCTGGATCGAGAGCATCTGCGCCGTGACGTCGAGGAAGGTGTGCTGGCCGACGATCGGGAAGTCGCCCTTGATGACGTTCTGATTGAACGGATCGAGGGCGCGTCCCGGCATGAACGGATAGTCATCGTTCCTCGGATGCCCCTTCCCGTAGCGGTCCCACTCGGGATAGCCGATCCGCCAACGATCCTCGACGGGGACGAAATGGGGATCCTGCTGGGGCTCGCGCGGGAGCACGCTCGACGGGCCGGTGTACCCGATCGGCGGGTCGAACCGCGTCCGGAACCAGGGCGGTAAGATCGGCGGGGAGGGCGAGGGCGAATCGGGAGCCGCGGGAGGATCGATCGGCCGGCGTAGCGGGGTCGGCCTCGGGCCGGAATCCGGTCCCGTCGCGGCGGTCGAGGGCCTACGGGTCGACCCGGCCCCCGGGATGCCGGCTTCCAGCTCCGGCAGATCCTCCGGGAGCGCCGGCAACTCGATCGGCGTCGCCGGGGATCGGAGAGCAGGCCCGTCGATCCCCGGGGGGAGTTCCGGGAGCGGGGCCGCGTCCGCCGCGAGAGATGCGGAACCGATGCCGCCCAGCGCCAGGGCCGCGAGCCAGACCTGTGCCCGGAGTTTCCACGGTCCCATCTCATTCATCGCGGCCGACCTCTCCGGAATCGGATGGGTGATGGGAAATGAGATATCCGGCCCTACGTATCGTGCGAAAGACCGAAGGCGCGAGTCGGCGGAGACTCATGCCGGCCCCCCCGGAATCGTTCCTGGAAAAACGTGTGCGGAGAGACGTGCCATCCACCGGATCGACCACCGGACGCAACGACCTTGAGGATTCTTGCGAATGCGACGATTGTTCCGATCTGGAAGCCTCTGCCGCCTTGCCGGCGTCTCACTTCTAACCGCATAGGACAGTTGGACGAATTGGAACATTTATGACGGGCCGCTCAAGCTTCGTTGCGGACTCAGCCGATCATCGGGACATGTCTTGTGGACCGAAATGAAGATCATGAATGTCATATCCGATCGCACCATTTCCCTCTCCCGGCGGGAGAGGGTGCCCGAAGGGCGGGTGAGGGGCGGGGTGAGGCTCCAATGAGGAAACAGCCCCGATCGATCGACCGGACATCGCCCTGGAGTGCCGGAACGAAATCACTGCCCGCAGCAGGGAGGGTCCGCGTAGGGTGCGCCGTGCGGGCCATCCTCGATGGTCTCCGAGAGACGGTCCGCACGGCGGACCCTACGCAGGAGGCGATCACTCTCCCTGATCTGAGGAGCGATTTCGCCACCACACTCCAGAGTTACGGCGCCCAGACCTCCAGGCGCCGATCACCTCGCGAATGAAACCTTTATTCTTATCTTTCCAGGGGTGGGGGGGACGTCCCCGCCCGCCATCGGGACGAGGTCAGAGATGACAGGATTCCCCTCGATCCTCGGCGTCGGACGGCGCGATCGCGATGGGCGAGGGTGCCGTGCCCGCCGGGGGACGCCATCTCGGCTCGTCGTCGAACGGCTGGAAGGTCGCGACTTGCCCGCCTCGGCCGGCATGGGCCCCCCCCCCGCGCCGCCGGAGGTCCTGAGCCCTCGAGACGTCGGAATCCTCCTCGAACGGGCGGCGAGGGCGTCCGCCAGCGAGGATGCGATCATCGCCGTCGTCGACCGCAACGGGACGGTCCTCGGCGTCCGCGTCGAGGCGGGCGTCTCGCCGGCGATCACCGGGAGCACCGAGAAACTCGTCTTCGCCGTCGACGGGGCCCTGGCGGAGGCCCGGACCGGCGCCTTCTTCGCCAACAACGCGGCCCCGCTGACGTCCCGGACGATCCAGCAGATTTCCCAGACGCCCATGGCCCAGCGCGAGATCGAGGCCGACCCCAACATCGCCGACCCGGACTCCCCCCTGCGAGGGCCCGGCTTCGTCGCCCCGATCGGCAAGAAGGGGCACTTCCCCGCCCGCGTCATGTTCACCCCGCAGGTCGACCTCTTCGCGATCGAGCACACCAATCGCGACAGCAGCGTCAGCCCGGGCGCGGACCGGATCCGGGGGACGGAGGACGACATCCCCCTGCGCAGCCGGTTCAACGCCGACCCCGCCTTCGTGCCGACGGGCCGGGAAATCCCCGCGCCGGAGTCGTACGGATTCGTCTCGGGCCTGCTGCCCGATGCCCAGTCGCGCGGGATCGGGACGCTCCCGGGGGGAATCCCGATCTTCAAGAACTCCCAGGTGGTCGGCGGGATCGGCGTCTTCTTCCCGGGGACGACCGGCTTCGCCACCGAGGAGAACTCGAACCTCAACGACGCCGGCTTCTTCGACCCCACGAAGCCCGACCGCGCCCTGGAGGCCGAGTACATCGCCTTCGTCGCCGCGGGAGGGAGCAAGGCGGCGGGCGTCTCCTTCAACACCCCCGCCAAGAACAAGTCGCTCGGGCTGCCGACGTTCCCCGACGGTGAGACGTTCGACCTCCCCTCCGGACGGATCGACCTCGTCGGGATCAGCCTCGACATCTTCGGCGGCCACGGCCGGCAAGGCCCCAGGAACCTCGTCGACTCCGGCCGAGGTCTCGGCCAGGGCGACCCCGCGAGCGGACTGCCCAACCTGCCGGTCGACCGGGCGGGCAACAGGGCCCTCGGCGGGAAGGCCGTCCCCGAAGGGTGGCTCGTCCTCCCCCACGACAGTGCCGACGGGACCCTGACCGCCGCCGACGTCACCGCGATGATCGAGCGCGGGGTCGCCGAGGCGAACCGCGTCCGCGCGGCGATCCGCCTCCCCCTGGACAGCACGGCCCGCATGGTCTTCGCCGTGACGGACAAGACGGGTGAGGTCCTCGGGCTCTTCCGCATGGCCGACGCCACGTTCTTCTCGATCGACGTGGCCGTCGCCAAGGCGCGCAACGTCTCCTATTACGCCGACCCCGCGCAGCTCCAACCGATCGACAAACTGCCGGGAATTCCGCCCGGCGTGGCCATGACCAACAGGACGTTCCGCTACCTGGCCGAGCCACGCTTCCCCGAGGGGATCGACACCTATCCGCCGGGCCCCTTCTCCATCCTGAACGAGACGGATGTCCGCACGATCGGGGCCCCCCTGCCCGCGTCGGCCTTCCAGACCCCGCAAGGATTCGACGCCTTCAACCCGCAGTCGAACTTCCACAACCCGTTCAACGTGGCCAACCAGAACGGGATCGTCTTCTTCCCCGGCAGTGCGCCGCTCTACAAGGACATCGACGGCGACCGGGTCCGCGAGCTGGTCGGGGGCCTGGGGGTCAGCGGCGACGGCGTCGACCAGGACGACGACGTGACGTTCCAGGCGGGGATCGACTTCCAGCCGCCGTTCAACGTCCTCCGGGCCGATCAGGTCTTCGTCCGGGGCGTCCGCCTGCCGTATCAGAAGTTCAACCGGCAGCCCCACGTCCCCGACGACCAGCCGCCCGACCAGCCGGAGAAGTTGACGAAAATCTACCCGACCGGGGAGCGCAGTGGCCTGTCGGCCGCCGATGTCCGCCGGATCGATGCGTTCCGCCGGCAGGCCATCGCGCCGGCCAATTCCGCGGAGAGGTCGGCCGGTGACCGGCCCCGCCGCGCCCGATGACCTCAACGAGGGCCCCCCGATGCGCCGAGCGATCCGATGCCTCGTCCTCGCCACGAGCCTGGCCGCCGTCGTACCCGACCAGGCGGCCCTGGGCGGCCATTTCTCCCGGCGCCGGCAGGGGACGCCGCCCCCCGGGGAGCCGCGTTCTATCGAGCACTCGCATCGCCGCGCGGGGTATCCGCTCTGCCTCTCTCCCCGCGCCGACCTGACCAACACGCCGGAGTACGAAGGCTATTACGTCGGCGGAGGATCGCCCTACCACGGCGAAGGGCGTTGCCGGACCGAGGGGACCTGGGGATGGGACTACGTCGGCTGGCATCTCCCCCGCCGCGTGGCGCTCGGCTGGAACCACGGCCGCCGCGAACAGGGGGGGACCGGAGCCTACGAGACCGACGGCCCCCACGTCCCCGACGTGATCGCCGGGACAACCGCCGCCCTGGAAGAACACCACCCGTGACGGGACATAATCATCCCCCCGAGGCCGAAGATCTCGACTTCGCGGTCTCCATCTCCTTGAGGAGTGTATCCACGGCCTCGTTTAGGACCTCACCCTCCTTGTTTATGTCGCGGATTACCCCCTTCGAATCGAGGACATAGACGGTCGGAAATGATTCGGGACTCCACCTTGTGGTAATCGGGCCCTCAACTCCCCCGTCCCACCAGCAACGCCATGTGATTTCGCCCGCCATAATCGCCTTTCGCAGCGTCTCCTTGTCCTGGTCGGTGTTGACGCTCAACATCGCAAACGGCTTGCCTTCGAGCCGTTTGACCATCTCTCGCTCCTGGGGATACATCGCCCGGCAGGGGCCACACCAGTTGCCGGAAAAGGTGAGGACGACCACCTTCCCGCGGTAATCACTGAGCTTGAATCTCCCCCCGTCAACGTCCTCGCCCTTGATATCGGGGGCTACCTTACCCACCCTCAGATGGTGAAGCTCGAACAACTCGTCTTGGGCGACCTCGCCGAGCGTTCGCCGATCGTACGGAACGGTCCGATACTCCGAGATGGCCCGCTCAAGCAATCGTTCCGCTCCCCTCTCCAATGTGTTCGGATCCTTCTCTCGCAGGAGTCTCTCGACCCGGCTCTTGCCGCGGATCTGCTCATAATCCTTGACGATCGCGGGATTCTCCCGCAGCTTCCGCACCATCCGGGCTTGATAGGTCAGATAGTGGGCCAGAGCGTGGCAGGCCAGGCCCCTTTCGGCAGGTCTCGGATTCTGTTCCAAGACGGTGCGAATGAGATCCTCGGCAACCGGTAGGTGGAAGAAGATGAAGAGCTGCTGGCAGACATCGCCCATCCCCTCGTCCCGCACGTGAGCCTGGGTGAGCATCACGATTGCCCTCTCTGCCCTGTCGGACGGGCCCGCTTTGGCGGTCCGAATGGCGAAGACCAAGGCGTCGAGCGCCGCGGGGTCGTGGGGATAGCACCGGGCGAGGTCCAAGGCCGCGTCGGCATTCTGGACCACTCTAGCGAGGAAATCATCGACGGCCTTCCGAGCCTTTTCCTCCGACTTCGCCTCGTCTAACGCTTTGTGATACTGCCGCGATGCCTCTTGTTGTGCTCGCTCGATGGCTTTGAGCTGCTCCTTGGGTGCCTGCGTCTTCGGCTCATCGTAGCCCGAGGGCAGTAAGAGCATGAGCCCCGTCAACAAACTTCGCATAGCCCTCCCGGAGACTCTTCAAGCAGAATGGATAAGCCGATGATGATTCCTGACCTTAAGGCTGAATGTGGAACTCATTCTTATTTCGTCTCCATGTTGATGGTGTGATTCTTCGACCAGTCCGCGGGGGGGCCATCCGGGTGGGAGGCCATGAACTTCCTCAGGAACTCGCTCGGCCCGTCGTTGGACAGGCGGGCGAGCAGCTCGCCGGCCTCGGGCCAGCGGCCGGCGAGGAAGAAGTTGTAGGCGGCCTCGTAGTCGAGGCGGTTCGCCTCGCTCATCGCCCGGGGGTCGTAGTGGGGGAGCATCAGTTCGTAGAGGGTCGTCTCGGCCTGCATCCCGTAGGGGCGGATGCGGGCCACCCGTCGCATCCGCGCCCAGTCGTCCAGGCGTCCGGTCAACGCCTTGGCGGCGGCCTCGTCCATCAGGATCGGGACCTGGAAGGTCTTCGTCAGCGACTCCATGCGCGCGGCCAGGTTGACGACCGAACCGAAGACGCCGACCTTGATCTGGTCGGTCGTGCCGAGCCGGCCGGCGTAGGCGACCCCGTGCGCGATGCCGATCCCGCAGCGGAAGTCGGCCAGGGGGGTCCCCGGGCGGGCGCGTCGGGAAAAGTCCTTGACGATGTCCAGGGCCGCGCGGGCGGCGCGGACGACCTGGTCCTCCATGGCGATCGGCCATCCCCAGAAGCCCATCGCCGCGTCGCCCTGGAAGTCGCCGATGACGCCGTCGCGGTCGATGATCCCGCTGGTCACGAGACCGAGCGCCTCGCTGACCCGCTCCCAGAGCTGGGGGAGGTTGTCCTGCGAGTCCTCGACGATCCGGCACGAGCCGCGGAGGTCGCAGAAGAGCACGGTCACCCGCGCGGCTCGCGGCTGGAGGACCTCGTCCGGCTCGCTCCGCGAGAGGGCCGCGCGTACCGGGCCGGAGAGGAGCCGGTCGAGGTAGGCTTGCCGGTCGCGGTAGCTGCAGATCTGCCGGAGGCCGCCGAAGATGTCGGCGACGAGCTTGGCGAATTTCAGGTCGCCCTGCAATTCCGGGCTCCGCGCCGGGTCGGTCGCGAGGAAATTCATGGGGAGGCTGCCCGCCACGTAGAGGGCCCATCCGGGCTCGGGCTCGTCGGGCAGCGGGGCGCAGAGGGCCCAGTTGAAGCTGGTCGGGCGGGTGAAGGCCGAGTCGGGGGCGGCCCCCCCGTCCTCGCTCATCTCGCCCCCCCAGACGTGGATCACCGGACGTCGGCAGCGGCGGACCGCGTCGGTGACGAGCCGCCAGCTCGGGCGGAAGTTGTCGGTGTCCCGATCCCTCCCCGCCCACTGGCAGAGTTCGGGGGTGCCATCCCCCTGGGGCCGGATCCGGACGACCGCGGCGACCGAGGCCCGGGGGGTCCCCCGCAGCAGGACGTCGATGGCCCGGGCCTCGAGCTCAGTCCCGCTCGGCGCGCGGCGGATCAGTCCCGGCAATTCGACCAGGGCCTCGATCCGCTTCTCGGCGTCGGTGAAGCTGACCCGCTGCATCTCCTCGACGCCGACGGTCGCCTGGCTATAAGGCGCCGGGGGCTCGACCGTCTCGTTGACCTGGAAGGTGGTCTCCCCGATCTTGAACTTCTCGCCCACGGCGACCGAGAATTCCTCCCCCTCATCGATCTCCCGGCCGAGGAAGACGATCGGATTGCGCGAGCCCGGTTGACGACAGACCTTCAGGTGATCGTCCTGCCAGGTGATGACGGCATGCAGCCGGGAGATCGCCTGGTCCCAGCGGACCGTCCAGTCGGAGAAGTTCGACCCGCGTCCCAACTTTAGCGGGGAAGAGGGCAACGTCTTGCGCCAGATTTGGCCCGGTTCCTGGCCCTGTGCGATCAGCTCTGGCACGGATCGGGCTCCCCACGCGGGCCGGTCGGCGAGCCGACAATGACGCCTCCGCCGCGACCCCCGAGACCGTCGGCATCGTCGGCCCGCAATCCCGCCTCCATGTTATGTCGGCGGGCCGCCATCTGTCTATCGAACGACCCGCCCGGGCGTCCGGCGAGCCCATCGCCTCACTCGTCCGTGGCCAGCATGTCGATGCCCTCCGGCTCGGCCGGGACGTGGCCGGGGGGCGCGTCGGGGGCGAGGGCCTTGAGCAGCGGGGGGGCGATGAACGTGGTGACCATGACGACCAGGGTCACGGCCGCGAACAGGCCCGGGTCGAAGACGCCGCCGGCCATCCCCATCTGCGCGAAGATCAGGCCCACCTCCCCGCGCGGGATCATCCCCGCGCCGACGAGGGCCTTGCGGCCCCGGAACCAGAATGGGGCATAGCCAGCCAGGAACTTGCCGGCGACGGCCCCCGCCGCCAGGAGGCCGGCGATCATCAACGTCCGCCCGTTCGCCGAGTTCGTGGGGTCGAGCACGCGGACGTCCACCGAGGCGCCGACCGTGACGAAGAAGAGCGGGACGAAGAAGTGTCCGAGCCGGGTCACTCCGGCCTCGATGTCGTGGTAGCGCGGGGTCCCGACGAGCAGCAGCCCCGCGGCGAAGGCGCCGATGATCATCGCCGAGCCGACCCGGTCGGCCAGCCAGGCCAGGGCGAAGGCCAGGATCAAGGCCAGGATGGTCGGCGTGCCGGGCAGGTCGATGCGACCCGCCAGGCCGACCACGCGAGGGACGATCAGCCTGCCGGCGACCAGGGTCGCGATCAGGAAGCCGAAGGCCACGGCCGTGGTCGCGGCGACCCCGAGGGGGGTCACCGGCTCGCCGCCGGCGAGGCCCGAGACGACGGCCAGGATGATCAGGCCGATGACGTCGTCGAAGATGGCCGCCCCGAGCACGATCTGCCCCTCCTGGGACTGCATCTGGCCGAGGTCGGACAGCACCCGGGCCGTGATCCCGACACTCGTCGCCGTCATCGCCGCGCCGGCGACGATGGCGACCAGTATCTCCAGGCCCAGGAGCCGACAGGTGGCATAGCCCAGGGCGAAGGGCAGCACCACCCCGACGACCGCCACCGCGGCCGACGCCCCGCCGACCCTCAGGAGCTTCTTGAGGTCGGTCTCCAGGCCGATCGAGAAGAGCAGGATGATCACCCCCAGCTCGGAGAGCAGGTGGAGTGTCTCGTTGGACGGGTCGACGAAGCCGAAGGCCGACTTGCCGATCAGGACGCCCGCCAGCAGCTCGCCCAGGACGGCCGGCTGGCCGATCTTCGTGGTCAGGAAGCCGAGCAGCTTGGCGGCGCCCAGCATCACGACCAGCAGGCCCAGGAAACGCGGGACGTCCATGTGCTCCATCGGGTTTCCCACCTCCGCGCGGGCTCGAGGAGGAGCCGCAATTGCGAGTCGACCCGGCCCTCGCCAGGCCGTCATTTCCACGGGCCCGGGGCCGGCGTCCGCCGGGTCTCACGGCAAGTAGGACAGTGGGTCCGGACGGCCGATCTCTCCCCGCCGCAACGTCCGCGGACGTACCGCGTTCTACCCAGGATCGGGCCTGGCCGCCAGGCCCCGTCTCGTGAAATGTGGGGCTCCACGCCCGGACGCCGCCGGGCGGTGACCCTCGTCCGGCCGGGTGCGCCAACGTATCCCGCCGATCCGTGGGCGATCAGGGTGGCCGGATACCTTAGGGACCTGGGGGACCGGATCCCGGCCCTCGCGCGAAATCCCGGAACCCAAGCCACCCGGACTGGGCAGGCATCCCCGCGATCTTCTGCATGAAGAGGCTCGGAGGGGCCCCTGGGGGGGAATAGGGGAAATACGTCGCCGAAACGGATTCCACGGAGGGGTAGCGCCTTCCAAATTGGGCTCGAAATGGGCGTACAAAAAAGGAATTATAGCTCGACCGGGCCGTGCGGTGGGTGCGGGAGCAACCCAGGCCGGCTCCGGAATGGTCCGGGGAGTTGCAGGCGTTTTGGGAGGAGGCCGAGGCGGTCCTCGCCGGCCCTCCCGGTGAACTGCCGGCGGATGTGTTCGCCCCGCCCTCCGGTCGTTGAGTGCTCGCCCGGGGACTGGCGGTCCATCGCCTGTAATTGCCGGCCCTGAGCGAGCGTCGCAATAATGGGCAGAGGGAGAGTTGAACTCCCGACACCGCGATTTTCAGTCGCGTGCTCTACCAACTGAGCTATCTGCCCGCTCCATGAACGTTTGTGACGATAACGGCGGATGAGGCCCTTGTCAACCGGTCGCGGGACGGGCTTCGAGTTTTTCGCCGGAGGCCTCCTCGAGAGCGCCCCGACTCCCCAAACTCGGGCTTCGGCGGGGGGGAGGATGGTTGACTCACGGGAGTTGCCGATTAGAATGAGTCCCGCGGACGATCGTGAATGGGCGCATAGCTCAGTTGGCTAGAGCGCACCCCTGATAAGGGTGAGGTCCGAGGTTCAAATCCTCGTGCGCCCATTTTTATTCAGCAGCCGCTCGACCTTTCGTCGCGACGAGTTGCCTGATGGATGATTTGCCGCTCGTTCCATGAGCCATCCGAAGTGCCACGACTCGGACAATTTCGTCGCGACCAGGCCGGCGGCCTGTATACGACGGCTCACCCGGCTGGAACCCGATCCGGAAATCATCCTACGCTAGCACGTAGGATCACCGCGAGGTTGGGCCGCTGGCCGATGAGGCCGACCATGGCCGCATGCTCGCCGACTCCTCGCTCGACCAACTCGCCGCCAAGGCGATCGAGCCGGTTTACCGGTCCGGTCCAGCATGTCCAAGCCGGCGGCCTGGGGCCTCAACCTGATCGGCCTGGTCTGGGCCGATCGGAGGTTTCACCTTCACCGTGGCGTCCAAGGCTCGCGGCGAGGGAGTGGATCGCAGAGGGGTACCCGGCTTCCTCACGGTTTGAAGGGTTGACCCCACCCCTTCGTGTTCGGTCACTTCGACCTGGCGGACTTCGACTTGGCCGTCGCCTTCGGTGCGGCCTTCGCCGCTGCCGTCGCCACTGGGGCGGGTGATGACTTCGCCGACCCGCCGCTCAACCGGCTCACGCGCGAGAGGACTCCGGCGAGCACCTTCCTGGCGTCCTTCCCCTCGGCGACCCTCTGGGCGATAAACTCATTCTTGAGCCTGGTCGCCTTCGCCTTCCGGGCGGGGGTATCCGCCGACAGGATCGCCTCGATGACTTCTTTGCCGGTCCTCACGTTCGATGGCGTGCTCATGTAAAGGTCGCTCTCTGGAGAAAAGGTGATGTTCATGGGGAATGTAATGTGGCGGCGTGGTTTAGTAAAGGCGAGATATCTCTCAAAATTGCGGGTTTAAGCCACTGCGGCTCCTAAACCGCGTCGCATGGCAGGGCGTGGTCGACCCTGCACGCGGACCATGGGCGGATTCGAGAGCGGACGCGGTGGAAGGCGGGACCGGCACCCGCTCGTCAGAGAGATGGGGTCGGGTGGGTGTTGGAGATGTCGGGGCGAAGTGGCGGATTCGCCGCATTCGGGTCGGGCCACGCAGGTGTGCGACGCTCCCAATGCCGCGGCGGGCGGGATACAATGCCCCCCGCCATGCCCGGAAACCACGTCTCGCGATGGGCGGTCGGGCGATCCTCGGGGCCGAATGGCAGGAGCGATCCGTTGAAGAAGAGCTTGTGGGTCCGCCTCTGGATCATGGTGTTCCTCCAGTACGGCATCTGGGGGCTCTGGTACGTGACGATGGGCACGTACCTGACCCGGACTCGGGGCTTCGGCGGCGAACAGGTCGGCCTCGCTTATGGCACCCCCGCCATCGGGGCGATGATCTCGCCGTTCGTCGTCGGGCTGGTCGCGGACCGGTTCTTCGCCGCCGAGAAGATCCTCGCGGTGCTCCATCTCGTCGGCGCCGTGCTGCTCTATCTGGTCTCCCAGGCGACGAGCTTCCCGGCGTTCTACGCCGGCCTGATGGCGCACACGGTCTGTTCCATGGCGAGCCTGGCGCTGACGAACTCGCTGACCCTCCGCCACGTCGCCGATCCCGGTCGCGAGTTCCCCCTGGTGATGATGATGGGGAGCGTCGGCTGGATCGCCGCCGGGCTGCTGATCGGACAGTCGATGGTCGAAGAGTCCGCCGCACAGTTCCGGATCGCCGCGGCGGCGGGGTTCGTCATGGGGATTTACTGCCTCACGTTGCCCCACACACCGCCCCTGGGCAATCGGGCGCCCGCGTCGCTGGGGGAGGCCCTGGGCTTCGACGCCCTGAAGCTCCTCCGGGTGCGCTCGTTTGCGGTCTTCCTCGTCGGATCGTTCCTGATCTGCGTCCCCCTGAGCTTCTATTTCAGCTGGACGAACGTCTTCCTGAACGAGGTCGGGGTCACCAAGGCGGCGAGCAAGATGACCCTGGGTCAAGTCTCCGACGTGACGTTCCTGATCCTGATGCCTTTCTTTTTCCGGCGTCTCGGCGTGAAGCGGATGCTCCTGCTGGGCATGCTCGCCTGGACCGTCCGGTTCGGACTGTTCGGGCTCTATGCGCGCGGCACGCCCCGGATGGGGCTCATCTATGCGGGGATCCTCCTGCACGGGATCTGCTACGATTTCTTCTTCGTGATGGGCCGGATCTACGTGGACCGTCGCGCCCCCGAGAACCTCCGTTCCACCGCCCAGGGTCTCCTGGCGTTCGTCACGCTGGGGGCGGGCATGTTCGTGGGGACGTGGCTCTCGGGAGTCGTCGGCGGGTCGTATGCATACAAGGACGACCATGGTTTCGTGCTGCACGACTGGAAGCGGATCTGGATCGTACCCGCGCTGATGGCGGGCGTGGTCCTGATCGCGTTCGCGGTCTTCTTCAAGGACGAGGAACCGGCGGACGCCCCCTCATTGGTATGATGCGGATCGTGGCCGGGTTCAACCCAACAACCGGTGGCGGTCGGAGTCCGTGTGGATGTCGAGGTTCTCGCCATTCGGGCCGCGCGGGTGACCAATAAGGCCCGCCGCGCGATCAGCAAGTGCCAGGGGTGCCAATCGGCACGATCCTCACGAAGCGACCGGCCTCGGGCCGATAGATATGCTCGGTGACGGCGTCGGCGTGGCCTCGGCAGGCGGTTTGCCCTTCGGGGTGTGACCCCCCCGAGGCTCGTGTCTTCGTCGCGTCGGAACGGATCGAACGCGGCAGCTGCTTAATCTGGCGTCGAAACGCACTTGGCAGTTGGTGGGGCCTTCGCTAGAATCCGCCTCGCCCCGGGGGACGCGTCGGGCACCCACGCCAAGGATTGGGGGGGGGCCCGGATTTCGCCCTTCGGGCCGGGGTGTCACGTCGGTTGGGCCGCTCGCGCCGATTCGTTGCGAGTCTGATCTGATTGGACATTGCCGACCATCCCGACGATCGGGGATGGTCTCCGTCCGTCATTCCATGGAAGGAGGCTCGATGAGCACGGTCCCGACCCTCAAGGCTCAGGTCCGCGTCCATATCCGCTGGATGATCCGCCGCGACATGCCCGAGGTCCTGGCCATCGAGCACGCCAGCTTCGAGTTCCCCTGGTGCGAGGAGGAGTTCCTCCGCGTCCTCCGCCAGCGCAACTGCATCGGCATGGTCGCCGAGTACGGCGAGCGGGTCGTCGGATTCATGATCTACGAGCTGCACAAGAACAAGCTGCACGTCCTCGACTTCGCCACCCACCCCGAGTTCCGCCGCCAAGGGGTGGGCCATCAGATGATCGGCAAGCTCGTCGGCAAGCTCTCCAGCCATCGCCGGACCCGGATCGCCCTTTACGTCCGCGAGACCAACCTGGCGTCGCAGTTGTTCTACCGCGTCCAGGGCTTCCGAGCCGTCGAGGTCGCACGCGAGCACTACCTGGATACGGGCGAGGACGCCTTCGTCATGCAGTACCTCTTCGACGAGTCGGTCCTCGACGAGCCGATCGTGACCAACCGCATCTCCAAACAGCTCGGCAACTAGCGAGCCCCCGGCGGCGGGCCCCCCCCTCCCCCCCTCACGGGTAACGAATTACGGACCGAGGTAGTCGGCAACACGCCCGATCCCCGCGGTCCGTCGTCTCCCCCTCTCCCGCCGGGAAGGGGTGCCCGAAGGGCGGGTGAGGGGCTCGGGCTTCGACTTGGGAAACGACCCTGCCCCTCGCTCAACTCCAGTGGCAGGAACCTCGGCGATCCGCGATAATCGGAGGGACCGAAGTTCAACTCCGCGCTCCGCTCACGACGACGATGATCGACACCACCCCGACCGCCTCGCCTTATGAATCGTTACGCAGCACCCGTCGCGCGCTGGCCGGCATGAGCCCGGTCGTCCGGCTGGGCCTGTTCGTCGCCGCCGTGGCGCTCTTCCTCAAAGACGCCGGCCCGCTCCTCTCCGACATGCAGTTGACCTGGGGCGAGCGGATGGTGGCCGCGATCACCGCCACGACGCTCCTCGTGGGGTTCGGCCTGGCCGGATGGGTGGCGGGCCGGTTGCTCCGCGCGGCGGCCGAGCTGATCGACGTGCTGGTCGACCAGGCCGAGTCGAGCGGCCGCGCGGCGAACCTGATCGAGTGGCACGTCGCCCCCGCCCTGGAGCGGATGGCCGTCGCCCTGGAGCGTTCGCTCGCGACGCCCCGCGAGGCGGTCGACGGCAAGGCCCTGGCCCTCGCCGGGGCCCGTCAGGCGATCCTCGAAGACCGGTGGGACCAGGCCGATCGCCTGATCGCCGCACTGACACGCGACCATCCCGAGTCCCCCGAGGTCCGCGGCCTCGCCGACGAGCTGGCCGAGGCGCGCCGGGAGGCCGTGGACGGCCTGAAGTCCCGGCTCGACGCCGCCCAGGCCGTCAATGACCCCGAGCGCGTCATCGAGCTCCGCGATGCCCTGACGCAGCACCTCCGCGGCGACCCGCTCCGGGACCTCGACCGCCAGCTCGTCCAATGGCTCATGGCCTTGATCCAGAAGCGGATGCGCACCGGGACGGTCCGCGGCGACGTGGTGGCGCTGGCGACGAAGGTGGCCGAGAGTTTCGGCGACACGCCGGAGGGGGCCAGCCTTCGCGCCTCCCTGCCGACCCTGAGGCGTAGCGTCGGGCTCTGTCCTCGCTGCGCCCAGCCGTATGTCGGCCTCGCCAACGCCTGCCCCCAGTGCCAGGCGGCGGCCAAAGGCTCCACCCTTGCACCATCGCCCGCCGATCTTCCCTCGGAGGTCACGACATGAGCATCCGACTCACCTGCCCCTCGTGTCGCGCCGCCTACTTGACCGCCGACGACCGGCTGGGGCAATCGGTCGAGTGCCCCAAATGCGGGGCGGATCAGGTGGTCCCCGCCACCGTGCTCGCGAGCCCATCGGAGGCGACCGCGGGGGCAGGGACCGCCTGGGTGGCCCGCGACGATCTCCCGGACGACGACGAGCGGCCGCGACGACGCCTGCTGGGTCCGGTCGTGCTGGTGCTCCTGCCCCTGGTGGTCCTCTCGGTGCTGGTGGCCTGGCCCCGGATCCGCGGCCTCGGGCGCCCGGAGGCCCCCATGACCCTCAAGGACCCGGTCGAACAGGTGGCCACGACCTATCTGGAGGCGCTGGTGGCCAACAATCCTCTGACCCTGAATCA
>JAABUS010003574.1_pt1 | contig 24793 bp, 24 predicted proteins | sample 5560161 | NCBI WGS metagenome assembly JAABUS01 (sample SAMN10711885, study PRJNA513376) | rock metagenome | isolation source: Antarctica rocks | place: Antarctica: Victoria Land, Trio Nunatak nord | collected 2016-01-04
GCCACGGGTCTGAAGGCTATCATCGCCATCCACGACACCACGCTGGGGCCGGCTCTGGGCGGCTGCCGGATGTACCCGTACAGGTCGGAGGACGACGCCGTGGTAGACGCGCTACGGCTGGCGCGCGGGATGACTTACAAGGCTGCCACGAGCGGCCTCAACCTCGGTGGCGGAAAGTCCGTGATCATCGGCGACCCGCATACGGACAAGACAGAGGCCCTCTTTCGCTCCCTGGGACGCTACATCGAAACTCTGGGCGGGCGCTATATCGTGGCGGAGGATGTTGGAATCTCCACGTCGGACATCTCGTTTATCCACGTCGAGACCTCGCACGTAGTCGGCATGGACGTTACTTATGGTGGATCCGACGATCCCTCGCCCTTCACGGCTTTGGGTGTCGTGCAGGGAATTCGCGCCTGCGTGGAAGAGGTCTTCGGCACGGCCTCTCTGGAGGACCGGGTGATCGCGGTCCAGAGCCTCGGACATGTGGGTTACCACCTGTGCCGCCTGCTCCACGAGGAAGGAGCGCGGCTAATCGTCACGGACGTGGAAGCCGACGCCGTGGAACGAGTCGCGCGCGAGTTCGGGGCGAAAGTGGTAGAGCCGGATGAGATCCTGACCATCCCCTGCGACGTCTTCGCGCCGTGCGCCATGGGAGCCGTGCTCGATGACGACTCGATCCCGAACCTCCGTTGCCAGATAGTCGCCGGCAGCGCCAACAACGTGCTGCTGGAGGCCCGGCACGGCGAAACCCTGGCCGAGCGCGGCATCCTCTATGCTCCCGACTACGTCATAAACGCCGGCGGTCTCATAAACGTTGCCGACGAGCTTGAGGGCTACAACGAGCGGCGGGCCACCAGACGCGTCATGCGCGTCGAGGAGCGGATACGCCAGATCATCGCCATCTCCAAACGCGACGGCGTCCCGACCAACGCCGCCGCCGATACTTTGGCCCTTGAGCGCATAGCCGCCATAAGCAGTATGGAGCGTCTCCACACCGGTCACCCCTACGGCCAGCCGAGCCGCCGCCGGGAGACGATCTAGATCTCATCTCCTCGCGCATCTTCTGGTGGCCTACCTGGTCTTCGTCGAGCATCTGCTCGGCACCCGGCCGAGTGAGAGATCCCTTCGGTGAGGCGTGCGCCTCAGAGAGTAACGCTACCTGCCGACCGGATCCGTCAGCCCTCGACCGTCGCCCCGGCTATTCGTTCCAGGAGCGCCTCGACGTCTGTGATCTCCGCTCCGTAGACCATCTTCAGGTACTCCAGGCCACTTGTCTGGTCCTCTTCCGTGAATGCCTCCACAGCGTCGGTAGGGACCAACACCTTGTAGCCCCGATAGAAGGCGTCCGCTGCGGTGTGCCTGACGCAGATGTTGGTATGCAGCCCGGTGAGCACCACGGTGTCCACCTCGAGCTCGTTGAGCAGCATATCGAGGTCCGTACCATAGAAGCCACTATAGCGGCGCTTCGGCACCACGTAGTCCTCATCCTCCGGCGCCAGCGAGGAGATGACCTCCGCCCCTGGCGTGCCAGCCACGGCATGCGGTCCCCACACCTCGAACTCGTGGTCCACCTCCGGGATGTGCGCGTCATTGGAGAAGATGACCGGCGTTCCACTGGAGCGCGCGCCGTCGAGAAGCCGCCCGATCGGACCCAGTATCCTCTCCGCTCTTTCGCACTTGAGCCCTCCGTACACGAAGTCCTCCAGCATGTCGATCACGATAACCGCTGGTCTCATTTATACCTCCTTGTAACTCTCGCCCTCTCGCTTGATACACGAATTTGTTACAAATCTCGTTGCTTGTAACAAACTACTACATGAAGTATCACATGAGCCACAAATGTTTGCAAACGGCGAGACCGGCTTGCTGAAGCGGGAGGAAGCGAAGTATTGCTCGGAAGGCTAGAAATCGGTAATGACAATCGTTAGGATACGAGGTACTGATACGGGGAGCTCCTGGGGAAGGGGCTGAGAGGGCGCTGAAGCCGCGCCGATCCGAAGAACCTGATCCGGGTAATGCCGGCGGAGGAAGAGCTTAAAACCATACATCGCAAATGTGCTCGAAGATTCTGCTCCGGGCTCTCTCTGCTCAAAATACTGATTCCAAGCGAAGGAAACACGACATGCTCAAGCACAGCAAAGCCAGAAGAGCCGGCGAGTTCTCACCTGAAGAGAAGAGTGGTCTCTACGCGGCGGTCTTCGGACGCCGGGACATCCGGGCGTTCCGGCCAGACCAGATCCCCGAGGGGGTCCTCGCCCGCATCCTCGACGCCGCCCACCACGCCCCCTCTGTGGGGTTCATGCAGCCGTGGGACTTCATCCTCATCCGCGCCCCGGAGACTCGCCGGCGCATCAAGGAACTCTCCGACCGGGAGCGGCAGGCGGCGGCCTGCTTCTTCGACGAGCCGCGCCGCTCGAAGTACCTCTCGATGAAGCTGGAGGGCATCCTGGACGCGCCGCTAAACCTGTGCGTAACCTGCGACCTGACGCGCGGCGGCCCGCAGGTCCTCGGGCGAAACAGCATCCCGGAGACCGATGTCTACAGCACCTGCCTCGCCGTCCAGAACCTCTGGCTCGCTGCCCGCGCCGAGGGCGTGGGCGTCGGGTGGGTGAGTATCCTCCGCAACGCCGAGCTGCGCGAGATACTTGGCATCCCGCACCACATCATCCCCGTCTCCTACCTCTGCGTGGGCTACCCGAGAGACGGCTTCCCGGAGGAGCCGCTTCTTCAGACCAACGGATGGCGCGACCGTCTATCACTCGACTCCCTGGTACGGCGCGAAAGCTGGGACGGGTAAGCGCACATGGCCTGCCCGCCCATGGACGCCCGATGAGCTTGCCGCACCAGCGTCGCATTTCTAAAGGGTCTCGCGAAGAGCTCTCTCCAGACAAGATTCCTTTCTCAGTCTCCTGCCGTCGAGCTCCGCGACGACCTCCACGCCGCGCACGGCGTTAACGCAGTAGAGTGGTCCGCGTGTATCGATGGCAAGCCTTCCTTCCGCGACCGTTCCGCTCTCGAGGAGTCTGCGGCGGGCCACGCCGCAGAGGATGTCGCCGTTCGAAGCCGGGGTGATCAGCTCCCCATCCACGAGCCCGACAAGATTGGAGACTGTGGACTCCAGGAGCGATCCGTCCTTCACGAAGACAGCTTCCTCGCAACCCGCCAGTTCGGCCTGCCGGAGCGCCAGAATGTTCGGCAGGTAGTTAAGAGTCTTGTGTACGACCAGCGAGCCTCGCCGGTCGGGTAGCGTCACCGCCCTCAGCGGCGGGCGGGGTATGGGTGGCACCGAGGCCGTGATCACCACCGTCGGATCTCCGGCGCCTCTTGCCGAAAGGCCGCGCTCTCCCACGCCCCGCGTCAGGACGATCTTAACCACACCTTCTTCCATCCCAAGCCTCTCGACCAACCCGCAGCAGACCTCCTCCAGCTCTTCGGGGGCAGGCGCGGGGATAAACAGCGCCGTCGCATCCAATTCGAGACGCTCCAGGTGCCAGCTCAAGAGGAGCGGCGTCCCTCCGGCGACCTTGATGGTCGTAAAGACGCCGTCCCCGTAGGCGAACCCCCGATCCAGGACCGAGACACTCGCCTCCTGTATCGGCAGGAACTCGCCGTTTACATAGGCGAGGCTCAAGGCGAAGCGACTCCCAGGCTCTCGAGGAGGGCTGCGGCCTTGGAGAGCGACTCCCGGTACTCGCGCTCGGGGTCTGAGTCAACGACCACCCCGCCCCCGGCCTGAGCGTAGGCGACACCGTCCTTGAGCAGGATGGTGCGGATGATGATGTTCATGTCCATGGCGTCACCTCCAAGTCCTATATAACCAAAAGATCCAGTGTAGAGACCACGCCGCACGGGCTCTATCTCCTCGATGATCTCCATGCACCGCACCTTCGGGCATCCGGTTATGCTCCCGCCGGGGAACATGCTGGAGAGCAGGTCCACGGCGTCGCGTCCAGGCGCCAGCTCGCCAACGATCTCGGAGACTATGTGGACGACGTGAGAGTACCTCTCGATGGACATGAGTTCTTCAACCCTGACCGTCCCGTAGGCCGCGGTACGCCCGAGGTCGTTGCGCTCCAGGTCCACTATCATGACATGCTCGGCCCGCTCTTTAGGGTCCAGCAGCAGCTCTCTCCCACTCCGCGACCCTCCAGGATAGGTTCCGGCTATCGGACGGGTGGAGGCGTGTCTTCCCGACAGCCGCACGAGCCGCTCCGGAGAGCTGGAGATGGCGACGAAGCCTGGAAAAGAGAGCACACCGCCGTAGGGGGAAGGGTTGATCTCCTTCAGAGTCGCGTAGAGTGAGAGTGGGTCGCCGCCAAAGGGCGCCTCGAGGCGCTGCGATATGTTGACCTGGAACACGTCCCCGGCCCGCACGTACTCCTTTACCTGCTCCACCGCCTTCATGTACCCTTCCCGGCCGAGGCCGGAGCGAGGGACGGTGCGGCAAGGAGCCGGCAAACTCTCCTGCAAGCTCTCTGCTCGACCAAGAGCCCGTAAGACGTGAGTGGGATCCTCGTCGGCGAGGACCGAAACCCGCGCCTCGTCCTCTGCGAGGGTTATCGTGTATCGGGGTAGGATAAACTGCGCGGTAGGCAGCCCTAGATCGTCGCGCGCCAGGGAAGGAAGCTGCTCCAGGTAACGCACCGCGTCATAGGAAAGATAGCCGAATAGCGCAGGTCCTCCCTCAAGCGGGTGAGTAAGGCCGGGCTCCCCGGCAAGCAAGTTCCGTAGCCTCTTGAACGGAGACTCATCCTTCACGTTCAGAGTTCGCTCGGGATCAAAGGCCAACACCGAGCCTCCCCATCCCTGTCCATCCAAGAGCACAAACGGATCCACACCCGCCCTTAGTCCCAGAGCGGGAATGAGGGCAAGCAGATCCAAGCTTCCTCTCGCCTTCCGGTACACCCTGCGCGGCTCTAGCGCCGCGGCTAAATAGTTTTGTCTTTGCGCATCCGCCATCAGACAAACCCTCTTCTAACTCGCCCTCTCACAAAACTCTACAGTGCCCGCCCGGGAAAGATGGAAACTAACATGACACCGGCGCCCTGCTCTGAGAGGCCGCGTAGTTCCATTCGATGCGCGGACCCAAGTTCCAGCCGATGCACGACTCTCCGGGACGCGGACTGAAGCGCGCTCCAGAGAGTCTCCGAGCCACTATCCGCGGACCACTAGATCCACCACTCCGCCACCATCCAGACGACCCCCAACGCCAGCATCGCCCGGTCGAAGGGCCTTGCGTCCATCCGGCGAAACTTGTTGCGGAAGCGGCAGCCGCGGCAGCAGCAAGTGTACATGGCGGCGGAGAGAACGTCGAGGCGGGCGAAGCCGCTGATAAAGATCGGAACGAGCAGGTGTCCGTTGCGTCGATCCGATGGTAAATCGTCGAGCACCGAAACCGGGGTTTGCACGGCGCAGATCCCGGACATCTCTCCTGGTGGGACTGTCAAGAACAGGTTGGTTCGCCGGCGTCTCTGTTCGTCGGCTTATCCTGTCAACTCAGTAAGCGGGTAGCGCGACGTTGTCGATGAGATGGGTGCCACCCACGTTGCCGGCGATGAGAGCCCGTGACGGCCGGCCGGCAAGAACCGTGAGGGGTTCGAGCGTCTCGGCGTCCACGACGGCTACGTATTGCAGGTCGACCAACGGCTGCTTCTCGCAAGAGCTTCTGATGGTTTCGGCCACCCTTGCGGCGTCGCGCTCGCCGCCCTCTACAAGCGCGACGCCTTCCTGGAGTGCCCGGTAAAGCGAGACCGCGGCCTCACGCTCCCCGTACGAGAGACGCGCGTTGCGGCTGCTCATCGCCAGACCGTCCTTCTCCCGCACCGTGGAACACGGTATGATCTCCATGCCGAAGAATAGGTCTCTGACCATCCGCTCGATGACCTTGAGTTGCTGGTAGTCTTTCTCGCCGAAGTACGCGCGGTGCGGCCTCACGATGTTGAAGAGCATCGCCACCACTGTCGCCACGCCGCGCAGGTGTCCGGGACGCGCCGCGCCCTCCCAGGGCTCACCGAGCCCGCCAGCCTCGACGAAGACCCGTTCGCCGGACGGCGAGAGGTCCGGTGAGCCTCCACCGTACATGGCCTCCACACTCGGGGCGAAGAGGGCGTCGCAACCCTCCTCCCGCAGTAGTTTGCTGTCGCGCTCGAAGGGACGGGAGTAAGTATCGAAGTCCTCTCCTCCCCTGAACTGCGTCGGGTTGACGAAGATCGAGACTACTAGCCGATCACACCGGCTCCGCGCCGCGCGGATCAGGGACAGATGCCCCTCGTGCAGCGCGCCCATCGTCGGCACGAACCCGATCCTGCTACCTTCCGAGCGCCAGCTCTCGGACAGGGCTTGCATCTTTTCCGGCTTCTCTACGAGCTGCATGGTCCTAGACTCCTAACGTCCTTCTTCGCCGCCCTCCAGCGACGACCAGCTCCGCAACTCGTCCTGGTCCATGGTCCAGCCATGCTCGGGTCCGGGGAAGCCGCCGGAATGGACTTCCTCTACGAAGTCTCCGGCGGCGCCCGCGAGGAGCGCGTGAGCCTCCGCGTAACGCTTTACGAAGCGCAGCGGCTTGCCCGGTGTAAGACCCGCCAGGTCGTGCCATACGAGCACCTGCGCGTCACAGCCGGCGCCAGCCCCGATGCCGATGGTCGAGATCTCAAGCTCCCCGGACACGCGCCGCGCGACCTCCTCCGGCACGACTTCGAGCACGATGGCGCAGCATCCAGCTTCTTCGAGGCTTCGCGCTCCTTCCAGCAGGTCCGCCGCCGCCGCACCGGTCTTCCCCTGCACCACGCCCTCGAACCTGAGCGAGGACTGCGGCGTGAAACCGAGGTGTCCGACCACTGGCGCCCCCATCTCGTTGAGCGCGCGGACCGATTCGAGCGCGACCGGCCCCGACCCTTCGAGCTTCACGCCGTGCGCTCCCGCGCGCATGAGATCCGCGCCGTTTCGGGTCGCGAGGTCCACACTCGCGTAGCCGCCGAACGGCAGGTCGGCAATGACCGGGACCTCCGGCCGCGACGACTGCCGCACGCCGCGCACCACGGCCGCCGTGTGGCTCGACATATCCTCCATCGACACCGGAATAGTATTCTCGTACCCGAGGACGACATTGCCCATCGAGTCCCCCACGAGAAGCACGTCGGTGCCCGCGTCGCAACACAAAGCGGCGCTCGGCGCGTCGTAGAGGGAGATCATCGCCAGCGGCTCTCCGCGGACCTTTGCGCCGCGGAAGAGACGCGCGGGCGAGATCGTCAACGCCCCCTCATTTCGACATCGTTCGATCCCGGATAATGAAGAGAGGAGCCATGCCGGCTCCACGAGCTTTTCAAGAACCTTTCACGTCCTTCCCGTCGCAACGTCCCTTCAACCACCCCTCCGTAACGGCACGGAATCTCTATCCAATACGCCAAGTATCGGCATATATATGCAATCTGTCAAACCGTCTACAACGGCGGTGTGAAGCGGCCGTCAATGGCGGTCCAGCCGCCGTCCACCAGCATGAACCCTCCGGTGACGAAAGAGCTGGCCTCCGAGGCCAGGTACACTACCATCCCGGCCATTTCGTGGGGCTTTGCCCAGCGGCCGAGGATGCTCTTTTGCGCGTAGGCGTCGTACCAGTCGGGGGTGTTCTTTATCTGAGCGGTGAGCGGCGTCTCTACTATGCCGGGCGCTATGGCATTGACTCTCACGCCCCGAGGACCAAGCTCCGCGGCCAGCGCCCGTAGCATCTGGACGGTCCCGGCCTTGGTCGCGGCGTAGATGCCCTGGCCCGGCTCGACGGTCTGGGCGCGGATGCTAGAGAAGGCGATGATGCTCCCGAGCCCCGCTCGGCCATGCCGCGTCCGAACTCCCGGATCAGTCGGAAAGTGCCTTTCAAGTTTACGTCCACGATCCGGTCGAACTCTTCGTCCGTGATCTCCAGCACCGGCTTCCTGACGTTTATGCTCGGCGTACTCACCAGCACATACGGCGCGCCGAGCCGCTCGGCCACGGCCCCGACGCTCGCCGAGTCGAGCATGTCCAGGCCGACGGCCACGCCCTTTCCGCCGCCACTCCGGATCCTCTCCGCCGTCATCTCCGCGGCTTCGGCATTCACGTCCGCGGCGTAGACCTCCGCCCCGAAGGCGGCGAGCCCGTGGGCGCTCGCCTCCCCGATACCGCTACCCGCCCCGACCACGAGCGCGGTCTTGCCGGTGAGATCGAACATCGAACCGTAGTCAAACATTAGCTTCCTTCTCGTAGCAGTAATACATCGCCGTCGCGGCATAGAGCTTGCAGGTGGTTAGTAACTCCTCTTCATCCACCCATTCGTCCTTGTGGTGTGGTATTTGTCTGTTTCCCGCCCCGGTTGTGACGATGGGAATGCCGGCCCAGGTATTGAGGAAAGTGCCGTCGGTCGCTCCCGGTACACCGTTGTACCGAGGTTCATCTCCGGTCAACTTCTGGTAGGCAGTGTCCATCGCCCGCACCAGCGGATCGTCCATCGGGGTCTCGGTCGGAGGTCGCTCTTCGATCACCTCCAGGGTAGCGTCGAAATCCGGGTCTTCGGACTTCAGACGAGTAAGTATCTCTTCGAGGCGCCCGATCAGTGCTTCGTGAGCCTGATTCGGAACGGTGCGGATGTCGAGGGCGACGTAGGCGCCTGAGGGGATCACGTTGATCTGGGGCTCCCCCGCTTCCGGCCCCATCAGGATCGTCGGCGTCAGACTCGGATATCCGAGGAACGGGTCCTCGCCGTGGCGCTCCACCTCTTCCCTCTCCAGCTCCTCGACCGCGACGACGAACCTGGCCGCCCGCGTTACGGGATTGACGCCGCTCAAGGGCATGGCGCCGTGCGCCATCCTGCCGCGCACCGTGACCTCCACCCGCAGAGCACCCTTCTGTTTGATACAGAGCTGGTTCTCCTCCGGCTCGCAGATTATGGCGCCGTCTACACCATCGGCATGTCCGCCTTCGATGAAAGCCTTGATGCCGGTCATCATCCCCTCTTCATCTACCGGATGGCAGAGGATGAGCCTACCGGGGAACGGGACGCCCGAGTCCTTTATCGCGCGCGCCGCAATGATCGCCGCCGCCAGGTTCCCCTTCGTGTCACAGGCTCCCCGGCCGTGGATCCTGCCCCCTGACCGCTCAGCCTCGAACGGCGGGTGTCTCCAATCCTCCGCCCGTCCCTCCGTCACCACATCCGTATGCCCCTCGAAGAGCAGGGCCTTGCCGGTTCGTTCCCCCTCCCATACGATCCACACGTTCGGACGGCAGGAAGCTGCTTCCTCCGTCTGAACGTCGAAGCCCGCGCGTTCGAGGTAGCCGACGACGAACTGGGCAGCACGCGCCTCGTTGCCTTCCGGATCTTCGAGATGGTAGACGCTAGGGATGCGGACGAGTTCACGGGTGAGACTCACCAGTTCCGCGTGGTCGATCCGACCGAGTACCGCTTCCAGCAGGTCCTCGAACCCGGAGGCGGCCCGCTCCTCCAGCGGCTCTGGCAACCCGGTTACTCTCTCGCCGGGTCGCCGCTCGCACCGATGGTCGGCGTCACGACCTCTTCGACCTCTTCCAGGCTGCGCTCGTGCCGGACGGCCAGGACGGCCACCAGACCGGCGAGCAGGATCAGGACCGCCAGAAAAAGCATCCCCGTGTAGGTGGAGCCGGTACGTTCGCTCAAGAAACCAATGGCGTAAGGTCCGACGAACCCGCCGAGGTTGCCGACCGAGTTGACCAGCGCTATCCCCGCCGCTGCGGCCGTCCCGCTGAGGAAGGCCGTCGGTAGCGACCAGAACGTCGCCAGCGCGCTGTAGATGCCGAGCGCCGCAATGGTCAGCGCGGCCATCTGCAGCACGGTCGAGCTTCCTACCAGTCCTGTAAGGATGAGCCCCACCGTAGCTATGAAGGTTGGCACGGCCACGTGCCAACGCCGCTCGCCCGTCGCGTCCGAGTGCCGGGCGAAGAGAACCATCCCGATCACACCCGCGATGTAGGGTATCGTGGCGAGCAGGCCCACCAGCAGGTCACTGAGTCCCGAGAACCCCCTGATAATAAGCGGCAGCCACAGCCCCACGCCGTAGACGCTGGTCACGACCCCGAAGTAGACGAACGCGAGCAGCCAGACCTTGCCGCTAGTCATGGCCTGGCGTGTGCTGTACTCGCCATGCTCCGCCTTTATCCGGTTCTCGCGGCCAAGCGCGTCTCTGAGCCAGCCGCGCTCGTCTTCTTCGAGCCAGTCGGCGTGCTCCGGTCTGTCGGTCATGTAGAAAAGGACGACGATGCCCATGATAACCGCCGGTATCCCTTCGAGGAGGAACATAATCTGCCACCCCTGCAGCCCCGCGAATCCATCCAGACTCAACAACAGCCCCGAGATCGGGGAGCCTATAACCCCCGCCATGGGGATAGCGGTCATGAAGCCGGCCACCCGCCGGGCGCGTTCGCGGGCCGGGAACCAGTAAGTCAGATAGAGGATCATGCCGGGGAAGAACCCGGCCTCCGCGAGACCCAGCAGAAAGCGCAGGACGTAGAAGCTCGCCGGACCCGTCGCGAACATCATCGCCGACGAGATGACGCCCCAGGTAAGCATGATCCGCGCGATCCAGATCCGCGCACCGACCCGCTCCAGGATCAGGTTGGAAGGTATCTCGAAGAGGAAGTACCCGATAAAGAAGATCCCTGCCCCGAGCCCATACACCGCATCCGAGAACCCCAGGTCCTTATTCATCTGCAACGCCGCAAACCCGACGTTCACCCTGTCGAGGAATGAGATGATGTACAGAATGAACATAAACGGGATCAACCGCCACGTTACCTTCGACAACGTCCTGCGCCCCAACTCGCTACCCAACGCGCGCTCCAACCAGACCACCTTCCCCTCTCCCTACGGTACCGGTAAGTGTCAGCTAGATTAGCAACTAGCCTCGTTCACTTCAATTCCGTACCCGTTTCAGGCGGAGACTAGCCGATGCCACTCTCAGACGTGTAACCTTCCAGCCGGCGCTTGACCGCGCCCAGGAACTTGAGCGCCTGCCCGCCGTCGAGGATGCGGTGGTCGAATGAGACTTCCAGGTTCATCATGCTCCGAATTGCGATAGCATCGTTGATTACGACCGGACGTTTTACTATGGCCTCCGCCGAGAGGATCGCCGCCTGCGGGTAGTTGATGATGGGCGTCGAGACCACGGAGCCAAGAGCGCCAGGGTTGTTCACGGTGAAGGTGCCGCCGGACACGTCCTCCGTACCGAGCTGATTGCTCCTGGCTCGCCGTACCACATCTTCTATCTTCCGCACGAGGCCGAGAATATTCAGCTCGTCAGCGTCGGGGATGACCGGCACTATTAGCGAGTCTTCGAGGTCGACGGCGATGCCGACGTTTATGCGCTTTCTCAGCAAGATCCTGTCCCCGTCCCATACGGAGTTGAGCACCGGATGCTCCTTGAGGCTCTCGACGACCGCCTTTACCACGAACGGCAGGTAGGTGAGCTTCACGTCCTCGCGCTGCGCGAACTCCTCCTTGAGACGCTCGCGCAGTGCGACGAGCCCGCTTACGTCCGCCTCGACCATCGTCCAGGCGTGCGGGGCCTCGCGCTTGCTCATGGACATGCGGTTCGCTATCGCCCGCCTTATGCTCGTCAGCGCGACGATCCGGTCGCCCTCGTGGACCGGCACGCGCTCCGGCGCGGCCTTCTCCGCCGCTCCCGACAAGACTACGGACGGAGCGTGCGCTTCACGCTCCTTTATATAGCTCTCTATGTCCTTCTTGGTCACCCGGTCTTCGATACCGGTGCCGGATATGTCCGCTATGTCCACGTCGTTCTCAGCCGCCAACCTCCGCACTACCGGCGAAGAGCGCGTCACCCGCAGCGACTCCGCACTCTGGATGGCGCCGTGTCCGTTCGTACCGCTGCGCGCCTCCATGACCACGCGCTGCCTCGCGTCTCCGTACGCCACGGGTTGAGCCTCGGTGCCGGCGGCCGGGAACTCCTCGGTCGGAGCGTCGGCGGCCAGGTTCTCCCTGGGCGGAGCGTCGGCGGATGGTGTTTCGGTCTCACCGGCCACGGCGACCAGTGCGATCTCCGTCCCCACATCCACCGTGGCACCCTCGGAGATGAGGAGCTTTTCGATCCTGCCCTCCACGGGCGAGGGAAGCTCGGCGCTGACCTTATCGGTATCCACCTCGGCGAGGGGTTCGTCCATCGCCACCTCGTCGCCCTCGGCCTTAAGCCAGCGCGTTATGGTGCCTTCCGTCACGCTCTCGCCTAGTTGGGGCATCGTTACGGGTTTCGCCACGGCTCCTCCTAGTAGCGGGCCAGCTCGAGCATCGCCGCCTCTATCTTTCCGGCGTCCGGCACGAAGAAATCGAGCATTGGTTTGGCGAACGGCGCGGCGGGGACGTCAGGTGCTCCGAGCCGCATGACCGGGCCGTCCAGCCACTCGAACGCCTCCTGGGCGACGATGGCGGCGATCTCACCCGACACCGACCCGGTGAGGTTCGCCTCCGAGACGACGAGCATTTTTCCGGTCTTCTTCGCGGAGTTGAGTATGGTCTCCCTGTCCAGCGGATAGAGCGTCATCGGCTCGACGACCTCGGTCTCTATACCGTACTCGCCCGAGATCCTCTTCGCCACCTCCAGGGCGTGATGGAGCATTAGGCCGTAGGAGATCACGGTGATGTCCCTCCCCTCGCGATGGACCTTCGCCTTATCCAGCGGGACCGAGTAGTCGTCCTCCGGGACTTCCTCCTTTATGAGACGGTAGGACTTCTTGTGCTCGAAGAAGAGTACAGGGTTCGGGTCGCGGATGGCGCTCTTGAGCATCCCCTTGGCGTCGGCGGGGAAGCTCGGGGCGACGACCTTGAGGCCGGGCGTATTACAGAACCACGCCTCGACGCTCTGGCAGTGGTAGAGCGCTCCGCCCGGCACCGCGCCGTAGGGAGCACGGATAGTTATAGGACAGCTATAGGCGCCGTTTGAGCGGTAGTAGAAGCGGGCGGCCTCGTTAACGATCTGGTCGAAGGCGGGCGTTATGAAGTCCGCGAACTGTATCTCGGCGACCGGGCGCATCCCGTTCACCGAGAGACCTATAGCGGAGCCGACGATCAGGCTCTCCGCAAGCGGCGTGTCCAGCACCCGGTCCGGCCCGAACTCATCCTGCAGTCCCTCCGTTAACCGGAACACGCCTCCTGCGCGCCCCACGTCCTCACCCAGTACCATTACGGTTTCGTCGGAGCGCATCTCCTCGGCGAGTCCCTCGTGGATGGCCTGCAAGAGGTTCTTCTCGGCCATTATCGGACCTCCGCGTAGACGCCCCGGAGCACGTCTTCGGGGTCGGCGAAGGGCGCATTCTCGGCGTATTCGCTCGCTTCGGCGACCTCGGCCTTTATACCGGCGTCTATCTCCTCTTTCCGTTCCTCGCCCAGGAGACCATTTTCCACCAGGTACTTCTCGAAGCGGAGGATCGGGTCCTTCAGACGCCACTCCTCGATCTCCTCGCGCTCCCGGTAACGCCGGTCGTCGTCATCCGAGGAATGGGCCGTTATCCGGTAGGTACGGGCTTCGATGAGCGTCGGGCCGTCGCCCCCACGGGCGCGCTCGACGGCCTCCCTGGCGGCCTCGTAGACGGCGAGCACGTCGTTGCCGTCCACCGCGTAGCCGGGGAAGCCGTAGCCCTCGGCGCGTTTGGCGATGGAACCGGCGACCTGCATCTTCTCGTGGACGGAGATGGCATAGACGTTGTTCTCGACCAGGAAGATGACGGGCAGGTCGTGGATGCCGGCGAAGTTCATCGCTTCGTGCCAGTCGCCGCCGCTGGTCGATGCCTCGCCGCCGCACGCCATCACCACGCCGTCCTCGCCGCGCATCTTGAAGGCGAGGGCCGTGCCGGTGGCCTGCGGATACTGCACGCCGACCGGTGCGGAGGCGGTCACGATGTTCAATTCGCGGCTGCTGTAGTGACCCGGCATCTGGCGTCCGCCGCTGTTCGGGTCTTCTTTCTTGCCGAGGATGCTGAGGAACTGGCCGCGAGGGGTCTGTCCCAGGAGGAGCGTCATACCGGAGTCGCGGTAGTAGGGGTAGAGATAGTCGTGGCCGGGCCGCAGGTTGTAGGCGGCCCCGATCTGGGCGGCCTCCTGGCCCTGGCAGGATATGACGAAGGCGGCCTTGCCCTGGCGGTTCAGGATCCAGGACCGCTCGTCCACCCGCCTCGCCCGTAGCATGTGCTGGTAGATCCTTAGCAGGTCGTCTTCGTCCAGCCCCAGCGCCTCGTGATGGGCTCGGGTCTCTCGGATAGCCATAGACCTCCTCCTCTACTCAAAGGTCCCCACGGGAGGAGCTAAGACCTCCTCCGTCCTCTAAATCTTAGCAGACCGTTAGAAGCCTCAGCGCCCCGAACCGCGTCCCCCGGACTACGCAAGGACACTCACATCGTAGTGCAACGCGCTGACGTCATAGTGCTTGCGAACCGGCGTCTCGGTGAAGAGGTCCGAGAACTTCTTGATCTGCTCCTTGTAGAACCCGCTGGCCTCTCCCTCCTCCCGGTCCTCCTCCGTATCCCACAGCGTGATGGAGGTCCCAACCCCCGTGTCCGGGTCCGTCAACAACAGAGCGCCCTTGAACCCCGGCTGCCGCCTGGCGGCGGGCATCACGGAGTCTCGGTAGATGCGGACCATCTCCTTCGTGTCTATCGGCCGGACCCGAAGGTCAACCACCCTGGCGTGCATGGCTCGACTCCTTCCCGAATTACCCAACACTCTGATACTCATGTATCAATCAAATTATATCCCGTACCGCAGCAATGAGGGTCCGGCGCGTGAGAAAATCGCCGTCGGATTTGAATAACAAGGGTTGCGAAAACCGAAGAAAATCCTTTTATACGGTGCGCCGGGATTGCGGAGTCCCTGGGATCACACCTCTTCGCCAGTATCCGCCCGCCCGGCCTTGACAGGCGACAGGGAGACCGTCTGCAGCAGGGTCGCGCAGGTTCGGCTCTCTCCATCCGAGATGGCCTCGACCTCGGCCTTGCAGACGAACAGCCGCCGCCCGGCGCTCACGACCTCGCCACGGGCCACGAGCTTCTCTCCCCACGCGGGCGCGAGGAAGTTGACCTTGTACTCGACCGTGAGCACCTCCCGGCCCGGTGGCGCGAGGGTGAGCGCGGCGTAGCCGCCAGCGTTGTCGGCGATAGCCCCGGTTACTGCGCCGTGGAAGTAGCGTTCCTGCTGCGTCAACTCGTCGCTAAAGGGAACCTCGATCACGCAAAGCCCTGGTCCCACCTCCACGACCTCGGCGCCGAGCAGCCGCATTAGTCCCTGCCGGTAAAAGCTGGTCTGCACCCTTTCGAGCGCGTCGCCGGGATTCGGCTGCTCCGATGTATCTGCCTTCCCGCTCACCGACCTGCCATCACTGACATCCGAAACTCTATATAACCGGCGTCTCGCGATATTCTCCGAAGACCTCCTTGAGGGCGTCGGAGATCTCCTGCACCGTCGCATAGGCGCGGACGGCTTCCAGGATCGGATACATCGTGTTCTCATCGGTTTTCGCCGCTCGTTTCAACTCTTCTAGGCACCGCCGGACCTCATCGTTGTCGCGGCGCTGTTTTAGCTCCTTCACGCGCTCGACCTGGCCTCTTGAGACTTCGGGGTCTACGCGGTGTAGTTCCACGTCCTGCTCGTCTTTGGGCTCGTAGACGTTGACGTTGACCATGTAGCGCTGCTTCTCCTCCAGCTCGCGCTGGTAGCGGGCGCTGGCGTCGGCGATCTCACGCATCGGGAAGCCCTGCTCTACAGCCTTGATCATGCCGCCCATCTCGTCTATCTGGCGGAAATACTCGTATGCCTGCCGCTCCAGTTCGTCGGTCAACGCCTCCACGAAGTAGGATCCTCCGAGCGGGTCTATCGTATTCGCCGCCCCGGTCTCAAGCGCCGCTATCTGCTGCGTCCTAACCGCGATGCGAACGGCCTCCTCCGTCGGCAAAGCGAGAGCCTCATCGAAGGAGTTGGTGTGCAGACTCTGCGTCCCGCCGAGGATGGCGGCGAGCGCCTCGAACGCGGTGCGGGCCACGTTGTTATACGGTTCTTGCGCCGTGAGGGAGACTCCGGCGGTCTGGGTATGGAAGCGCATCCTCAAGGATCGCTCGTCTTTCGCGCCGTACTTTTCCTTCATCGCGGTTGCCCAGATGCGGCGAGCGGCGCGGAACTTGCAGATCTCCTCGAAGAAGTCTATGTGCGAGTTGAAAAAAAACGAGAAGCGCGGGGCGAAGTCGTCCACGTCCAACCCAGCCTCGATACCGGCCTCGACGTAGGCGAAGCCGTCGGCCAGGGTGAAGGCGAGCTCCTGCGCGGCAGTCGAACCCGCCTCCCGGATGTGGTAGCCGGAGATTGAGACAGTGTTCCACTTCGGCATGTGCTCGGTCGCGTAGACGAGCATGTCCTTGAAGACGCGCATGGACGGCGCGGGCGGAAAGAGCCACTCCTTCTGGGCGATGTACTCCTTTAGGATGTCGTTCTGGTTGGTCCCGGCCAGCTCTTCCGGCGGGACGCCCTGCTTATCGGCGGCTACGACGTACATGGCGAGGAGGACCATCGCCGGGGCGTTGATGGTCATGGAGGTCGAGACCTCGTCCATCGGTATGCCGTCGAACAGACGCTCCATGTCCTCCAGCGAGTCCACGGCTACGCCCTCCGTCCCGACCTCGCCCAGAGACAGCGGCGAGTCAGAATCGAGGCCCATGAGGGTTGGCATATCGAAGGCGACGGAGAGTCCGTTCTGGCCGTGGTCTATGAGGTACTTGAATCGCTTGTTGGTGTCGTCGGCGGAGCCGTAGCCCGCGAACTGCCGCACCGTCCACAGCCGTCCGCGATACATGTTCGGATAGACGCCCCGAGTGTAGGGATATTCACCCGGATAGCCGAGCTTCTCGTCGTAATCGCCTTCGACGTCTTCCGGTGTATAAAGCGCCTTGATCGGGACGCCAGACATGGTCGAGAATTCGGCGTCGCGTTCGGGACCTTTAGAGTAGGCTTCCTCCCAGCGATCCCTGGCGCTCTTCCTGGTATCCATGCGTGCTCCTCCTGAGATGCAACCCCTGACGCCTAGACTGTAGCATAGGTCGGGCTCTTACCCGACTAGGGGCTTAGATCCCTCAACGCCGCCGGGAGCCTCCAGAGAGTCGGCGTGCTCGCGCAGGATGGCGCGGGAGATGACGAGGCGTTGGATCTCACTGGTCCCCTCGTAGATCTCCGTGACCCGCGCGTCCCGGTAGTAACGCTCCGCCGGATAGTCCTTCATGTACCCCTGACCACCCAGCACCTGGACCGCCTCATACGCAACCTCATTCGCCACCTGCGACGCGAAGAGCTTCGCCCGCGCCCCTGACTCGCCGTGAGGCATCCCCTCATCCTTCATCCAGGCCGCCTCGTGCGTCAGCAGACGCGCCGCCCTTATCTTGGTCTGCATGTCCGCCAGCTTGAAGGCTATCGCCTGGTGCTCAGCGATGGGCTTGCCGAAGGTGGTCCGTCCGGCAGCGTAATCCGTCGCGTACCGGAAGGCTGCCTCGGCGATCCCGACGGCCTGAGCGGCGATCCCAATCCTGCCTGCATCCAGCGTCCCGAGCGCAACGCGCAATCCCTTGCCTTCCTCACCGAGCAGGTTCTCCTCGGGGACGAAAACGTTCTCCAGGAGCACGTCGTCCGTGGTGGCGGAGAGGACGCCCATCTTCTCGGCGTGCTTGCCGAAAGAGATACCTTCGACGTCCATCTCCACGATGAATGCGGTGACGCCTTCAGGGGCGCGGGCGAAGAGGATCATGGTCCCGGCGGCGCGGCCGTTCGTGATCCACTGCTTGTGACCACTGATCTGGTATCCGCCGTCTACCTTCTCCGCTCTGGCCTCTATCGCGGCGGCGTCCGAACCCGTCCCCGGCTCCGTCAACGCGAAGCACCCGATCCTCTCTCCGCGAGCCAGGTCCGGGACCCACCGCGCCTTCTGCTCCTCCGTTCCGTACATCAGGATGGGCAGCGTCCCCGCGCTGGTATGGACCGCGAGCGTTGCCCCCACGCCCGCGTCGGCCCGGCTGACCTCCTCGATCAGGAGCACGTAGGACAGAAAATCCGCCCCCGCCCCACCGTACTCTTCCGGCACGCACAGCCCCATGAACCCGGCCTCCGCCAGCTTCTCGAAAACCTCCGCCGGATACCGCGCCTCCCGGTCCCACTCCGCCGCGTAAGGCGCTATCTCCCGGTCGGCGAATTCCGCCGCCCGATCCTTGATCTCTCGCTGCTCCTTGCTGAGTTGGAAATTCATACCATCCCCTTTCCGAAAACCTGTTGTGGAGATTATAGAAAACACAAAGTAGAGTCGAGTTTACAGGTCTTGCAAAACCTGGTTTACGAGTTGTGGACCTGGAAGCCAAGCCTGATAAACCGGACTTCGCGTCGGATACGTGGAGCGCCAGCACCTTACCGAGCATCCGCAAAGTCTGGTTTGCAGCTAGATCTTTGAGCTACGGTGATCCAGGCGATACGCATTGGTCGTAAACTCCTCGTCTCGGATTAACTCCAAGGGATGCGCCGAAGCCCGACTGGTGGCATGATCTCTTATGGTGGCATGAGGTACGCGCTCAAAGAAGCGACTGCCCTTCGCTCCGAGGTTTGAGCCAGGACGTTTCCGGTAACCTAGCAGGAGTAACGTGAGTAGACCCGTTTCGGAAACAGATATCGAACAGGCCGAGCAAGCCTACCGCGACCTGGAGGAAACTTACCGGTGCCTGGGGTCGAGGTTCGCGGAGGCCGTGCGAAGCGGCGGGAGCCTCGAAGAGTTCCAGAGCCTCCGGGCGGATATCTCCTATCTGCTCAGGAAGGCGGATCTCAGACGCACCGAACTCCGGCGCGAATACCTGACGCAGCGACTGCAAGGTCTGGAGAACGAGCACCGGCGAGCCCATCAGAACGCGAAGAGAACTGCCGAAGCGCTGAAGAAGGCCCAAAGAGCTGACACGGAAGCGCAGGATATCTGGCGTCGCGTGGACCGGCAAGTAAGGCATCTTAGCGAACTGCGAGAGAGAGAAGAGGAGCGTCTCGAACAACTCGGGAAGGAAGATCCCCAACAGCAAGGCCGGGATGGAACAACTCAGGCGTGACCCATGCGAAGCCGTACAGAGATATTTTGCGAGCATGATGGACTCAACCAGGCGATTCTCCAACAGGGTAGACGACTACGTCAGGTACCGCCCCAGCTATCCGGCCGCCGTCCTGCCCCTCCTCGAAACCGAGTGCGGCCTTGTCTCTGGCTCGGTAATCGCGGATGTCGGCTCCGGAACGGGCATCCTGAGCGAGCTGTTCCTTAAGAACGGCAACCGCGTCCTCGGCGTCGAGCCGAACCGCGAGATGCGCGAAGCGAGCGAGCGCCTTCTGGAGCGTTACCCCAGCTTCATGAGCATCATCGGCACGGCGGAGGCTACGACGCTCGAAGACGGTAGCGTGGACTTCGTCACGGCCGGTCAGGCGCTTCACTGGTTCGATCCCGCCAGGGCACGCGCCGAGTTCGCCCGCATCCTGTGTCCGGACGGATGGACGATGTTCGTGTGGAACGGGCGCAAAAGAGATACCACGCCGCTCCTCGAAGCCTACGAGGACCTGCTAAAGACCCACGGGACGGACTACGAAAAGGTTGGCCGCCACGAAGACACCGATGGGATAGCCGCCGCTCTCTTCGGTCCTCATACGTTCCAAAAACGCACCTTTGGCAACCGGCAGGTCTTCGACCTCGATGGTTTGAAGGGCAGGATCTCCTCGTCCTCCTACGTTCCCGCACCTGGACAACCCGGCTACGAAGCCATGATGCGCGAGGCCGGGCGCATCTTCCGCGAGCACGCGACGGACGGCAAGGTCATCATCGAGTACGATACGAACGTTTACTACGGCCGGTTGCGGTAGACCCGGATCAGGAGCGCTGTAGCGACTCCCGATGGGCCGCGGCGCGTTCGACGTAGAAGCGTGCGCCACGCGCTATATCCTTCGTCTGCTCCTCCCTGACCTCGCCGACCCGCTTTGCCGGCACACCCACGATAAGACTGCGAGGCGGGAACTCTTTGTTCTTGGGGACGAGTGCTCCGGCGGCCACTATGGAGCCTTCGCCAATCTTCGCGCCGGTCAGAACGGTGGCGTTCATACCGATAAGGCACCTGTCGCCTATCTCGCAGCCGTGGACTACAGCGGCGTGGCCGATCACGCAGTCATCGCCGACCGTCACCGGGTAGCCGTCGTCCACGTGGAACACGGCGTTATCCTGGATGCTGGTCCGCGCGCCGATCCGAACCTCATCCAGGTCCCCCCGCAGCACCGCCCCGTACCAGACGCTCGACTCCTCCCCCAGATGTACCTTCCCGATAACGTAAGCTCCCGGCGCGACGAAAGTGGACTCGGCTATCTCGGGATGGCGATCTCCATGAGGGATGATCTCTCCGCTCACTCTATACCTCCACCAGCACCGCGTCGCCCTGCCCGCCGCCGGAGCAGATAGCCGCGAGCCCCCTGCCGCCGCCACGACGCTTCAGCTCATAAAGGAGCGTCATCAGGATGCGCGCCCCCGAAGCCCCGATGGGATGTCCCAGAGCCAGCGCCCCACCGTTGACGTTGACGATCTCCGGGTTCACATCCAATATCCTCGTCGAGTGAATGGCGACCCCCGCGAACGCTTCGTTTATCTCCACGAGGTCCAGGTCCCCAGCACTCCACCCAGCCTTCTCCAGCGCGAGCTTCCCGGCGTTGCCCGGCACGGTCAAAAGGTCCGGCGGCCGCTCGGCGACCTTCGCGTGGGCCACGATGGTCCCGAGCGGTTCGAGGCCACGGCGCTCCGCGAAGGACTCACTAGAGAGCACGAGTGCTCCGGCCCCATCCGTGACACCGGGCGCGTTGCCGGCGGTCACGGTGCCGCCCTCGTCTATGGGCTTCAAAGAAGCGAGCTTCTCCAGGCTGGTGTCGCGCCGGATGGACTCGTCGGTATCGACGTAATTAGTTTGCCCCTTCTTTCCAGGGACTTTCACGGCCATGATCTCTCCGGCGAGCCTGCCCTCATCCGTTGCGGCGGCGGCGCGCTGGTGGCTGCGAAGCGCCCACTCGTCTTGCTCTTCGCGGGAGATGTCGAACTTTTTCGCGCCGTCTGTGCCGAAGCGGATCATGTTTACGTCGTGGAAGGCGTCCAGCAGACCATCGTGCATCATAGCGTCGACTATAGTAGCGTCGCCCATACGCGCCCCCCAGCGCGCCTTCGGGACCATGTACGGGGCGTTCGACATGCTCTCCATGCCACCGGCCAGGACCAACTCGTAGTCACCCGCCCGGATCATGGTCTCCGCAAGCGTCGCGCTCCTCAAGCCCGAGGCGCAGACCTGATTCAACGTCTCCGTCGTAAGCTCGAAAGACAATCCGGCGTCTACGTTGGCCTGACGACTGGGGATCTGTCCGACTCCAGCCTGTACCACGATGCCGAAGATAGAGTGTTGTATCTCCCCATCCTCGACGCCGGAACGGTCCACCGCCTCCCGGATCGCCACTCCTCCAAGCTCCGGCGCGCCCAGTGATGACAAAGCTCCGCCGAACCTGCCAAAAGGCGTCCGCGCCGCCCCTATGATCACTGCCCGTTCCAACACACTTCCTCCGATATAAAGGCCAACGACAACAGTTTAAGCTCTTCTGGACCCTCATGCGTACGAAAAGAATTGCATTCTACTCGCGCGCTGCTCTGCACCTGAAAGCAAAGATCTTTTAGATCCAGCCTTATCAATGCAGATCGGGTGCAATTGCGTAGTTAACGACAGTACAGCACACGAGCGTTATAGCGTGCTATCTTTTTGACGAATTAACCGCTCTGCAAAAGGAGAGTATCCATGAAAGTACGAAAGCTGGATCACATAGCACTCTACATGGGTGACAGGGCGGCCGCCGCCGAATTTCTGACCTCGCACCTGGGATTTCACGTCGTGGATCACACCGACCGCTACACCCTCGTCGGGGCCGGAGGCCGTATCGGCAAACTCACCCTCTTCGACGCCCCGGATGACTCCATACCCTCACCCGGCGTAATAGAACGCATAAACATCCGTGTCACCGACCCCGAATCCGCCGCCGCGAAGCTTCCGCCCGAAACCGATGCGGAATCCCGAGATGGCTGCTACTTCTTCACCGGCCCCGAAGGACTCCCGTTCGCCCTGGTTCCGGGAGACGGAGAGTTCACCGACTACGACCTCGAAGGCTTCGTCCTGCGCTCCACGGACCCCGAAGCGTCCGCGCGCGGCTTCCTCGATATGGGCTTCGCGCCGGGAGAAGACGCGGCAACGGTCACGGCTGGAGAGTACCGGCTCCACCTCGCGAACTCCGCGCCGGACACCAGTAAGCAGTCCATGCTCTTCCACATAGGCTGCCTGGTCGATTCCGCGGATGAACATCGCCGGGAAGCCGAGGAACAGGGGCTCGAAGTCCAGAACTTCGTCGAGGGTCCGAACACCCTCGCCGTCTTCGTCCGCGGCCCGGAGGACGTGAGCGTGGAGTACGTCGAACACAAGCCCACCTTCTCCCTGACCTAGCCGATGCAAATCATCGTCGCTGGCGGCGGGCTCGCGGGCCTCACCGCCGCCCTCCGGGGAATCGAACTCGGCGCGCGGGTCACGCTGATCGAGAAAGGCATCCGGCTCGGTGGGTCCTTCATCTACTCCAGCGGCTACATATGGTCCTACAACGACCTGCCGGCCTACCGCCGCGAAGCCCCCGGCGGCGACCCCACGCTCCAGAGCCTCATCCTGCAGCGCCTGAAACCCGGCCTTGACTGGCTAGAGAGGTCCACCCACCCAGCCACCACCCGCGAAACGGGCAACCCGCTCACCTTTGGCGCGCGGTTCGACCCGGAAAGTACAGTATCGGCACTCGCGGAGCGTATCGAGGCTTCGGGCGGCCGGATATTCCTCGGCGCGGCGCTGGAAGAACTGCTTCAGAATGCCGGAGGTCACGTAACCGGGGTGCGTTTCTCATCGGATAGAGAGGAACACGAGCAGCCGCCGGACGCCGTGGTCCTGGCTTCCGGCGGCTTCGGCGGCAACGCGGAACTGGTCGGACGCTACATTATCCAGGGACCGGGACAGATGCGGTTGCGAGCGAACCCCTGGAGCACGGGTGACGGCTTCCTCGCGGCACTCACGGCTGGCGCGCTAGAAAGCAACAGCCTCGACGAGTTCTACGGCCGCAACCTGCCCGCCCCTCCTGCCAGGTTTTCACCGGAACAGTTCGTCGAAGTCTCCCAGCTCTACGGCCGCTACGCGGTGGCGATCAACGCCAACGGCCAACGCTACACCGACGAGGCCGCCGACTGGTCCGAGACGGCCCTAACCCGCGCCACCGCCCGCCAGCCCGATCTCCACGCCTGGTACGTCCTGGACGCCGCCAGTCTCGAAAGCCGCATCCGCGAACGCACTGCGAAAGATATGGTCGAGACCGCCCGGCGCGCCGGAGGAACTGTTCTCGAAGCGCCGGCCCTCGAAGACCTCGCGGACCGGCTCGCGGAGCATGGCGTACCGCGAGACGAGGTCCTCCATACCCTGGACGAGTACAACGCCGCCGTTGCCATTGGAAGCGGACGCGAACTCACGCCGCCCAGGACCGGACCGGCCGCGCCCGTGCGGGTCCCGCCGTTCGTGGCCGTAAAGGTCGCACCGTCCATAACGCACACGGTCGGCGGGCTGGCGGTGGACGGAGGCTGTCGAGTGCTGCGCCGGGCTGATAAGCAGCCGATCCCCGGCCTGTATGCGGCCGGTGTAGAAGCCGGCGGTGTCTCCACCGGCGGGTACACGAGTGGTCTTGCCTCTGCCCTGGTCTTCGGCAATGTAGCTGCGGAGTCGGCGCTCAGGGATGGCGAAATCTCGCGATAAGGCGTATGTCGGCATCGAAGGTCCGGGGCGACTGTGCGCCCAGGATAGGGTAGAAGATCAGGCGGTCGCCGCGACGAGGTGCTCCACTACGTCCTCCAGCGAACCTCGCTTGCGAAAAATGCGACGCTGCTCTTCGGCGCCGTTTCCACGAGCGATGATCTCCAGCACCCCTTCCAACTCCGCCTCGCACCCGAGGCTTTGAGAGATCGGTATTAGCCGCTGTACGAGGTCCCGCGCCACCTCGCGGATTGGGGCGCTCGTGCCGTTCGAGAAGTCGTGGAAGCGGGCGTCGAGGCCGTGGCGCGTGGCGATCCACTTGTTCTCCTCCGTAAGCAGCGGGTCCTCGGGCGAATGCTCGCCAGCGGTCGCGACGACGCACTGGGCGAGAGCCGCCAGAGATGCGGTACGCGCGGCATCGGTCTGGGCGTCCGGCGCCCGAAGCTCGACGGTACCGAGCTTCGGGTGGGGGCGCGCGTCCCACCAGCACCACGAGTAGTCGGGAATGAGTCCGGCGGAGATCAGGGCGTCCACGTATCTCTCGAAGTTCTCCCATCCCCGGAACGCCGGAGGCAGTCCCGAGCGCGGGACGAGAGCGAAGACCTTGGCGCGCACCGAGGCCAGGCGTGTATCCGAGCCGTTCCAGAACGGGGAGTTGGCCGAGAGGGCGAGGAAGAGCGGCACGTACCGCGAGAGCGCCGAGACCGCCCGCACCGCGTGTTCGGCGTCCGGGACGGAGACGTGGACGTGCAGGCCGTAGATCGCCTGCATCCGGGCCGTCCAGCCCATGCGCTCCTCCACCTGCCGGTAACGCTCGTCAGCCGTGATCGGCTGCGAAACGGCATCGCTGAAAGGATGCGTCCCAGCCGCCGCGAGCCGTGCCCCGCACCCCTCG
>JAABUS010003575.1_pt1 | contig 24791 bp, 27 predicted proteins | sample 5560161 | NCBI WGS metagenome assembly JAABUS01 (sample SAMN10711885, study PRJNA513376) | rock metagenome | isolation source: Antarctica rocks | place: Antarctica: Victoria Land, Trio Nunatak nord | collected 2016-01-04
AACCCCTCACTAACCCCCCCCACTCACCAGTCGTCTGGGCCCAGCGCTCCTCCAGCTCCGACCCCGAGCGCAACTACATCACCCTCACGATCTCCGCCCCCGACGTCACCAAGCCCACGATCGACCTCAAGCCCACCAGCCTCACCTTCACCGGCTACTCCGAGACCAAGAAAACCACCTACCACGTCGAGCTCGAGCTCTACAGCGACATCGACGTCGACGCCTCCAAGACGCACAACTCCGGCGCCAACGTGCACTTCCAGCTCAGGAAGAAGGAGCTGAAGGAGGAGTACTGGCCGCGGCTGCTGAAGGAGAGCAAGCGCGTGCACTACCTGAAGACGGATTTCGATAAGGTGAGCCTCTCTTTCCCAGAGTGGCGAAGATTGGAGGATATGCTGTGGGTGTAGGCTAACCGGGTTTCACAGTGGGTCGATGAAGACGAGCAAGACGGCGCCGCGGACGAAGACTTCGGCGGCATGGGAGGCATGGGCGGCATGGGCGGCGGCATGCCCGGCATGGAAGGCCTCGGCGGCATGGGAGGCATGGGAGGCATGGGCGGCGATGGCGGCTTCGGCGGCCTCGGTAAGCCCATCTCTGCTTCTTCCTTCCTCAACCACGCTAACCATTCTCATACAGACTTCTCCAAACTCGGCGGCGGCGCGGGTGGGATGCCCGACATGGGAGGCGATGACGAAGGCGAAGATGACGACGATGAGGATGAATTGCCTGGTCTCGAAGGTGAGGACGAAGCTGCGGGTGAGGGTAAGGAAGGGAAGGCCGAGGTAGAGGAGGCGGAGGCGGAGGGAAAGGGGAAGGGGAAGGGCAAGATTGAGGAGGTGGAGTAGGGGATGGAGCGTCCATGGAGTGGAGAGGAGGGAGAAGGGAAGCTGAGAAGAGAGGAGAAAGGTGATGTCGATAGGATGACTAGACTTTGATATGGCAATGCATGTTAGACAGATGGGCTTGCTCCAACGCAAGCAAAGCAACATGGTATGGAAAACTTGAAGATAGGCATGGCGCTCCATAGATGGCTACTGCTGAGCTCCATACTACGCACCTTTCTTCAACTCTGTCAGGAATCCAGTCCACGGGGAATGGTGACCAGAAGATGGTGCGACAGAGCTCGACACTTGAGCACCCAGTACAAGCCCTCCTTCTCCTCCCTAAGCCCACTTCAAGCACGCCTCCCAATCCATCCCGACCATGATCCTCATCGCTACCCGCCCCCCTCATCCTCCCTTTCATGATGTAACGTAACGCTATTGAACTCCTCAAACGGATCCGGCACCTCCCCTCCTGGCGTTTCCAGCCCACTGTCCAGCGGCACGCCCTTAATCTCCCTCACGGCCTTCGCACCCTTCTCGTCACCCCCCAACGTGAAGTCTCCTTCTCGCGCTCCACTTCCCTTCGCTGCACCGATGAAAGTGTTGGTTGCACCCATGTCAACGCTCGATTGCGATTCCTTGACGTTGCGGAAATTGATGGTATCGATGGCGCGGCCGGCGTGCGGGATCATGGGAGGTTTCATGTGGCGGAGCAGCGCCCATTGCGTCGAGCGGAAAAAGGGATGGGTTTTCACGTCGGAGGCGCCGGCACGGGAGCCGATGCGGCGGAGCTCGTCTTTGATGAGGAGTTTGCGGATGAGGGATTTGCAGAGGCTGGGTAGCAGGAGGAGCAAGGTCAGCAATGAATTTCGAGGCTCAGGGCTTCAGCCATGACGGGCAATACAGTGAATCGAATGGGAAAGGGGCGGCTCACTTCGATACTTGCGGTGCCCCTGAGTATTCGGGGAACGGCACGTCGTCGCGGAGGATATTTGCAAAAGTGGCGTTTCGATTCTTGCCTTTGAAGGGCGTGGTACCGAAGAGCATCTCATATACTAATATTCCAAGTGTCCACCAGTCCACTGCACTGGTGTGACCACAGCCTTTAATGACTTCGGGCGCAATATACTCTTCTGTCCCGACGAAGGAGTTTGTGCGGAAATTTGCTATGCATGATCTGGTGTCGATGGTAGGTAATGAGGTTGGGGTGGCGCCGTTGCGGCCGACAATCATAGTAGGAGCTCCTCCTGGGTCGGATTGCTTTGAGAGATCGAAATCTGACAACATGATGTGGCCGGATTGATGGAGGAGGATGTCTGTTATGGTTAGTTGCGGATCTCACGGTCGTTCTTGATTGTAGCTTACTTTCTGGCTTCAAATCTCGGTAGATGAAGCCCATCAGATGCAAATACTCAAGGGCCGCAGTCACTTCGCCGGCATAGAACCGAGCATCGTCTTCAGGTATACACTTTCCAGGCCTGGTTTGCAGTGCTGTAATTGTCAGCTTCCAATGAAAGTTTTCAAACGAGGTACGGACCCCTGAAGAACTCTCCGCCACTGCAATATTCCATGCATAGATATAGGTGATCCTCGGACTGAAAGGAATGATATAAGGTAACAATGAACGGGTGGTTGCTGGTAGCCAAGATTTCTTGCTCTGCCAAAGCCCGCTTGATCTTGTTTCGCTTGATCATTTCCTTTTTACTGAGGACTACAGTCAAGTTAGCAGCTTTTACGAGGAGCCCTGCAACAGCCTTGACAGTACCTTTCATAGCGTACAGCCGACTCGACTTCTTTTCCCTAACCAGGTATACCTTTCCCACGTCCCCTTTTCCAATCAACTTGATCTTGTCAAAGCTCCCGGGCCCAACTTCAACATTCCGGACCTTTATGGAATTCGAGCTGTACGTTCTACGGAAAGCGATAGATTGCCGTATCTGACCAGGCGATGGGATGCCGTTCGGAGCAGCTGCCGGCAACAAGTGTCCCTTATGATGATCCACCATACCAAGGCTCGACTGACCAGGCAGGCCTACCAGTGGCTCCTTGCCCATCTCAGCTGTCGATGGCCGTTCATTCGTCTTTGATGTCTGGAAAAGGCCTTGGGCATTGGGAGCAGATGCTACCCTCCTCAATCTTCGCGCCAATTCTTCTTTGCCTGCTGCTGTAGCTTGATCGTTTGCACCGCTTACTGCCTCTACTTTTATCTTCGGCGTATCTGGGGGCGAAGGAGGCACACTGCTATCATTGTGATGCCGTAAGGCAGGAGGTCCTTGGTGTGCAAAGTATGGATTTGCGAATGCTGTGGGTGACATATGCTCGTCTAACGGATTTCCTTCACTTGCCACCGTAGTCGATCTATTTCGTGAAAGACCTAGGAACCGAGACTGTCGGTTCTTGTTCTCTGGCTTGGGAGTAGATGTGCCATCATTGTTGAGCGTGGTACTGCTACCGAGACTGTTAATGCGGAAGAAGTTCCTCAGCTTTGGAAAGTGTCCAGCGCCGTTGCTCTGCTTAGTTGAGGATGTGGAGAGACCGGAGAAGTTACGTTTTTCCGAGGATACGGTGGTTGAATTATTCGGCCCAAAGAGCTGGGTCATCGTGCCTGTTGCTGAGAAAGGTCCCGAACGTCAGTCACCGTGAGGTCAGTATAAATGCGTCAGAAGCGTTGATCCCAGTTTCGGCCTAAGGAATGACTCTGCGTCAAGGAGACCAAGTTTGAGCAGTAGGCATATCAACAATGTATGGGAGAAGGCATGGCGAATCAATGTTGGAAAGCTTCAATAGAGCCAGTAAATTGCGATCGTAGATGAGCAAGGGAAATGTTCGGTGCACGGGCTGTCCTACTTGACTTCGGTGATACGAAAGATAGAAGTACGAGGTGCAACCGTGCAGGACGAGGTAGCTTGTACCTCGCCTTATTAATCAGATGGAATTTTGCAGCGGACGATTGGGCGGGCGGGGCTTCGCTAGTGGCATTCCAGATGGGGCCTGTGGGCCGGAGAATCTCTGTCTGGAACGGGCAATTGGCGTTGAGCTTCCTTCCTGAAGTAGGCGCTATCGCCGCATCATCACTCGCTACTCGAACATCAAGTACAGACTCGCTCGCACGTTCCAAGATCCCATGAGGGAGCACATGAATTCCGCCCTACCTTACCGTATCGTTGACGGTCGACGTTCTCTGGGAATCCTGTGGGGCCACGATTTCACGAATTCACGACTTTGGGTCACTGTACTCGCATGATATCGCTGGCCCCAAGCCGGCGAGTTGATCGAATAATCATTAACGAGAGAATCTCTGTCCTGTTTAGAGAGAAAGCTCAGCTCTTCTTTTTTGTTCTGGAATCCTCGGTATTATGGACGGCGAAGGGGGGATTCGGTTTCTTTATATCTAATATTGGTCATGGGCACTCGTAGACGTCGCATACCATTACGTCTCCATACCTCCTGTTCCTGGACAACGAGGTATCGAGAAAGAGCAGTGTGCTTGTTTCATCTTCATACTTAAGCTATCTACACTTATTGCGTCACCCTCGGGGTCAAGTGAACCATGCGGTTGACAAGGTCTCTAGAACCTCTCATGCGGCCCCACTAGTTGAAGCCCCGGGGAGAAGAGTGGTGTGTTCGAGCGCCAATGGTCCAGCGGCCCGCCAGCGGTAGGTGATCGGCCTGAATATATCCTGAGATCGGACGGTGATTTTCCAGGCACGTTTGTTGCGAATCCGCTTCCATTAGAGTACGGTCTCTCCGTTGGTGTGGTCGAGGTCCACACCACAGGTTGGAAGAACATATCTCTCTCTGTCATCAGCTCTTCTTCCTCCCTCAAGCGCTCTTCGAGTTCCGCTTTCGTTGCTCCTCCCAGACTTGCGAGACATATCGCCACTGTTGCCACAGCGAAAAGCAGTCCACTGATTAGAAACGGTAGCCCGCTCCATGTCCCTCCGTTACTTACACCTACCGCGAAGGATTTCGCGACTACTGGCGAAGCGACCAGCACAGCCGCCGTCCATATCAAGCTCATTACTGCGAAGAGCCTTCCGACTTCGTCTTGCTTGACGAGAGTAGAAAGAAAGCTCCGAATGAGTGCCGATGCACCCATTCCCACGGTGGCAATGCAGCATCCCATGATGAACAGAGGAGCGTTTGGCGCAAGCCCTTCGACGAAGAGGCCGACGGTGACAACAATGTAGCTCATTCGGAGAATTAGAGCATCTTTGTTTCGAGCCGTGTAAGACCTTCGCTTGAGAAGATAATGTGATAAGAGGGGCAGTAGACCGAGTAGGGCGACTATCATGATGGCCGCCCGTACAGAAGAAAGGTATGCCGCCTTTGAAAGAGACCAGCCGTAACGTTGGGAGGTATATTGGAGAACTAGATTAGCGCAGGCCTGACCGAAGATAAAACTTGTAGAGACGAACAGAATAAAGCAGATGCGGTTGTCGCCGAGCAAAAAACTCAAGGAGGGCAGATGGCTGGTGACCTTCGAGATCGACGTTGCTGCCAATGGTTGATCAATAGATGACCCACGTCGGGAGCTGGACGACGTGCTTGTAGAGCTGGTCCTTGACTTAACCAGAGTCTCCGGAAGTGCAACGGCAAGAGGTATGGCGAGTGATAGCAATAGCATGCTAGCACCTAAGGCGGTCCATGGGTTCCGGTCCATCAGCACAGAACTAAGTGGTGGGCCAAGAAACTCGGTTGCACAAAGCGCCGCGTGGGCATACAAGAATATGTTCGCTCGCGATGCCTCAGGGGTGGCGTCTGTCATGATGACCATGAATAAGGCCGAGGCGACCAGGCTTCCACCACCAAGGACGCCGAGAGCGCTTTGGAGCCAGATCAAGCGGATGGGGAATGCGTGCGGAAAGGCGCAAACGAAGCACATCCAGCCCATGCGGAGCCATATCGACGCAATGTTGAGAACATTGAGCCATTTCCGACCGTATCTGTCCGCCAGTATACCAAAAGGGATAGCCAAGAACAGCCCAGGAATATAATCAAAGAAGTCTTGCCATCCTCGAAGAAGAGCCAGCTCTTCTTGTACAGGGCCCGCTTTACAATACCGTTCTTCCACCGAGCCGTTGCTGTTTATCATGCTTGGGTCAACGATGGCGAAGTGGTTTTGGCAGATGATAGACTCGAAGACCCGGATTAGGGGTGCTTTACTGAGGCTGTTGGCTAAATCTGTCACGAACACGATGCTGAAGACCAGGGTAAGAATGTAGTAATGAGGGCTAGTCAAGGTTATTGAGCTGGGATCCTCGTCTGGCCTTGGGAACGCCTCTAGTAGAGGTGTGTACACAGTCGTACGCTCTATATCCTGTGTGTTGAGCCCTTTGGCCATGGTGTGCTGGTATCAGGTGGTCAAGGTTGACGTGGTCTTCATAAAGTCATCGGAAAGCCAAGAATTGTGGAGAAAATATGAGAAGCAAAGGAATCGGGAGAGGACCTGCATCGATGCGAAATTGCTAAGAGAAGTCATTGTCACAACGACAAAGGAGAAGGCTATTGTCAGCTTCTGAACAAAGAGAGGCACGAAACACGCGTTGATGATACGAATTGATACAGATCCGAGGAACGAAGAATGCATTCATACGAACCGTACTTACATGAAACTAAGGTAGCTTAGCGTTTTGATGGTGACTTGATGAACACTTGGTCGTTGGCGCTGAAGTTTGCGATCTTGTTTTGCTCTTCGATGTGTCGCTGTCACGCTAGGCCTTGATGCATAGGTAGCGCGTGTCGGATGTGAAGCTTGGCTCATAACCACTCGCTGTCGAAGCACAGTAACAGGCAACCCTAGTTGGAAGGATGAGTGCATGGCCATGCTTTCTGTCATGTGTCAATCGCTCAAGTTATTCACTTCCGGTTTAATTCTCGTAGAAGATTGCCATACAAGTGACCCGGTCTTGACAGAGACCTTACTTCCTAGACGGTGACGAAATATCTCCAGCTCTACAAATCTCTTGTTCAGAGATGGTCAAGGTCTATTATCCGAAAAGGTGTATTGGACATCCTCGTCTCTGCCCTGGGAAGACGCCAGCCCACACTAACGCTGAAGCTCTTAGTCTGCGCTACCGCACATAACGGTCCAAGAATCCGTGCCTCGTCACCTTCTTCGATAACGCCAATGTCAAGATTGGTATTGCCGATTTGGACTTCAATTTCTTCCAGTCCTTGCATTCCTGCGACGAATTCCCAGACCCTCCACCACGCATGGAAAAAGGCTAAAGACCCACGCCCTTCGTGGAAATCAATAACGAGATTCACGAAGGGCTCGACGTCAATATCAAAGTTGAGACACAAATAACGTATGGCATTGAGGCATCGCGGAGGCGTCTCGGCGCTATAGTTCGGCAAAACACGGACATCGCTGAATTCAAACACGCGACTGGCATATGCGATACTCATGTCCCCTATGATCTCACGGTATCTGAAAGATTACTATGTTAGAATTGGCGACATCTGCCAGAAATCCGCAGACCACACCGAGACTTACACTTGTCTGCAGCTCAATGGCAGCGATACTAGCCATTCATCTGGCCTTGTCCTTGAAGAGGCGTTCCGCACACGGCAGTGATCCAGTTTGGAGCATAAGTTGGGGCGCAGGCATCGTAAAGTCCGCGTCCTACTTCCATGAACAGCTGGTAGCACATGGATCATATCTCCGTCCCCATCGAGGGCAGATCGATAGATGATCTGGCGCAGTTCCAAAGGGATTCCGAGCAGTGGAGAGAGATTTTGCTTGGGCACGGTCCCATCCGAGCCTTCGTTACCTGCGAAAGAAGCTTGGATTAAGCAAGGTGACATACTGCCCCTTCTTTTATGATCGGTTCTTATGTGGATTGTTGATAAAACATCTCGCGTCTCGAGTGAAGCAAGATCGGGATCCTGAATTGAGGTCTAAACTGTGGGCTTGAGACCTGTTCGTGTCCAGCGATCGACTGTGACGGAGATGATTGCCACCATGCCACAATATGTGCGAGAAGGAGGCATGTTGATTGTGCTCGGCAAGATCCTTAAAGCTCAGTCAGATTATGTAAAAAGACCGACGGTCTGCGCAGAATGAGTTCTGCAGGGGCCGCACTCAATCTAAGGTATGTTCTGTTCTTTGCTCACCAAACCTCGTAACCTTCTACAACAATCCAACTTCTTCAGATTCAATTGTCTGCAGATAAAGTCAGCAGTATCGTTCGAGCATTATTTCCGCCACTGAGCGTATCAACAGCTCCGAGGCATCTCTCAGCCGCATTCGCTCGAAAGACGTGTTCCTAGATCCAGTATACTAATTCATTTAGATGATGCTGACTTCAACTTGTAGAAGCCCTCGTGCGTTGTCAAAGCAGCTATCCAAGAACATGAGGTTGTCGATCGGATGACCCTAGGCATATCGAAAGCTCGAGCAATCGCAGGAAGATCCAGCCCGGATTGGGGGGGGTAGCACCAACATTTCCCATGTTGCCCACGGATAAGACATCCAAGTGCAAGAGGTAGCCAAACTTTCTCTCAGGAGAGGTGCAGATATCAACGCAATGGAGGGAAATCTGGAACCGCCTTACCAGCTGACACGTCCCAATCAAGCAAAAGGAGGAGTATGATAGCATCAAAGGAAAGCACACTTGCTATGCGACCAAAGCAAGACACAGAACACGGAATCTTCTCTCTCGTGTCTGTCAGCTCTTCAAGGAACGAAGTCAAGTCATTCTGTTGAAGTATCTTATACTTTGAGCGAACGCTCTTAAAAGGCAGCTTGGTAATGAAGGTTCCTCGTCGCATTTATTTTGTTCTCTTCGATGGCTGCTCTGTAGGCCCTCTAATCAAGTCAATGAAGTGATCTAATTATCAGCTTGAATATTTGTGGATTGTCACTTGTTGATCGGTTCACAGTCAATGCGGCATTCCGTCTGCCCAACTTCGTACCGGTAGATGGAAAATGATATGGACACGTTTACACCACTCGGCCGGTCAACGGCTTCTCGACGCCAAACCATTTAATTGTTGGACTGATTATCCCTCAAATACAAACATCATTCCCAGCCGCGCAGTGACACCATATCCAGACTAAGTCGATGAGGAACCCCTGCATACCTACACAATGTCCAGTAGCTCATTTGCAGGGTCGCTGATATTAGTCCCCCAGTTCTCCGCGGTCGTCTGGATATAGAGAACCCCATGTTCAACCACGCACTCGTTGTACAGCTTGCCCGTGCTGAGCTTGCTCACAATCCGGAGAGCGATCTGGTTTTTCTCCACCGCCTCTTTGACCCCCTCTCGGACCATCTCGTCATCGCCCCAACCCTTGTCCTCCATGGTCTCCACGAAGGCGCTGAAGTAGTTCAGAGTCAACTGTCCGAGCTTCTTCTGCCAATCGCGATGTCCAAACTGTGGAGACTTTTTGTTCTTGTTATATGCCAAGAGCGCGGCGTAGTTGTGTTCGAAGTTGGGCTCGAGGTCGAAGGTTGGGGTTGCAAGGATTGTGTGGAATTTGGCTTGGACGGCACCGATCTTGGGCTCGTAGTCGATCTTGATCGAGCTCCTGGCGTTGAAGTCTAGGGAGGCATCATCACTGGATATTCCAGCCTGGTTGATGGCTTCGGTAAGGTTTTCGAGGCTGTCCCTGATGTTGTGGCCGAGCACGTCCTTGACGAAGAGGATACGAAGGACACCGCCCACGATCTCGCAACCAGTGTACCTGATGTCGGGCTTGGAGGTCACGTCCATAGTTACGGTGTGAGAGGAAGCGAGGGTGTTAAGTTCGGACTTGCCATCTTCGCCATAGTCATTGACGTATTGCTCAAGGCTTTCCAACGCTCCCGCTACGTATCTGTTTCCACAAATCAATGGTTAGTGACGACCACACCTACGGGCTAAAGGGATTGACTTACGACTTGATCATGTCACCAGGGTTGTTCTTCGGGTAACCACTCTCGGCGAAGCTGTAGATGTAGGCAACGTCGATATTCGTTTTCCAAGACACACCAAGCAAACCCGAAATCTTTTCCTCGAGATCAGGCTGTGCTGCCTCCCAAATGTCGCGGACTATACAAAAAATCTCGATCAGTATCCGCGAGTACAAGCAAAAGAAGCAGTAGTGAATATGTACTATTCTTCCGGATCGCAAGCGGTAACTTGGCCTTTGGTGCTTCGACGGTGCTGGGAGCTACGGAAGTAGCCGGTGTGTTGATGGGCGTGGAATTGCTTGATGGGGGCCCAGCGACGCTGGAGCTGGCGGGTGTCGATGCCTTTTTGTCACCGAGGCCAATAGAGGCGGCCGCTTTCGTCAGATCGGCTTGCGCCTCCTCGAGTTGTGCTTTGGCTTTCTTAAGGAAGTCCATGCTGGGGAGATCAGATATGCTGAGAAGCAATTGGAAGTATTAAAAGTTGTTGATCGATGAAGCGCAATTTTTGATGCCGAGTGTCTTCGATCTGGAGCAAGAATATGAGTGCCTAATCGCTGGCGAGCCTCTCTCCTTTATAGCTTGTCGTTCCACAGGCATCTTTCCAATTTCATGAGGGTTCCGAATTGGCATACTGCCTACGCCGCTGTAAGCGACTCCTTTCACAGAATTTCAGCCATGAGCAGCGTGGCGATGGAGCATGAAGCATGAAGCATGAGCGACATGCACGAACACGTAGGCTGTCAGCTCGAGGAGACATATGGAGGTGCCTAGACGGGACGGCTGAGTTGCGGAAGATGCAGGCCTCCGATGAGGACCTCTGGGGGCCCTGGGGGCCATGGGGCCATGGGGCCATGGGGCCATGGGGGCTAAGCTGATCAGACACCCATGTGGAGCGCGTTCCAGCGCTGTTGACTCGCCTCTTTATGCCAAGTAGGACTTAGTCTGATGGTCAATCGAGACAACATCCACGGCTATGCCTCCAAGCTGGACTGCGAAACTTGTTCAGATTGGGCAAGGAAGAAATGAGATAGGCTTCCGGAACAGAAGCAGAATCATCATGGCCCCTCAATTGGGGCCATAAAACGCAGAAGGAATAGAGGTATGATACCCGAGCTTGCATTCGTGATACTGCATTGACTTTCTGGTAAGACTAGAAGAGCCGCAGATTCCAGCAATTGCCCACGAAGAAGAGCGTACAGCTTCAGTTGCGTTTTACCTGCTGCTGTAGTCTTGGTTTGCTCAACCACACCTCTGTGTCACGCTTTCCAAAAGAGACTATCGAGTAACGTAAACAACCTTGGAGGCGCTCGCTATCGTGGTGCAGCATCAGCTGAGGTTCAATTAACCCACTAACCGGTATAAGGGGTATAAGTTGGTTCATTCATACAGGATAGGCTCCATAGTATCTCCAGGATTGACGGAAGCAACCTCGAAGATCCGACGTAACGATTTCGCAATTCATACTGTGTCTGGCGAAGAATTTCAGGGCGAAGATGTCAAAAATGTCAGTAATCCCCTACCACGGATGCCATATTGACCCTGGAAGCAGACCAATGAAAGTCCGCCTCGGCCTCCGCAAGCATTGGGAAAATCCGAATGCTGCAGCTCAAGAGGCTCTCAATACCCTTATTGAGCTACTGGGCTACCAAGTGCATGTCGAGGTCGACTCTGCCCAGCTCTGGTCGGATCTGGAGAAATTCTATCCGGATCCAGAGACCTTCGCTCCCAACATCACCACCGTGATTCAGACATGGGCTGAATGTCTTACTGCTCGACTTCAAGATGATGCAAATGCAGTGTGGACGGAGAAGTTCCTTGGTATGGTCACCGAGAGGGGTACTGTGGTGAGAGCGCATGTGGAGGTAAGTCTACCGTTACCTTTGGGAGCTTCTGATCCGCCGAGTTTGAACAATCACTGAGGTCTTGCCAAAGTCGCAGCCTGGCTCCCAGGTCAGAATAACATGGTCAAAGGAGGCTTCTGAATTCGTCATCTTGATTCCAAAAACGTCACCTCCTTACAGCAATCTTGCTGCCTCGACCGTCTCAATGGATCTGCAAAATTTGTTTGAAGAGCCCTCGACGATATCTGTACCAGCTTCGAAAGCCGAGGACAATGACTGGGCTACAGTGGACATATCCACAAGGAATAACATTCCTGCGAGCGCTACGCCTACCGCACTTCCGTCAGTCAACACCCTTGCACGACCGGAAGTGATGTTTGCATCCCAAGTACCGTATCAGATGACTATTCAAATCGTGCATAACGGCATTAGCGTGCAAGGCAGCCATCAGTCGAGTTTGCAACTGTTGAAGGAGTATTTTGAGAAGTACGCGCGTGTTGATCGCAATGATTCAAACAAGGTTAGTCATTCCCAACAGGTATCCACTAACACCCATTGTCCGTAAATTTGCTTTCTTGCGATATCACGACGGCGATCAAACTTTCTCCCGAAATACTGATGCATACTCGGCTAGACCCCAATCCTCAAACTGGAGCTTCAACCATCAATGTTTGGCTACGGCAATCTCTTCGATTCCCTAACCATCAGCCCCAATAGTCCTCGAACAGCGTGGGATTATATCAATCCCGTCCTTGTGCTTTCTTTCGTCGAAAGTATCTTGCAGTACAAGATCGTTTCGGAAATGAGCGCTGGCGGTCGATGGTACTACAGGAGAGATGTGGCTTTCAAGTAGAAGCGTTCACTAGCTTGGGAGGCTTGATGTGGAATGCTGTGGAAGAATAAAACTATAAGGACTCGTACCTTTTTGTTGAAAACACGTCCAATTTGGTTCCAACTTCCATCTGGGAGATCATTAACAACGAAGACTTGAGGGCACAGTTACAACTCAGCCGTGGGCCTCCTGCAGCTTGTAAGCTCGGATTTGCCACAGTAGTCAAATTGTATGGCCTGGTTGTTGTTAACGTAGAATTGTGCAACGAAGACTGAAGTTTAGCGCGCACTCAAATCTTAAGTAAACCCTAAAGTTATTTCAACCCTGGGAAGTTACTTGTATTTTCTGGCAGAGGTGAGGCAAAATTAAAATCTGGATCATCGATGCTGACAAACTGAGTGTGCACAGGCAAATACCTTGTAGCCCGCAACGACCCGAAAATTCTGGTCTCACTCTACAACATCTTGTTTTCGAACGCCTGATGACAAGAAGCCAACCACCGCCACTACGATATGTTCGCTTCTGAAGCATCTCCATCTATTTGCTGGTATCAACAACGTACCGGCCTGCAATCTTGCCTTCGTCTGTGCACTCGTCAGCAATTCGCCGTTCTTATGTAGAATAAAGGAGCAGACTCACGCATCAGATCGTACACCTTCTGAAGCTCGCTCATGCCGATCGTCTTGAACGGAGCCTTAATTAGGCCACGCTGGTAGAAGTCGATGGCCTCGGAAGTGTCTTTGCGATTGCCGACATAGGAGCCCTTGATTGTCTTGACGCCGATGACAGTCTCGAACACTGGAGCTCGGAGGAACGCGCCGGCCGGAAGACCGATGGCGACGACAGTACCGCGAGGACGGACGTACTAAACACAGGTTAGAGCTCAAACGACACAGACTTGCTTCCAACTGTCACATACCTCGGCAGCCTGTTGGAATGGCTTCTCGTTCACTGCGACGAGAAGGACGGCATGAGGTCCGAGACCGTCTGCGGTAGCAGCTTGCACATCCTTAACGACGTTTTGCGAGGTGGAGAAGTCAACGAAGGCCTCCGCGCCAAGCTCCTGGGTCATCTTCTTCTTCTCGTCACCAGCATCGATGGCAATGACGCGTAGCCCCATAGCCTTAGCATATTGGCATGCCAGGGAGCCTAGTCCTCCACCAGCACCAACAACAGCCACGGTCTGTCCTGGACGAGCACCCGACTCTTTCAAGCCTTTGTAGACGGTTATACCTGCGCAGAGAACTGGTGCGATGGCGTCAAGTGGAACGTCTTTGGGGATTCTAGCGACATGTGCGGCCTTGCCAATGGCATATTGTTGAAACGTTCCGTCGACGGTGTAGCCCGAAAGGAGGGCTTTCTGACAGAGTGGCTCGTCACCAGTCTGACAGAAGTCACACGCCAGGCAGGAACCGTTCAACCACTGGTCAAAGGTTGTCAGCGGTTGCCGATCCCGCGAGCTCTGGATACAGACCTTGATACCTGCATGGTCCCCGATCTCCACGTCCGTTACCAGCTCGCCCTTCGCTACCACGACACCGGCACCCTCATGGCCGCCCACAAGCGGAAGCTTCGTGGCTAATGGCCAGTCACCGTTGATAGCATGTAGATCTGTGTGGCATACACCGGAGTACTTGATGTTGACAAGGACCTCGTCTGGGCCGGGTTTTGCTACTGGAATCTGCTTGTAGTCGACTGGTCCTCCCGTCTTCTCAATGACCTGGGCCCACTGCTTTTCTGGGATATCGTGAGACATGGCTTCTTTCTGTAGTGTTCTGTGGCAGTTCTAAAGCTTTCAATAGCCCTAGGCTGGATGACGGGATGGTGTAAGGTAAGTTGACTCAATCGAATGCATAACACTACTTTACGGACAGGCATGCTTCTTATGATCCAGTTCCATTGCTCCACCAGATCGACCCCACATTGGTGGATGAGGGGCAGTGTCCGGAGGGACTTTGCGGCGTCAAGTCCGTGTACTTGCATAACCGTATGTGCCCTTTCCACCAAGAATCTGTTCCTCCAACGTGTTGCTGGCCAATGGCAGCAAGTGGAAGCATTTCAAGAGCTTCCAGAGGCCGCATAGCTTCCAGCCGTGCCAACGATAGGTCAAAGTAAAGTATGCAAGGTATATTTGGCGATGGTCGAGACCGCTAAGTAACAACAAAGAAGAATGTGGAGGAAGGCCATGTGCGGGGCTGCGGATGATGCCGACTTCGAAACCACAAAAGCCATACAGTCTAAAACATCTTGCAAGCTCGGCCTCACGGAAAGCGCCTCTTTCACGGACGAGCGCGTGGCTCTACTGCTCGTGTCCTTCTGCCTTAGCCGTTACAACAATTTACATGTATCCCTCCAGCGCGTTGCTTGCCTTCAATCAAAGCCGCGGCGTGGTACTGCATCAATCAAACGGTACTTCAAGATAGATCATTGCCATGGCTGCCCATTACCCCTCTTCAACAAGGAAGCTATAGACTTTTCTACGACCAAGCCGTGGGCGATGACTTTTGCACTGTCGTGCTGCTTGTAAATTTCTCCGAGCACAGCATGTTGGAAGTGCAATTTATCGACAAGAGAGACGTAGATCTTGAGCCTCGAGTCTCCACAAGGTGTCCGGGATTATGCTGTGCTCAATTTATATTTGCTCGTTGCTCTAGTGTAAGATGCCTGACACTCCATGTCGCAGATGTGTTAGTCCAGGCATGGTAGTATGCAATCTCCGGATATCTGTCTAAACATTATCGCGTCGCTTCATTAGATTTTCCTCGACCCCTTACTTCTTTCTTTCGCTCTTCGGCGACGCGTCTCACGCGTGGAGAGGTGACGTGTCTCCAACTTCTTCGTTTACGAGTAGGCCCGAGTCTTTAGATCGTCGATCAGATCGTTGTTCCGTTATCAAACCTTTCGCTCAACTAGCGCCAGGCAATGCTTACATTTCTCTCATCCGTGCGTGGTATATGTTCAGGAACAAGGAAAGAAGAAGTATCTATCCCTATGGAACAGCGTCCATTCCTTGGAGCCTGCTAGGAAATTGAGGTTGTCAACGGGGGCACTCAAGGCACTTGACCTCTCTTGGGACCCTCAAGCTCCTGCCATTTCACCTCTACCTTATCTGCCTACCTGGCCACGTACGCACGGTGCCAGATGAATCTATCTGTGGATTCCTTCACCTCTCTTCTCCAGTGCGACCACAATACGTTGGGCCTGAAGATGCTGGGAAGCCTCGCCAATCCGCCCTTACAGCATCTAGGCGCTTGTGTGTGCTCGCAAAATGCTAGCACTCAACCCTGCACGACGCTCATGACTGTGGACAGCTGAAGGGACTCATTGGAAACCCCAAAGCACCGAAGAATAACGGATGACAAGAGTATACAGAGCATCAAAAAGCGCAGCTACTCTTACAGGACTGAACAAAATGATTACGAACTTTGGCTATAGTGAGTCAAGTAAGGCTTCCCTTGACGATGCCCCTGCGCTTCTGATCAGATTAACAGGACTAATGGTAGGCTCTTGAAGCTCCAAATAGAACGGAATATATTAGAAAGAAAGGGGAACGAATATGGGCGCAGTGAGACCTGGGAGGTTGGGTTCCGGTACGCGTGTTCGCGCGGGGATTACTTGTGGATCCGACGCAGACACAAACCCATCGAATTCTTATTCCCCGAGATCTTCTTTAGGCCTGGTTCAACGCGCCCGCTTCTCAATCCTGACCTTCTGGCGCACTCTGGGGAAAGTGGCCGTCTGCGACCACCAACAAAGGCGGCCAAACAGTCGCTTTGCCGAGGATCTTCTCCATCTCTCGGGATCTCCACATGCGGGGAGATTGTTGGCGTCGACGCAAACTGCCGGCACTACTCCCACACACCCAGACTCCGAACCACCGTGCTGCATATCGCCATTCCACACGTGTACCATGCGCACCATGGAACATCAGCTGGGAAAACAACTTCGTCGCATGGCTTCTTCCTTCGTTCGGCACATTGGGTTACTTCATAGTTAGCACTCGAGCTCACTTCGCGGTCTGGAGGATAGGAAATCACCGTCAAGCGGGAGGAAGAAACCATTATCATGATGATGTCCCGCTCAACGTTGCCGTAGATCGTCAGCCATGGTAGCGTCACCGCGGCTTGCCATTGCAAATTCGTCGTAGTTCCCAGAGAAGGGTTGTAGCCGCGGCATCTTTCGTATCTTCTAATATATCCATATCTCGCTGTTCCACGTTCCTGGCAATTCTCTTGTCGCTGCTTTCCTCTGGCTGTTCGACTTTCAATTGGAGTTGTATAGCAAACTACTCTGCCACTAAGCAGTCGTTTGAGATGGGCGACAATGACTTGCACCGTCTTCAGACCCACGATTGTAAGTGCTCATGACGTCAAGTTTTACGGTTCCAGTCTAACAATCCATGCAGTGGAGGTTGGTGCTACCGAAGCAGTCCAGCAACATCAATCAAGACACGTCGTTGCTACTAAGCCCGTGTCACAACGAAAGCTTGACTTCGAGCACCGCCGACCTCGTATTCTGAGGGAATGCATGGCCGAGGCCACCGGGGTATTCTTCTATGTGTATGCAATGTCTGGACGATCCTACCATGTAGCAGACTCACTAATACACCTCTATAGCTTTCCAGGCATCGCTGCGGTCACGACATTTACGCTGAACGGTGCCAGTCCGATAGGAGCTGCAGCTTTTGGTAGTATATTCTCGATCGGCTGGGCTTTCGCAATTGGCATCGCCTTCGCAATCATCACATGTGCTTCTACATCTGGGGGGCACTTCAATCCGGCTATCACCATATGCTTCGCTTTCTGGCAAGGTTTTCCATGGAGAAAAGTGCCCCACTACATATTCTCCCAGATTTTCGGTGCTTTCGTGGCGGGCTTGCTCCTGATGGGCATGTATTGGCCTGAAATACAGGCATTCAAGGCAGAGAGCATTGCAACTGGTAAAGGCTTGGTCTACAACGGCGGACCTGCGAGCCTCCTATGCTCGTTCCCTAACCCAAAGCAAACGTATGTCGAATCGAAACCTGGCGCAAGAGGACTATCGGCTAATGGCGACAAGTAATCTCGGCTATCTGTTCCTCACGGAATTCTTTGTCGACAGCTACATCGGCATCGTCATCTGGGCTTGCCTTGACCCTGCCAACCCCTTCGTCGGACCAACGAGCGCTCCCTTCGCTATTGGCCTCGCTTATGCTGTTATGGTATGGGGCTTCGCTGACATCACTATCTCAACCAACCTTGCTCGAGACTTGGGCACTCGTATTGTTGCGGCTATTTTCTTCGGCGGCGAAGCTTTCAGCTACTTGAACTATTCCTGGATTGCTATCCTGGTTAACGTGCCAGCTACGCTATTTGCCACCGGGTACTATGAGTTTTTGATGAGGGATAGTCTCAGTAAGATCGGCAAGGGCCACGCTGTGCATGAGCATGGAGAGGAAGGACTGAGGAGGCATATCACGAATACGGTAGGTATCCCCACAAACATGATTGATTCATTTTCCCCCCATTCACATCTCGCTTCTCAAAACACAAGAGACCTTGAAGATGTATCGCCTCTACCGCAAGCAACGGTTGCTGGGAAGAACGGCTCGCTCGGCTTCGTTTCGGAGCTGACACTTATGCAACTCCAGTCCAAGTATAGACCTTGTTTTCTCCGGGCGAATTCCGTATTGCTAATATAGACTGTCCTGGGTGCCTTCTACAAACGCTATACTCATAAACCCACCCAGAGATCCCTGGCTAATTAACTTTTCTCGCTGCGTATAGGGAATGATCGAAACAGGCGCTATGAACGTGATGCAGCAACAGAACACTAGCAGCTCAAGCGATGGCGGACTGAGGAAGAGAGACACTAACCACGTTACATAGAGAATGGCGCCATGTTCTGCTTGAGTGAAGGGATGTCATCCTATGAGAGGACTCGTCCGGGACTCTGCGGTCTAGTATGCTGGACATTCGGGGTTCTTAGGACTTCTGAGAGAGATTGCTGGGCATCTGGGGAGAGAGTCGAGGTTTCTCTAAAATCCAAGCACTATATTTGTGGTTGTATATACTAGCTTCCCTGTTGGAATCGTCACTAGCGCAGAAAAATACACATATTCTTCGGTAGATGGCGATGAGGCTTGTACATGTGATTTCTATACACCTACCGCGGCCATGACGAAAACTTCGGATGTGCAACGGTCTCGTTATTATTTTTAGCATAAAGGAGATTTTAACCCTCGTAGATTTCATGATCTGGTCATTGATGACTCTATAACACAATAGTCGAGCGACGAATTCGGGCACACGAGACAGCAACCCAAAGCCATAGATTCCTTATACCAAATACGCCATCATCCTACCGACTCGGATCATTACTTAGGCAGTTATCGAAAGGCCGCTCGGTACCTTTGACCTTGATAGCTGGCATGTACTTCTGTGCAATGTTCACGTGCACCGACCAAAGAGGTAAGAACGTATATTAGGTATCTTGACACGGGTCCTAAAAAAGAATCCTCTCGCTCCTCTCACGCCTCGTCCGCTGCTTCTGTCAGCTTTGCGAACGGAGGCCCCTGGTAATATGCGAATTAAAATGGGTACACGTTCAGCAAACATATGGAAGCTGCATGAACATCTGCAACCACAACAAGAGCGGTTGAAGTACTTTTGTGATGATCTATCTGGGTATCAATGCTCAAGCATCTGCAATCTTAATCGCAGGAATGAGGCTTCGACGGGATCGTGCCTTCATATGTTTAAATTCGTTGCGCCAGGTTTTGCGCTTGACGCTCGCAGGAATCCTAGCGACCCTCCTCATGGCCGCATACTCCCCAAAAGCAATGGAGTTGTCCGTTGTCACGCACACTTATCCCTTCATCTCCGTATCCTCCTGCTTGACTCCCTTCGCGCCAGATATCCATAAGACATTATTACACCTAGATCAACAAGCAACAATTAGCTCTTCTACCCAAAGCCCGTGCAAAACTTCGGAAATCCCCGCAAAATTTTCCAAATAGGAACCATCACAATCAACTGACCGTATCAGCACCTGCCCTAAAGTGGTCGGGCTTTTCCCATCAATGTATTCCTCTGTATTCGCCAGCTGGATATTCATGTAGGAGTCGACGCTAACTAATCGGCCCTTGTATTCGGTCTGCCCCCATTTCAATCGTATGATGACTTCTTCGTTGACGCTGCGATGGGGGATTAGTGGAGGCTTAGGGGTGGGTGGGAAGAAGCCTACAGCGATTGCAGCATAGGCCGGGGGTTGATGGGTACGAACTATTTGACTATTAGTAGTTCATACTTACATGAATTCAGTGAGATGCCTACACTCATGATGATGAATGTGGGTTGTGATATCCCCTAAAGTAGAGTTACCTAAAGTCCTCCTAAAAGCTCTAAAATGCGGCGCGCCGCAACAACGTTTCGCCGAGGATTCACCGCACGGCTGGCAGAAACCGCTCGAGCCTGATATAGCAGAAGAAGTTGGTCCCAAACATGGCCCATTGAACAAAATTCCGTTTTTCGATCGGTGGAGCGCACTATTGTTCTTTCTAATCTTTCGATTTCTCTTTCATGGCGAACCAGACCCCAGCTGTTGTCATAGACAAGTACGCATTCCGTTCTCAAAGTGATCAGGCAGGCAGTAGCTGAACAATTGACATAGTGGTACTGGTTTTTCAAAGCTCGGTATGCCCTGCAGATTGTTCCTGTCGTCTCCTCTCTGAACATTAACACCTTCAAGGCTTTGCGGGCAACGACTCCCCCTCCTTCGTCTTCCCTACAGCGATAGCTACCAAAGGAGGGGTCGGAGGATCTGGGGGCTCTGGTTCAGGACGACCTGCAATTGCGAATAAACCATCATTTCTCACTGGCGGCGCTAGTGGAAGCAACCTGTCAGCAAAGAGGGGGACCGAGGACTTGGATTTCTTCATCGGCGATGAGGCCTTAACAGCAGCCAGCGGACCTGGTACGGTGGGGCTGAGTGTGGGAATTACAATGATTGAGTTACTGACGAACGGCTAGGATATGGCATACATTACCCAGTACGGCATGGGCAGGTCGAAAATTGGGTACATAACCAGCAAGCTTGAATTCCGACCCTTGAGTCGTGACTGACCCCGTCAGGATCATATGGAGCGTTTCTGGTCGAACTCAATCTTCAAATACCTGCGCGTCGAACCCGAGGATCATTACTTTCTTCTTACAGAACCTGTGTTGTATTCCTCTTACCGTTACTCCTCGGCTCTCACTGACCCGCTTTGCTAGCCCCTAAATCCTCCAGAGAACCGCGAGAACACTGCTGAAATTATGTTTGAATCCTTTAATTGCGCCGGCCTCTACATCGCCGTCCAAGCCGTCCTTGCCCTCGCCGCATCCTGGACATCTTCCAAAGTCTCCGACCGCTCGCTCACTGGCACTGTTATCGACAGTGGGGACGGCGTTACTCATGTTATCCCTGTCGCTGAAGGTTATGTCATAGGGAGCAGTATCAAAAGCATACCGATAGCCGGAAGAGACATCACATACTTCGTGCAGTCCTTACTCCGAGATCGAGGCGAGCCCGACAGCTCGTTAAAGACTGCCGAAAGGGTAAAAGAAGAGTACTGCTACGTATGCCCAGACATGGTCAAGGAGTTCGCAAAATTCGACAAGGATCCCTCTCGTTTTGCGAAACACACAGTCACGCAGCCGAACGGAAAGACTACAGTGGTGGATGTGGGATACGAGCGATTCTTAGCCCCAGAGATCTTCTTCAACCCCGAGATATACTCGTCAGACTTCCTCACTCCCCTCCCCATTGTTGTTGATGGAGTCATTCAATCATCACCGATCGATGTCAGAAAAGGACTATACAAGAACATTGTCCTTTCCGGCGGCTCGACGTTGTATCGTGATTTCGGACGCAGGTTACAGCGAGATATTAAACATATGGTAGATGATCGCATCCGGGCCTCCGAGGCGAGAAGCAAAACGGGGGCGAAGAGTAGTGGGGTGGAGGTGCAGGTGATAAGCCACAAGAGGCAAAGACATGGTCCGTGGTTTGGAGGCAGTCTGTTAGGGCAGACGCCCGAATTCAGGAGTTATTGCCATACCAAGGCGGAGTATGATGAGATTGGGCCGAGTGAGTCTACTTCCTGCTGATGGAAGGAGCTGTAGTCCTGATAGCTAATACACGACAGGCATCGTAAGGAGATTTGCTCTACTCGGCGGGCCTGGAAGTACGTAGCTTTTATGTTGCATGAAGAACGAAAAGTAAACGATGTCGATGAATACGGGGCCTCCATGCTATCCGAAATCGTGATCAATCTGGTCATTGTGTGATTCTAGGGGACTACCCCTGACCAAGTCTCTAAAGACATGGCCACTGTTTCTCCTGCCCCTTGAGCTCCTGCTCCAGGACGATTAACGACCGCAATACAGGGCAATCCCTGAAGGCAATTATAGACCTGCTCTTCCATTGTCCGCTCTGTTAGATCTAACAACTACCCCTCCACTTTCTTCACTCTCCACTACAGAGCTCGATCAGTCCGATTAATGCTAGAAAAAGGGTGTACACATCGTCGGCTCGCTTATTTCAGGACAGGCAGAGACGGCACAGTAGAGAGACCTGTACTGATAGCTTTGGAGGGAGATTTCGGTAGTGCGTGTTCAATTCCGAGCACTCCAAAAGATGTGTTTCTGATTTAGCTTTTCGGAAGATAAGACTAACAGAACAAGAACGATAAAACACAGGTGTTTCTCAGCTTTGCCAACAGGATTTGATAAGTAGAATGTACAGGGTAAAGTTTTAGACATGTCTCGAGGCGGTTGGTCTCGCAGGAGCTTCTTTTCACGCACTAAGTTTGGGTGAACTTAATCGAAGACTTGCTAGATCGCTCTAAGGAAGTCTTCGATACCTGTGAGACATCAACAGCACAGCTCGATGAAAAGAACTTTACTCTGCGTTCTGGTGGAAGTCACGTGCCAACGCGTCTTGACATGATAACGCGTTAGCGCTAAAGAAGGCGCGGCATCAAATCTCCCAACCACTTCCGCTCCATCACTTCTTCTCTTTCACACCACACTTTCTGCATACTTCATTGACATCTACACCTCAATTAACTTCTGATCAGCCTCGCACATCTCGATACCGACCTGACCATCAGCTCGACCTAATCTCGCCGTCCCCCGCATCCCTCCCAGCCCCGAGCCCTTCACCAACAGCGTCCCGTCTCCACCCCGTCGCTCCCTCTGAATCTCTCGCTCTCCGGAGCATCACATAAGAACGCAGCGCACCTTCCCCACAGTCTCCCGAGCCTCATCTTCCAGCCCTCGGGCAGGAATGTTTCAACGCCCCTCGCACACACCTGCGCCACCAGTCCAGACGTCAGCGTTCCCTCGAGCCTCACAGCATGGTCTCACTCAACAACACTGGCAAGTCTGTGATTCTGGTGGTGCTGCGGAACGTCAAAACTTTCGTAAAGGGTAGTGCGAGGCGGATGAGCTTCGGAACTTAACCCTAAGTTGTCGTCGGTTTTCTTAGTATCGCGGTTATAGCTGTCAAGTCTCTGATTAACTTCTTTTGCGTTTTTCTGTCGCTCTCGCTTCGGTTGGGGCGACGGAGGGCGTGTGGGAAGGGAAAGGAGATTCTGACGTCCAGAGTCCTCGCGGGGACGGTGAGATGAATGTTCTATGCGCCGGAATTGGTCAGACCTCCTATGGGGGCGCGCGTCAGTTCGTTCTGCTGGACATTAGGCTCTGGTTATCTTTGGGATGTCTTGGCGATGCGGCGCGTGGTGAGTGTCTGGAAGATAGAAGGTGGGATGCGTCGGGCTTCTCTTTGCGAGGCTGCCCTTGGGATCTTCGGTAAGCTCGGTGGTGATGGGATGCTTGTTGCAGAGTCGCGTTTTCTTCGCAAAGCCATTTCACGATCATGCTCTTCAGCGTCGAGCGCATGCGCTGTCGGTTTTCCATCATTGCTTGCAAGCTACTGATAGGACTTCTCGATTCTCTACTCCGCGATCTGGGCGCACGAGGAGCTACGAGCATGTTGGAGTACCTTTGTACTCAGCCCACAACAGGCTGCATTCTCACGCACACTTCAAGCTAGACTATACATCGATGCCAAGGCGGAGATCCACTCGCCGGCAATTTTATATCTGTGGGAGCATCGCAAGATCTCCGATACAGAAATACAAAGCGAGGTCTCTTAGCCCACTACAGAAGTGTGCGTGTCTTGCAACCGCCCTCACAGCCTCTACCGTCACAAGTACCGGCAGTGCAGGGCTCATGGCACAACAGCCCGCTCCGGGTAGCTCCAAGTCGCTCAGAAAGCGTGTAAGACATCGAGAACGTCCGAACCAGCGCTTGCAAGCAACGGGAAACACCAACACATGCGACCCAGCTCGTCGCCTCTCAAAGACATAGTCAGGCCAAACGAAGGACTCTCCTCTCTCCTCAACCTCCTCCCCCACCCAGCGAAGACGTCCCGCACGCATCCCCCAACCCCCTCCCCACCAGGGAACCTTCTATCCAATCGCCACCACCCTCTATCCCGCTCTCAAAACCTACACCTCGGCACCCAGCCACCGGTGTAGTCCAAACCAGACGCGTCAATCGCCACCTTGTAGGTCCCATCCTACAACGCGCCAGGCGAGCGCCGACTCTCCGTCCCCGTTGCTTCGGCAGCGGGGATATGTATACCTCCTCCTTTCCCTCATCGGACTGGTGTGGAGATGGAAGCGGTTTTTGAGGATGTTGTTTGTCCGCTTACAATTGCCCTCCCCCCATAACCCGGGGGGAGCGGAAACAAAGACTAGTCTCAGAGGGTACTGCACCACAACAGAGAGATTCATCACAAGGAGAGAAGCGACCCGGAGATGAGGTACCAGCGGTGTTTGGGCGATGGGGTTGGGAGCATGCGACTGGCGAGGAGGGGAGCTCCTGGGAGGACGGTCGGTATCCCCTTGATGCTGCCTAACTGATACAGAAGATCACTGGGGCAGTAGTTGCACGAAGTATCGCAAGGGGTGTCATGCACTGCCTTTCTCCCTTCCCTTCCCCTCCTCAAACTCCGCAACCCCGGCTTCCTTCCAATCTCCAGAGCCAAGACTGGGCTGGCAAACACGGCACCTTGCTCTCCAGGGCGGGACCTCTCTCGAGTGAGGCTCAAAGCTTAGCGCTTGTCTGCCCTGGAAGGCTGGTGTCCCGTTGCCTGTCTTTTCTGAGCTCTAGGATGGGCGTCTTGCTGGGTTTGGGATGACGAGGAAAGGGAATGGGGTCAGGGGCGGGTGGTAGGGGGTGGGGAAGTGGCGATGGATTAGAGAGAAGAGCCGCTGTTTCGCCCTTTAGGGGGAGGGGTGGCGGCTTTGGGGGATTTTTTTATAAGTCTCTCTTTTCGTGTGCTTTGAGGGGGGGAGGATGGGCTA
>JAABUS010003576.1_pt1 | contig 24781 bp, 17 predicted proteins | sample 5560161 | NCBI WGS metagenome assembly JAABUS01 (sample SAMN10711885, study PRJNA513376) | rock metagenome | isolation source: Antarctica rocks | place: Antarctica: Victoria Land, Trio Nunatak nord | collected 2016-01-04
GTCTCTTTCATCTCATCCCACGTCTTATCGGCTACCAGATTTTTCAGCAGGCGTATTGTACCGATATTGAAAGATCTTTTGAAGAGAAGTTTTCCTTCGGCAAACAGATTAAGTTCTGTGCTTCCCCCACCTACATCTATATACAGATAACTGTTGTTCATACTCATATTTTCAGCAACATGAGTTTCATAGATAATTGAAGCTTCCAGATCGCCGCTTATAATTTCAATTTCAATCCCTGTCTCCTCTTTTACTTTTTTTATTATTTCCTCACCGTTGGCCGCATCACGCATAGCGCTTGTAGCACATGCTTTAAGATGATTGACATCATATACTTTTAACAGGTGGCTATAGGCTTTCATAGTCTCAAGTATCATAGTTGTTCTCTGTTCTGAAATCACGCCTGTTTCAAAAACATCAAAACCTAACCTCAACGGAACTCTTACCAGGTCAATTTTAATAAATTCCGGTGCATGTCCAATGCCTTCAATAACATTTGTAATCAACAACCTTGCAGCATTACTGCCAATATCAATTGCGGCTAATCTCAAAATTGATTTAAGTTTTTTATTAAGATAAATAACAGATTAAGGTGCAATATTTTAAATAAAGCAAAGATATTTTTTAGACTATATAAGAAGAGATATAGACTTTTTATACACAAAGTGTACAGAGAGCAATACGGGGCAGCAATAATAAAATTTTTTAAAAATTTAAAACTGATAAAGTTTGCTATAAAAATATTCTCAAATTCTTACTTTAAAGATTCCTGAGTCAGGTAGTCCATTACTTCCTGGAAAGCAGCAACCCCAAATCCCATTTTGCCGGGCATTTAAATACTGCAGTAATTTTTTATGTGTATCAGCAGTGACATGTAAATAATCTCCGCCAACACCGTGAAACATCAATATGCCCAGGCCTTCTGCATGCTGAACCTTTTTTACAAAGCTTATTAATTGTATAACATCAGGATGATTTGCAAAACCCCAGGCAGGAACAACAATTTTGTTTAGACGATTAAAGTCTGCAATAACGGAATTACTATCACCCCCAGAACGTGCATATTTTATTAAGCCGGAATGGGCTAATGTATCAGCATAATTTTTACCTCCAACGGAAGTTTCGCTGCATGGGTAGGCATATATTCTGGTTAATTTGTTATCATTTCAAAAAGAAAATTATTCATTACTGAAATTTCACGCAATATGATAGCGGCGCTATAGGTTTCAGATCGATAATGTGAAGCAGAGGGGATAACAGACCCGGAACAGGGATGGAAAAGAGTGTGATTGCCTAATTCGTGGCCGTTTTTTGCTGCATTACGCCACCTTACTATATCTTTTTCAGTAAGGGTGCCAGTTAAGAAAAATGTTCCTTTAAAATGAAATAAATTAAGTTGAGGTATTGCTATATCTAATTGTGACTGCAGTGCATCATCGTAGGTTAAAACTATTGCTGCTTTTTTGTTTCCGGGCCATTTGAATGCTTTTTGACTTTTAGCAGAGACCGATATAATAAAAAGAAAGAAAATGAATCGCATCAGTCAATATATCGAAAGTTTCTTAGTGACTTTTAAAAATCATACTTAATTTACTATTAAACTCAATTTATTTATTCTGAATTCTTAATTCCTAAACTGATTGGTTGTAAACTTCTGTAAATTGCTCGACTGCTCTAATGTTCTTTATGCCTTCCTTGCAGGATACCTGGTAGTTTATTCTCCTTTATAGAGGTTTTAAAAAAATTAAATAAAAAATTTACAGCACCATCTCAACTAATTCCTCCTGTGGTTTTATGAGTATCGCTAAGGCTTGTATGTCCTTTTTTAATTCATTTCTGGCGTTTTCAAAAGCATTGCTTTTTTCTTTTTGTGATTCGGCATATAATGATTCCTGGATATTATCTCTAATAGTGTTTATATCAGTATAATAAACAGAAGTGGCTCTTTTGTAATTCTCATTGTAACTATTAACAAAATCAAGAATTTTTGTGTATTTATCCAAAATACCACTTAGTTCAGAAAAACTTCTGCTTGAATTGATTGAAGGCAAACACTCAAGTATATTGTTTAGATGCTGCAATTGCTCTTTCATAACAGTAGAATATATAGGTGATAGAAGATTTTAAAGATAAACTATAATACTTAAAAAAAACAAATAATTTTAGTTTTTGAATATAAAAAGCAAAGATTAATCGATAAAATAAATAATAAGTTTAAAAAAAAAGGAAAAGAAAGTAAAAAGAATGAATTTAATTAAATGATATATAAAACGTTATCATTCTGCCCCATGATGAAATGTAATTGAAAATACTAATAAATAACGAATTACATCCGGTGTTGTAGTGTTTTAAATTTTATGATTAAAAATAAACCAACATTCAAATAGTCTCATTTCTTTAATCGATTTTAAATTCAGAATGCTTTAATTTTTCTTGTTGAAACTTTTTATATAAATTTAGGACAGAATGAGTGGGTTATTTTAAAAAACGTTGTTTGCATTTAATTATAAGAAGGAACTTTTATTTTGATGACCTTTATTTGTAATGAAAATCTTATCCTAATATACAATTAACAAATTAAGATGCATCTTATTTAATGCAGATGCAGTCAGGTATTTTCATAAAAGTTTTATTTAATTCTTTTAATCGTTCATTGTATTTACAATTTTAAACTACTGCAACTACAATGATAACTATATTATGGCCAAGAAGCAAAATGCAAATATAAACATCAGGTATTTATTTCTTTTGTTTGTATTCCTTCCTGTGATGGCAATGTCACAATTGCGTGCGGACTTTTTAGCAACTCCTCTTTCAGGTTGTCCTCCAGTGGTGATCAATTTTAAAGATAATTCAACGGGCAGTCCTGATTCATGGAGATGGGATTTTGGAAACGGGTCTACTTCGAACGGTAAAGATCCTTTCGCTACCTTTGATACTCCGGGCAGTTACAATATAAAGCTTGTAATTAAAAATGGAAGAGGTATAGATTCTGTAATAAAAAACCAGTATATAGTTGTTAATGCTTTGCCGGTTCCTGCTTTTGATGCTTCAGTTACTTCTGGTTGTTTTCCATTAAAAGTTAATTTCACAGATCGCAGTCTTTCTGGTTCAGGTACCATTACTAATTGGGAATGGGATTTTGGGGATGGTGACACATCAAACCTGCAAAACTCGGTTCATACTTATACGCTTGAAGGAAATTTCAGGGTTATACTTAAGGTTACTAACAGTAATGGCTGCGTAAAAGTAATTTCCAAATCTGGTTACATCAGGCTAAAAAATGGCGTCAAAGCTGAATTTGGATATGCCTCAGCCGCCGGATGCGGTACGCCTACACCCGTTAGTTTTAATAATCGATCAATTGGTACCGGTGAGATAAATTATAAATGGGATTTTGGCGACGGAAAGACTTCTGAAGAAAAAAATCCCGTTAACACCTATGAAAATGGCGGTGTTTATACGGTAAAGTTGATTGCCACTAACAGCTATGGCTGTTCGGATACTTTAATAAAGCCTAATGCAATTAATATTGGTTTTGTAAAGGCAGATTTTAAAAAAGCTGATGCAGCTTGTGCCGGTGCTGCTTTTCAGCTAACAAATACGTCTAACCCGTCTTCATTTGTAGCTACTTCATGGGACTTCGGCGATGGTACATCTTCTGGTGAAGCAAATCCTTTAAAATTATATGAACAACCGGGGACTTACCAGGTTAAAATGGTTACTAATTTCGGTTCCTGCAAAGATTCAATTATAAAGGCAGTAACTGTATTACCTAAACCGTCTGCTGATTTTACAGCAATAAATAATAATAGTTGCAACTCGCCTTTAAATGTTACATTTAATAATACTGCAAATGATGCCGTTTCATATGAATGGAATTTTGGAGACACTTCTACGTCAACTCTTCAAAATCCTCAGCATACCTATGTCTCTATAAGCAGCTATACCGTAGCTTTAATAGCAACAGATGTTAATGGCTGCAGAGACACGATAGTAAAACAAAATTTTGTAAAAATAATTCCTCCCAAAATTACATCCATAAATAGCCTTCCTGTTCAGGGCTGTATTCCATTAACCATCAAACCGGTTGCCGTTATTCAGGACAGCATCACCGCAGACAGTTATTTCTGGGATTTCGGTGATGGAACAACTTCAAGAGATGCTGCACCTTCTCATACATATACTATAGCCGGAAGTTATAACGTTAAGCTGGTTATTATCGCTTCCGGATGTACTGATTCGTTAATAATTGTCAGTGCGGTAAAAGCAGGTATTAAACCTGTGGCAGATTTCAGTGCTGGATCCCGCAGAGTATGCGCTTCTCAATCAATTGAATTTACCGATCGTTCAACAGGCCAGATTATTACTGAATGGCTGTGGAATTTTGGAGACGGAATTTTTTCTGCTGAGCAAAATCCAAAACATCTTTACAGGGATATTGGATATTTCAGAGTTTCCCTGGTTGCTTCGAACTATGGTTGTGCAGATACTATAACAAAACAGAAATACGTGTTTATTAAACCTCCGGTAGCCAAATTTGATACTGCTTTTTTATGCACCATCCCGCTTAAAAGAGAATTTATTAACAAGTCAATTGGAGCAAAAACATGGGTATGGGACTTTGGAGACGGATCACCTAAATCTACTAAACAACAAGTAGAGCATACATATAGAGCCCCCGGTTCTTACCCTGTTGCTTTAAGCGTAACTAATGGAACTTGTACAGATACAGTCAAAACGAATGTGGTAATAATAAAAGAACGGGGAAAGCTGGAAGTAAGCAACACTGAAAGTTGTATTAATACCGGTATCAACTTTACCGTCACAAATATAACTCCGGCTAACATTCGATCATATGCATGGTATTTCAATGGTATTACACAATCCGCTTCCCCTGTAGCTGTTAACCCGGTCACTACCCCGTATACCATACCAGGAAAATATAGGCCAGCCGCAATTATTACCGATATATTAAACTGCCCCTATACCTTGTATACTTCTGCCCCAATAAATATTTACGGTTCAAAAGCTGCTTTTCAAAGCACAGTTAGCGGAACTTGCGTGGGTAGTACAATAACCTTTAGCGACTCTACCAAAACCGATGGTATTCATCCTGTAACCAATTGGTCGTGGAACTTTGGAGACGGAGGTAATCAAACCTTTACCAACGCTCCTTTCACGCATCAGTATAATACGGAAGGGTTATTTGGCGTCCGCCTTTCGGTTACAGATAGTTACGGCTGCATAGACAGTTTGTACAAACCCGGCCTTATAACTATAACCAAACCTGTGGCAAAGTTTTCTCAGTCAGATACGTTAATTTGTCCAAACACAACAGTTACTTTTTATAATCAGACAAGCGGCTTAAGTAATACCTATCTCTGGCAATTTGGTGACAGCACAACTTCTGCAGATGTTAATCCTCTTCATACCTATAAGAACGAAGGCAAATACCAGGTGACATTAAAAATTGTTAATGAGTATGGATGCAGTGATTCGATTACTAGTTATATAAATGTAGTGCAGACTAATGCAGGTTTTTTAATGAGTGACTCATTTATTAACTGTCCTCCATTAACCGTAAACTTCACTAATACTTCAAAAGGATTTTCAGAGCTCGTATGGGATTTTGATGATGAAGCTGTATCAACGCTTATAAATCCTTCCCATATTTTTATTGCTCCCGGCATTTACACTGTAAAATTACTAGCTAAAAATAATACCGGTTGTTCAGATACGGCTACTAAAAAAATAGTCGTTAAAGGGCCAAACGGAGTTTTTGATTATACTCCGTTAACTGCGTGTACGCCCGGTAAAATAGATTTCACTGCCAATGTTCAAACTGCTGTTAAGTTTTATTGGAATTACAAGGAGGGCAACACTGACTCAACTCTGCAAAAAATTTCAACTCATGTATATACAACTCCCGGTTCATACGTTCCGCAGTTAGTAGTGGAAGACTCTACAGGATGCAGGTTCGTACTTACCGGAAAAGATACCATTATTATAAATCAGGTCAAACCAAGTATTCTGGCAGATAAGAATATTTTATGTGATAGCGGAACTGTGTCTTTTTCAAATAATACTGTGTCTTCCGCAGGTATATCAAATTATCAATGGTCTTTTGATGATGGTACATCTTCTTCTCTAAGCAATCCTGAACATACTTTTTTAAGCCCCGGTTATCACAATGTTAAGCTGCAGGTAACCAGCGAAGACGGTTGCACTGACTCATCTTCATTTATAATTAAAGTTGTTAAATCAACTGCTCCTTCAATAACAGTAACAGACAGCGCATGTGTCGGCAGCTCTGTAGCGTTTTCAGCACAAATAACAAACGATACTTCGGCTATTAGAATATGGAAGTGGAACTTTGGTAATGGTAAATCTTCTTCTTTGCAAAATCCTCCTGCGCAGTTCTATAATCAAGCAGGGAGCTATAATGTCTCTCTTTCAGTCACTAACAGCAGCGGATGCAGTACTGCTGTTACAAAACCCATTGTAATAAACCGGGGTCCGACTCTTAACGTTTCCCCGGGCGCTTCGATATGTTTAGGAAATACAGTGCCATTATTTGTATCAGGTGCTGCTTCTTACACATGGCTTGCCCCTGCAAACAATCTTAGTTGTACCAATTGTGCTGATCCAATAGCCAATCCTTCAGGCAATATTACCTATTATGTAAAGGGAACATCAGGTGCAGGTTGTTCTTCTGTAGATTCGGTTAGTATAAAAGTGAAGCCTCCTTTAAACATTACCGTTAGTGAAAATACCAGTATTTGTAACGGAAAGTCAGTACAGCTTTCAGCACAAGGTGCACCGGATTTTTTATGGAGTCCTTCTGCAGGATTAAGTTCAGTTTCTATTTCCAATCCGGTTGCTTCACCGGCAGTTACTACTACTTACCGCGTCATCGGTTATGATAGAAATGATACAATGACCTGCATTAACGATACTGGTTCAGTAACAATTACCATTTATGATAACCCGCTTGTAAATTTAGGCCCTGATAAAACAATATCTACGCGGGGCACCGTAGTGCTCAATCCGGTTATTTCAAATGATGTTATTAATCTTAGATGGTCTCCTGCCACCGGACTTAGCTGCACTGATTGCCCTAATCCCGGGTTCATTGCAAGAAATAATATATCGTACAAACTAAGGGTTGAAAATGAACACTGCTTCGCTGAAGATACAATAAACATAATCATGACCTATGATAACAGCGGAGTTTTTATACCGAATGCTTTCTCGCCAAATGGAGATGGCATTAATGATGTGTTTTTCCCTGCTGGTAATAATGCCTCGTTTATAAAATCTATGACCATTTATAATCGCTGGGGAAAACAAATATTTACCGTTAACAATATTCCCGGCAATGACCCTGCTTATGGATGGAAAGGAACCTGGAATGGGGTAGCGGCAGAGGTTGGCGTATATTATTATATCATAGAACTATTTGGTGCGGATAATAAACCGGTACAGTATACAGGTTATGTAACTCTATTAAAATAAAAAGGTGCACAAGCAAAGTGAAATATTTAATTCTAATAGCACAGCTTAGAGAAATACAAGCAACAACCTTGCATGTTTTTCATCGGTTATAATTTTATGATCTTCATATCTTTTTCCTGCAGCATAAGCTTGTACTAATAGTTACTTATTGCTAATCGTTTCGCTTTCATAAAACACAACACCAGCTCTGATACATCCTCTGTTCAATTATCTTTGCCTTTCTGTGGACAGTCAGCATCACTGTCAACTTTAATTGCATCTATGAAAAGTGAAACGGCTTATGATTTAGTAATAATAGGCGGGGGCCCTATTGGGCTTGCCGGTGCTTTGGAAGCGAAAAAAGCAGGATTATCATATGTAATCCTCGAAAAAGGAGCTTTGGTTAATTCATTGTATAACTACCCATCAAACATGACTTTTTTTTCTACCAGTGAAAGGCTGGAGATTGGAGGAGTGCCTTTTGTAAGCAATAGCCCTAAACCAACAAGACCTGAAGCACTGGAATATTACAGAAGAGTTGCTATTTCTGGAGGCTTGCACATAAAGCTTTTTGAAGAGGTGCTGAAAGTTGAAAAGGGAAATGAAATTTTTAACGTTACTACCAGTAAGCAAACTTATACCTGCAGAAACATTATTATAGCCACGGGCTTCTATGATATTCCTTATTTGCTAAATGTTCCCGGCGAAAATTTACCTAAAGTGAAGCATTATTATAAAGACCCGCACTATTATGCTTTTCAGAAAGTATTGGTAGTGGGTGCAGCAAACTCTGCCATAGATGTTGCACTGGAGACCTGGCGCAAAGGAGCAGAAGTAACGATGGTTGTCAGAGGTGAAAAGATAAGTGACCGGGTAAAATACTGGGTAAAGCCTGATATTGATAACAGGATTGCAGAAGGTTCGATAAAAGCTTACTTTAATTCAACTATAGCCGAAATAAGAGAACATGAAATTTATATAAATACGCCTGAAGGGTTGGTAACCGTTAAAAATGATTGGGTGCTGTCTATGACAGGTTATCAGCCTAATATGAAATTTCTTAGAGATGTTGGTATTGCCTTATCTGATGATGGAGTTCTTTGCCCTGCGATTAATGAAGAAACACAGGAAACTAATGTGCCGGGAGTTTATTTAGCAGGAGTTATTTGCGGAGGCATGAATACACATAGGTTATTTATAGAAAATTCAAGAGTGCATGCAGAGAAGATTGTGAAGCATATCAAGTCTTTAATCAATAAAAAAGAAGTAATAGAAAATGGTTAAGTATAAGTAATGTTTAAAATTACAGAAACTTGCAAGCTTGATAAAACAATAAGCAAAAGCCGGTTTTTTAGTCTTTCAATATATGCTGAAGGTTTTTCTTATTCCCAAATATTACTTAATTGCGGAGATATCTTGCACTTTTCGTTTAGATGAAATTCAAAGCCATTCTGATAAGACTGCAATTGATATTTGCCCTTAACTAATTCATAAATTTCAAGGTTTTTTTTCTTTATATCAACCATCAGATAGTACTTGACTCCTTCCTGTTCATAATACTGGTATTTGATTCCTCTGTCTCTCTCTTCAGTTGATTGTGATAAAATTTCTACAATCATAGCAGGAGGAAAGTCGAGAAATTTCTTATTGATCTTACCGCATACGATAAGTATATCAGGTTCAAATATTGTATTTTCTGTTATTTTATAATCAATAGGGTCATAAGCTTTACAATCTTTACAGCCAATTTTTCTTAAAGCTAATGTCAATTCTGTTCTCAACTCTGAAGCAATCCTCTGGTGTTCGGGAACAGGCATAGGACTCATGGCTATCGGATGTCCTTCAATTAGTTCCCAGCGGCCTTCCCAGCCAACCCAATCATCATAAGTATAAAGTGGAATGTATTTTTCGGCTAACTTCATATCTTTACATTATTAAGAAAAAAATACAAAATTTTACTCCCAGATGTTATCCAAAAAGGGAGAAATTATACATGTTTCACCCATTTGAAATTCAAAACCATTCACATAAGATTGCAATTCGTATTTTCCATTAATCAACTGATATATTTCAATCACCTTTTTATCCACCTCAACAATAAGATAATATTTGACTCCCTGCTCCTGGTAAATAAGATACTTAGTGTTTCTGTCTCTGAGCATAGTGGAAGGAGAAAGAATTTCAACAGTGAGGACAGGGGGGAAATCGAGATAAGGTTTTTTGATCTTACCACAAACAATTAAAACGTCAGGTTGAATAGTGGTATCATCTGAAATTTTATAGTCCATTGGTGAGTACACTCTGTAGTCCTTACATTTTTTCTTTAGCTCATCCTTAAATTCATAAATGAGGTTCGCGGATAATTGTTGGTGTGCAGGAACAGGCATAGGACTCATTGCTATCGGGTACCCCTCAATCAATTCCCAATGACCTTCCCAATGAACATAATCGTCATAAGTATAATGTGGTATTATTTTGTTTGATAGACCCATACCTCAAATTTAACTATAATATTAGTATTCTGCAGTTATTCCAATATAATTCTGAGGTGTAATTCCTCTCAATTCCTCCTTCGCTTCTTCCTTTACATCCAATGTTTCAATAAACTGTTGTATATCATTTTTAGTAATCGCTGTTTTTCCTCTTGTCAATTCCTTCAATGCTTCGTAAGGCTCCGGATAATTTTCACGTCGCAAAATGGTTTGAATTGCTTCCGCTACCACTGCCCAGTTGTTTTCAAGGTCCTCGTTTATTTTGACTTCATTCAACAGCAGTTTCTCTAATCCTTTTTCTATAGACTTTATAGCTATTAATGTATGCGCAACTGGTACACCAAGATTTCGTAAAACTGTACTGTCCGTAAGGTCTCTTTGCAAACGGCTTATTGGCAGCTTTGCAGAAAAATGTTCTAACAGAGCATTTGCTACTCCAAGATTTCCTTCAGCATTTTCAAAATCTATCGGGTTTACTTTATGAGGCATAGCGCTGCTGCCAACTTCATCGGGCTCTGTTTTTTGCTTAAAATACTCCATACTTATATAAGTCCACACATCGCGGCAAAAATCAATAAGAATATTGTTGATACGTTTAATGCAGTCAAAATGAGCTGCAAGATTATCATAATGTTCAATTTGCGTAGTGAACTGGAGGCGTTGAAGACCTAAAACATCTTGAACAAAATTATTAGCTAATTTAATCCAGTCTTTACCAGGAAAGGCAACAGCATGTGCATTAAAGTTTCCTGTAGCGCCGCCAAATTTAGCTGAGTAAGGAACATGCGAAAACAAATCAACCTGGTTTTGAAGTCTTTCAACAAATACCATTATTTCCTTACCTAATGTTGTAGGAGATGCAGGCTGACCATGGGTTTTAGCAAGCATTGAAATATTTTTCCATTGCAATGCAAACTCGTGCAGGCTTTTCTGCAAATTTACCAGTGATGGCAGATATTGGTTTTCCATACAATCTTTCCAGCTAAGCGGGATGGAAGTATTATTAATATCCTGCGAAGTCAAACCAAAATGTATCCATTCTTTTACATCATTACCGCCGGCTTTTTCAAATTGCTCTTTTAAATAATATTCTACCGCTTTTACATCATGGTTTGTGATAGCTTCAATCTTTTTTATTTGTTGTGCATCTTCTGTACTAAACTTATCTGCAACTTTTTGCAAATGCTGCCTTGATTTGTTATCCAGCTTAAAAAATTTATTATCTGCTAAAAAGAAAAAATATTTTACTTCAACAAATACCCGGTATTTTATTAATGCATATTCACTAAAGTATTTATCAAGAAACTCAATTTGTTTGCGGTAACGTCCATCAATAGGAGATATTGCTGTAAGGTTAGTTAATTCCATGTAATAATGCCAGATGACGGTTGACAGATGACAGATGACAGTTGTTAGTTAACATCTGTCCTCCGTCATGCATCTCAGCCAACTATTTAAAGATTGAATGAATGATAGTTGATAATTGACAGCAGATGATTTAACAGCAGATAAAACTCTGTCATCGTTCATCAGTCATCTGTCAACTTATCTTTGCAACTCAAAATTAGATGAATTGCAGAAGATTATAAAGGTAGGCGCAGTGAGTTATCTGAATACAAAGCCATTGATGTATGCTTTTAAACACGGGCTAAAGATAAACGGTATGGAAATAATTGAAGAATATCCTGCAAAAATTGCTGCAATGTTATTAAATGATGAAATTGACGCAGGACTGGTGCCGGTGGCCATTATACCAAAACTTAAAGAACATTATATTATAAGTGATTACTGTATAGGAGCGGAAGGCGCTGTTGCTTCGGTTTGCTTATTCAGTGAAGTGCCGCTTGATAAAATACAAAAGGTAATACTTGATTATCAAAGCAGAACATCAGTTGCGCTTGCCAGAGTTTTGGTAGAGCATTATTGGAAACTTTCAGTTGTATTTGAAGAAGCCAAAGAAAATTTCAGAGATGAGATTAAAGGAACAACAGCGGCTGTAGTAATAGGAGACAGGGCTTTTGAGCAAAGAAAAATATCAGCTTACAAATATGATCTTGCTGAAGCATGGATTGATTTTACAGGGCTTCCGTTTGTGTTTGCGGCATGGGTGGCGAACAAGCAATTACCTCAAGATTTTATAAAACAGTTTAATGAAGCTAACAAAAAAGGTTTGGAAAATATCGATGCTGTTGTGGTTGAAAATGTTTCTCCTTATTATGATTTGAAAACTTATTTTACTGAAAATATCAGTTATAAATTAACCGGAGAAAAGCAAAAAGGACTGAATAAGTTTTTATCTTTTTTGAAGAAATAGATTAAGTTATTCAGTTGTAAAAAAACTTTTTGCTTTATTAAAATAATTTCTGATCAAACCATTTATTTCTTCTGATATATTGCTGAAATAAATAGCAGGTGTAAATAGTATAACAAATGCTATTGTTCTGATGATGGTATCTAAAACCGGTGAAGAATGTTTCGGAATATTATAAACAATTACTGTACATATAATTGCAATGGCAATTACAAGTAAATTTTGCCCTGAGTAAGGCTGCATCTTAAATTTATACCAAAGGAAACCAAATCGCATGGCATTATAAAAGGTAAGTGAGATGAGCGTTGAATACGCCGCTCCTATCAACCCATAGTTTGAAATAAGAATATAGTTCAGAGGTAACGCAAGAATCGTATACAACACGTTGGTGGTAAAGTCAACTTTCCAATAGCTGGAAGTTGCAATAATCTGAGCGTTGGCGCCTGTTCCAAGATCAATGAGTTTCCCAATTCCCATTAGCAAAACAAGTTTCTCAATGCCTGAGAAGTCTTTTCCAAGGTACTTACCCAAATTATGTGTATTAAGCCAAATGATAGAAAACATTACGAGGCCAATAATTAATAAATTACTCACGCTTTTTCTATAAACGCTTTTTATATGCCTGAGATCTTTATTTTTCCATGACTCTGCTAATACCGGAACAGATATAGAGGTTATGCTTCTTTGCGGAATTTCCATAAGAGTAACAACATATGTAGCGATGGTAAAAACCGCCGCATCACTCAATCCCCGGGCAGACTTTGAAGACAATATAAATGTATCAACAGTTCTGGATAAGAGGTTTAAAAACTGAGCGCCAAATATATAAAGACCAAAATTGATCATTCTGCCTTTCATACGCTGTGTAAGCGGACTTATGATTGGGTTAAATTGAAAATTTTTAGTTCTTCGTAAAATATAAAATAAGATACAAACCGGTATAACATAAGAAAGTGAAAAGATGGTAAAAAACCAATGTATGGTTGTAATATGCAGACTTAGAAAGAGAAGCAAAAAAGTAAATATAACTCTTGCAACAGTCTCTTTTAAACCGTTTGAAATAACTCCTTTTCTGAAAGACCAGCTAAAACTCTCCAGCCATAAAAATAAAAGCATGAATAATCCGAAAGGATAAACCAGGTAGCTGTATTTTACAAACAAGGGCGACCTTTCACTAAATTTTCTTACTATAATATCTTTCAATGCATAACCAGACCCGCAGATGATGATAAAACCTGTCAGGCAGAGAACAAGTGTAATAAAAGGAAGATCATTCTGCTTTGGAGTAAGGTAGCTTTTATAAAAAGGGGAAAATTTATTAATTACCGGTATTGAACCTAATGTACACAATGAAGCAAGTGTAATACCGGCATCAGTAATTATTCTTGTAAGCCCAAGCTGTTCTGCAGTAAGAACTTTAGGCGCAAGTAAAATGATATTAACAGCGCCTATGGCAAAACCAATCATTATAACAATAGAAGACTGAATACTTTGCTTTTGGATAACACTCATGTAAATGAATCACCTGTTTTTATAAGCCGAAGGTATTGTATTATAAAATCAAAAGAGGCACGAACGCGCCTCTTTCAGTTATTACTGTTATATCAATTATTACTTATAGTATTGTAAAACCAGCTTAGGATGTTTAGAAGCATCAGGATACCTGCTTGAGCAGAACAATCTCGAAGTATATTGAACTTCATTTCTTAACTTCAGTAAAAATCCATTGTTTTGAGTCTCTGCCATTGCTTTAACTATTGCTGTAACATCTAAATCTGTTATATCAAGAAAAGATTGACTTGTGTGAGGAATTACAATTTCAGAAGCTTCTTCAGCCGCAGGCTGATTAAACCAATTAACCGTATTATCCCAGGTTTCAGTTACTCTTTGTAGTAATATAGTATTATCATCACCATAATTTGCATCCTTCAAATTGCCATTTTTGGGTTCAGGAGTTGAATATAAAGTTAGTTGAGCTGATATTATTTTTGCGTTTTGAGGTAATTGACTGTAATCAAATTTAAAGAGGCTTCTTAATATTACAGGTAAACCGTCTTTTGTCCAGGCTGAGGCTGTAATTTCCTGCCATACAGGATTTGAAAAATCCTGGTTATTCCATAGTCCTAAAGATACTTCTGTTTGGCTTTCGCCTGGTTGTAATGTTACAGTCTGTATTTCCGGCGCTAATATCTCTACTGATACTGATTTAACCCCTGTGGCCCCTTTGTTATCAGTAGCCATCAATTGAAATATATATGTTCCTGTAATCAGGTTTTTAACGAAAGTATTTGCAGAACCCGGATTTGTAATCGTGGCGGTATTAGGGCCTGAAACCTGACTCCACAAATAACTCTTTACTGAGCCATCTTTATCAACTGCTTTACCAGTTAATTCAATGCTATCACCTTTTGCATATGATAATGTAATTACAGTGTCTTTCCCGGGATCAACTTCCGGCTTTAAATTTTCAATAACTGAATCTTTTTTGCAAGCAACAATAAACAGGGTTACAAGGGTAAAGAACAGATAAATTTTTAATGCGTTCATAAATGATTATTATTTTTAAAAAGGAAATTACTATACAAACGTAACAAAGGAAAATGTTATTGTATTTTTTGCATCGTTCAATCAAACACTTTCACAGTCTAAAACAAAATATATTTAATTGCACATCATAATTTTGCTCTGCTGATTTAGTAAAAATGAAAGGATTTCTATATAAATTTGCAGCTTCTTTAATATAGAATTTAAATCCTTCGCGTTCTGCAATGTTCAGCATTTCACATAACTCATTGTTTTGGTTAAAGCTTCCATGATATTCAAGGAACATCTTATCCACATTAATCAACTTGTCTTCTATGTCTTTCAATACCGCGTATTCTGCTCCTTCAATATCTAATTTTAAAAAATCTACTTTATCATTTAAATAATCTTTCAGCCTTATCGCTTCTATCTTGCTTGCATCATTATTATTTAAATCAATTTTGCTCGACATGTTGCCTTCAGATTTAAAGCTTATAAGGGTGTTATTAGTCCATACAGCTTTATTTACTAGCTCAACATTTGTAAGATTATGTGATTTGATGTTATCATTAAGTAATGTGAAGTTATGATTATCAGGTTCAAAAGCAATAATCCGTGCAGTAGGACAAAGTCTTTTTAAGTAAATAATGCTTAGACCTATATGTGCACCACAATCAAGTATTAAAGCATTTGGAGGTAATTTTTGCTTGTATACTTCTTCAATGAATATTTCGTTTATACCATGCAGGTATTCAGGTCCGCTATAGAATTTTGTTGGATTATTAAAAAGCTTATGTGAATGAACCTTTCCCGGAGGAATATGTTTAAGATACTTCAAATAAAACCAGTTAATATTTACTTTACTGTATTTGTTGTATAAATATCTTTTAAGATTGTGACGGATACCTCTGCCAATATTGCGTAAAAATGTATTTGAATTAGACATTTACCCTACTTTTATTCAAAAATAAATATATCTTATAACTAACAAGAAATGATCTCTGTTTTAATATGTTCTGCCAATGATAAATTGCTTAATCAGGTTCAGAAAAATATTGATGAGACAATTGGCATTACAACAGAAATTATCTTTTATGATAATAAGAAAAACAAGAAAGGAATTTGCGAGGTTTACAACATTTTAGCTGCAAAAGCTAAATATCCTTTTTTATGTTTTGTCCACGAAGATGTTTTGTTTATTACAAAAGATTGGGGCAAAAAAATTATAGATATATTTTCGGTTAGAAGTGATATTGGAGTGATAGGTATTGCAGGAAGTAAATATAAATCCGCCTCATACTCAGGATGGTTTACAGGAATTAGAGAATATGATTGTGCAAACTATATTCACAAGCACAGAAATGGAGACGAGAAAGTTTATCTGAAGCCTCAGAATGATAGTTCTCTTGAAGAAGTGGTTTGTCTCGATGGTGTTTTTATTTGCTGCCGGAAGGAAGTTTGGCAAAAAGTGAAGTTTGATGAGAAGAATCTATCAGGTTTTCATTTTTATGATATGAGCTTTACTCTGGAAGCAGCAAGGGTATGTTCGGTGGCAGTTACATATGAAATATATCTTCTGCACATAACAAAAGGAGGTGACTTTGGAAATATTTGGACTGAAACAGCCATACATTATCATTCTTTAGTACAACATAAATTGCCTTTCACAAAGCTCCCTGCAGTTGCCAGGGATGCAGAAAAATTAATAATGATTACATGGCTCGATGTTTTGAAAAATTACAAAATTTCAATAGATAATAGATTTAAATGGATAGTTAAGCAGCGATTGTACTCTAAGGCTGATTTGTATTATGATGTTTTAAAATTCTTGTTTTATACTCCTTTGCGCTTAAAATATTTGCACAACTTATTTAATCGAAAATGACTTTGATACCTGTCACCTCTATTTGTATTCCTGCATAGAGTTAAATCGCCGGTAATAATTTTTGGAATCCATAGATATGTTTGCTTAGTTTCACGTTTAATCTCTTGTTATAGTTTCGTACATTCCCACTCACAATCTATCAGTATTTCAAAAAAGTTCTTTAATACATAAAAGGATGCAGATGCTTATAGAATTTGAGTAATCGTCTCTAAAATTCTGTCATTCGAAAAATGTTCGTAAAAATTAGCTGGAATATTTGAAGTTATATTTGCCGATGCGATAATTGCACTTGCAAAACTACTCCAGTCATTGTCATTAATAACGATTAATTTATCGCCACATATTTCTGCGGGAACTCCAATTGCGCCTGTTGCAAAAGAAACACAGTTTAGATTGAATGCAAGGGCTTCTACTAACTTGGTTTTAATTCCTCCACCCTCAGTGATAGGATTAACAAAAATGGATGCACCTTTTAAATAAGTTCTTATATCCGCCACGAACCCTGTAAAAATAATATCTGCATTTATATTTTCCTTTATCAATTCTTCATGTATATCCTTTCCGCAAACTATAAGCTTAAAACTTCGCTTACTTATACTTTTTAGTTTGGGGAAGATATGTGTTGTAAGGTTATATAAAGCTTTTGCATTTGGTGCATAGTTAAACGCTCCGTTAAATAAAATGATTATGTCTTTTGGATCGAATTTATACTCTTGTATAAGAAAAGCTCTAGCAGTTTCATGCTGGTTGGAAGGTGGAGCATCAGTGAGATTTATACCAAAAGTTATGGTATACGTATTTTGGGAAGGTATGTAAAGATTTGTAATCGCATAAAGCCTGTCAGCATCTGTAATAAAAAAAATAAGATCTGCCTTTTTCAAAACCCACTTCTCATACTCCAATAACAATTTCCACCACCATTTGCCAAGATTTTTGAAACGCAGACCCTCTACATTATGTGATCTTACGATTAGCTTTATTCCTGTAAATTTTTTTAATAATATGGCTAACCAGCCAAAATAAGGATGTTCTATTTGCAAATATTCAGGTTTTTCTTTCCTTATAATATCTTTTATGGTGAAAAAATAAAAAGGATTAATATACCGGAAAGAAGAATTGGAAAGGATGTTTCTTATTTCAAATCTTTCTGCCTCGCTTACTTTATTTTTTTTTGTGCTTATACAAATTACTCTGAAGTTTTTTGAGAGGGTTTCATACAAAGAAACTATTGCCTTTTGCCCTCCGGTTTCTGCTGGTAAAAATGTATAGGGCGAGAGACATAAAATTGTTTTCATTCTAATTTATGCTTTACTAGCATTACATTGTTGTTGCAGGGTGCGAAATAATACAATGAAATAATTACCAGTAATAATTGAAAGCTAAGGTAAGTGTTAATTAAGCAGTGCTTATCAAAGCATTACTTTTAATAAAAAGTTATTAGAAAGTGTTTTTATTTGTTTCACGTTATAGCGCTTCGTTTATCCCTTTTTTGACGCGTATTTATACCATAAATGTTTAGTTTTGTCATTTGGTTATATATCAATTGTATTTAGTTAGAATAGATATACATGATTAGTCTCTTCTGCAAGCGATAAAATAAATAAATTTAATTCGTGGATAATAAAACTCACGCATCTCCCTTTATTTCCATTTGCATACCTTCTTATAAAAGAGCAGAATATTTACAAAGATTACTTAAAAGCATAGAGATCCAAAGTTTCAAAGATTTCGAAGTAATAATAACAGATGATAGCCCCAATGATGAAGTTTTTAAAATTCAACAGAAATATGAAGACTTTTTCCAAATAAACTACAAAAAAAATTTACATGCTTTAGGTACTCCCGAAAATTGGAATGAAGGGATACGATTAGCAGAAGGAAAATGGATAAAAATTATGCATGATGATGATTGGTTTGCTTCACCTGATTCATTATACAAGTTTGTACAATTAATAAATGATAATTCTGAAGCAGACTTTTTATTTTCAGGTTCTGCTTTCATTAAAAACAATAAAGTTTTTGGTGGAATGTATATTAATAGATTTAAGCTTTATTTATTAAAAAAAGACCCTGAAAATCTCTACTATAAAAATTTTATTGGACCTCCAAGTGTTGTAATTCACCGCAATAGAAAAGACATTCGGTACGATGCGGATATGAAATGGCTGGTAGACGTGGATTTTTATATGCGGTACCTGCAAAAGTATCCCGCTTTTGCATTTACAAAAGAACCCTTAATAAATGTGGGTTATAGTGAAGACCAGGTGACAGAAAAGGTGTTTCATGATAAGACAGTTTTTGTAAAAGAAAATCTTATGATGATGCAAAAGCAGTCTCATAGCCTTTTAAAAAAAATATGGAATTATGATTACACCTGGCGAATGATGCGCAACTTTAATATAAAAGAAGTAAAAGAGTTGCAGGAGCTCTGCCCGGCGGCGGCAGATAATATTCCTGCTATTCATACATCAATTCTCGGCTTTCAAAAATTTATTCCTCTTCCTGTTTTAAAGGTGGGTATTTTTTCAAAGATCTTAATGGCTATAAGTTTTGTAATTACCCGTAAATAAAAAAATTTGATGGTTGTTGCACTTAGTATTATAATAGTTAATTACAAATCTCCCCAGCTTATACTGGATTGTATTACATCTATACGTGCCCAGACATTAAAAATAGGATACGAAATAATTGTTGCAGATAATTTATCAGGTGATAACAGCAGAGATATTATTTTTGCACATTTCACGGATATTATCTGGGTGCAAATGACTTATAATGCCGGCTTTGCCCGTGCAAATAATGCGGGTATCAGCATATCCAAAGGTGAAGCCATTCTGCTATTAAATCCTGATACGATTGTTATTAACGAGGCAGTTGAAAAGTGTTTTTTAAGATTTATTCAATCTGATTACATAGCCTGTGGCCTGCAACTGCTAAATCCTGATAATACTCCTCAAATATCCGGTAATTATTTTATGAAGGGGGGCTTAAATCATCTATTGCCTTTGCCTTATTTAGGTCCGCTTTTAAAGCAAATTGCTTTTGCAATAAAAGCAAGGAAAACAAATGTGCTTCATGCAGCTTCTGAGGAAAAAGTTGATTGGATAAACGGGGCTTTTCTGATGGTAAAGAAATCAGCTATAAAAAAGGTTGGGTTAATGGACGAAGATTTTTTTTTATATGCAGAAGAAACAGAATGGTGCAGCAGGCTGTTGCAGGCAGGGGAAATAGTTGTTTATGGAGATCTTAATGTAATACACTTACAGGGTGAAAGCATAAATAAGGAAACAAAAACAACTGATAAAGGCTATACTAATCTTTATGATAAAAAAGGGCTGCAGTTAATGGTATCTAACAGTTTGCGTGTCAGAAAACAGTTTGGCACAGCCTGGTTTGTTTTTTATACGCTTATGTTTATAATAGAAATTCCGGTTTTTGCTTTCTGTAGTTTTTTCGACCATCTTTTTCATGGTAAAAATCCATTAACCGAGTGGAAAAAAATTAAAGGATTTACCCTAAATGTTTACAAAGTATGTCAGTTACTTCCAAAAATAATATCAGGAAAGGCATATTTTTACAAGATGTTGTAAGGCCAAAGCCTCTTGATTTTTGCAGTTTCATTTGTATGGTTTCGCTTTATGGCTGCATCGCAAGTCATCGCAAGTCACAGACAGCCCTTGGTGAAAGGGTTGTCTATGTGATCTATTCTGCATATTATAGAGTTTCATTTCTCATCAGATACAATGATTGCTTTGACTATACTTGTTTATGTGTTTTGTTTTGTTGCTGTCTCCACCAAAGAAATAAAGTTGCAATAATCGAAAGCCACAGCAATGCATTAGCAATGTATAATATGGTTTGGGCAGTATAATAAGATGATGGCTCAAATTTAAATTCAACCGAATGATTACCAGCAGGAACAGATAAACCTCTCAACACATAATTAGTTTTACAATAATCTGCTTTTTTGCCATCAATATAAGCATTCCACCCTGCGGGATAGTATACCTCGCTAAAGACAGCAAACTGGTTACTTTTAGAGCTGGTTGTATATTTAATATCATCATTATCATAACTCACCAAAGTTACTTTAGCAGAAGAATCTGCTGCGGCAACAGAGCTTACAACTGATTTAAAAGAATTGTCTACAAAAGCTGTTTTTGCAGGATCAAAATTATCAAGAGATTTAATTTCTTCTACCGGGCCATTTACAAATTTCACTTCCTTTACAAACCAGCATGCACCCATGGCGCTGTCATTTCGTTGGACCGTATATTGGTTGCGTTGCTGCTGGGAAGGTAACAGGAAATAACGTGTATCAAGCATATTTAAAACACTCATATTGTTTTTTGAAAGCTGGTTTTCAATAAGATCCTGGTAAATTCGCAGTTTAGCAGGATGGTAACCACCAACGCATCGGTGATAATAAGCAGTGAGGGACTCCTGGAATCTGTCGGGTGATAAGTTATATACCCGATAATGCGAATCTTTATCTTTCAATATTTCTATATCTGCGGCAGTCGGATTGAAATTATCGGCCTGGTAAGAATCGGCATCCACATAATTATCACTGTTTAAATATTTGGTATCTATGGCAAACAGGTCAATAGTGTTTATCAGTGTAAAGACAATTACAATTACAGCAGGTCTTACAATTCCTTTTATATAAAGAAAGAGTGCTCCTAAAGTTATTCCGGCAAAAACGAGCGCTCTGAATATTCCGCTGCCAAACATAGATTTTCTTTCCTCAATCATACCTTTTATTACGGAACGTCCTAATTCATCACTCCCCGTCTGTCCTGCAAAATTTTTTATGATTTGCTGGTCATTGGCACTGCTATAATCATTGAAGAGATACATTAGTATTAAAACAGCGAAAACACCCCCGCTTACATAAAGTATCTTTTTAAAATTCTGCTGCAGGTCCTGTTTAGAATTACCTGTAAAAAACATTTGCTGCAGGCACAATACTGCCATCAAAGGAAAGAGAAGCTGGGGAATTACTAATGCCATTGAAGGAGCCCGGAATTTGTCATATAATGGCAAATGATTTAGTAAAAATTCATTGAATCCTAAAAAATAACTTCCCCAAGCCAATAGTATTGAAAAAAATGAAGCTGCTAATATCCACCATCGGTGTTCATTTTTAACAATAACAACTCCTATAATAAATAACAAACTAATAATGGCTCCAAAATAGACAGGACCAGCAGTGCTAAGGTTTCCTCCCACGTCCTTAATACCTCCCCAGTATTTTGGTAATTGAGCAGCTATTTGTACAGCGTTTTCTTCAGGAACATTTTTTTCTGTTAGTGCCGACACAATTTTAGAGTTTTCATCAAAGCCTTCTCCGCTGCTGCCTCCAAATACATTTGGCATAAGAAAAGTAAGAAATTCACTTTTTGCAATACTATATGCAAGAGCATAATCAACATCTAAACCTGTTGTTTTTACCTGCTTCAGTTCTGTTCCTGAGCTTTCAAGTGTTTTACCTCCCCTCATGGTGTATTTGGCATATTCAGAAGTTGTAAGCAACGCAACAGCAGAATTACCTACGCCAATTAATCCGCCAAGAATAGCCAGGCCAAGCGCTGTAAACAAATGTTTCCATTCACTTTTCTTTATCCATTCCACAATAAATGCTATTGTCATAAATGCTGCAATAATGATAAAATAGTAATTGATCTGGGGGTGATTTGCTCCAATTTCAAGGGAAGCAAAAAGCGCTGTAGCCATTAAACCAATAACATATTTTTTCTTATACAACAAAAGCAATCCTGCTAACAATGCAGGCATATATGCAATTGACAACATTTTGGTATCATGGCCAACTGAAATAATAACAGGGTCGTAAGTGGAATACGCGTAAGCAAGACTTCCTAATATAGCAACTGCTGCATTACTGCCTAAAGCCATGCATAAAATATAGAAACATAAGCATGCAAGAAAAAAAAAATTTACTGGTTTTGGCAGACCGAGAGAAAGTATCTTGCTAAAATCAATTAAATAGCTTTTAGCTTCCATCGCTACATGATAGTTAGGCATTCCGCTAAAGAGGTGTGTATTCCATAACGGAAAATGGCCGTGAGCTTCTTTATAGTCAAATGAATTCTGCGCCATCCCCCTCCAATGTACCACATCAGTTTGCTGCAACACCTTTCCTTCCAATGCAGGTTTACAATAAATAACTGCTATTATTAAAAAAATACCAATAGCAAATACATGGGGCAGCAGCTTCTTCCAGTCAAAATTCTTCATGTTGTAAAATTTTTGTCCCGCAGATATCGCAAATAAACGCAGATGAATTATCAATTAATGACTTAGATAATTACGATCAGAAAAAAATGGTTCATTAAAGAAAAATCTGCGTTGTCTGCATTATCAGCGGGAAACCCGATAAAGTGTTCTTTTAAAGCAGATGGCAAAATAATACTATTTTACATGAAATATTTTCATGCGTTGGCTTTTATTTCTGGGCAGGATAACATTCATTTGCAACCTTTTCTTTATTCTGTGTTTATTATTGCGCCATACTCACTTCACTGTTCCTCAAGGTTTTATTGAGTTTATTATAATTGCCGGATGGGTAATGTCAGTTTTTTTAAATATTATTTTTGCCTTTTCTTTAGCAATATTTATTAAGAAAAAAGAACAATTAATTCCTTTCTGGCTGCTTGCCTTTAATTTATTTTGGCTGGTATTTCAAATTTTTTACTATTTACTTTTTTACTGATGATTCAAAATATTTTAAAAGACAAACCAACAAAACTGTTTATTTCTATTACCGCTTTTTTTGTAGCTAATGCACTTATTGCAGAATGTATAGGAGGAAAAATCTTTTCTCTCGAAAAGCTTCTGGGTTTGCAGCCTGCTAAGTTAACGCTGTTTAATGAACCGAATTTATCATTCAATCTTTCATGTGGTGTTTTGCTTTGGCCCCTCGAGTTTATTATCACAGATATTGTAAATGAATATTATGGGCCAAAAGCGGTCAGAAGAATTTCTTACATAGCGGTTGCATTGATCTCTTATGCTTTTTTTATTTTTTATATGGCTATCAATTTTCCGCCTGCTGATTTTTGGATTGGCAGTGGAACTGAAAATCACATTCCAAATATGAATGATGCTTTTACCTCCATTTTTGGCCAGGGTATGTGGATAATAGTGGCAAGCATTATAGCATTTTTAGTAAGCCAACTAATTGACGTAACCATTTTTCATAAAATAAAAAAAGTGACCGGCGAAAAAAAAGTTTGGCTGCGGGCTACAGGCTCGACAGTAATTTCTCAACTCGTGGATAGCTTTATTGTAGTCTTTATCGCTTTTAAGATAGGAAAGGGCTGGAGCTGGTCTACAGTGCTTTCTATTTCTATTCTGGGTTACAGCTATAAATTTTTAATTGCTGTTATACTTACCCCTGTTATTTATTTTATTGAAAAAAGAATTGAATTATGTGGGCGTTGAAGCAGCAAAACAAATGAAACTCTCGGCAATGGGCAGATAGCCACAAGAAGCTTTGGCAATGGTCACGTTAACAGCATTCTTATTTAGTAAAAAATTAAATAAAAGAACTTATTCAGCTAATCAAGTTTTTTTCCTCGATTTTTAGATAATCATTATAAAACAAAAATTCAAAAACGGGAACAGCAACAGAAAAAATTTACGAGGTATGTTTTCATAATATTTTTTTTCTTACTTTTACACTTCACCAAAGAAAAAGGAGGTATTCATGCAATCTACAGATAAATCATGGAAACCTTCGGTTGGTATCGCCTAACCGGGTTTCTCCATTATAATGATCTGCTGACGCACTTTTAGCGTCAGGGCCACTAAATATACTTAGTGGCTTTTTTATTTTAACCTGGCAGATATTAGCTTGCTCTTTTCTATATAATATTCGGAATGTAAATATTTAAATGTAAATTTTACTTTTAATAAACCTTAGATTAATACGATTTTCATTTTTTCCACAAAACCAATATCCTTATTTTCCACACTTTACGTTTTTACGTCACTTATATTTTTCTACAACTTTATTTACAATTAGGATTGAACAGTATTTAAACATTTGTA
>JAABUS010003577.1_pt1 | contig 24778 bp, 22 predicted proteins | sample 5560161 | NCBI WGS metagenome assembly JAABUS01 (sample SAMN10711885, study PRJNA513376) | rock metagenome | isolation source: Antarctica rocks | place: Antarctica: Victoria Land, Trio Nunatak nord | collected 2016-01-04
CGGAAGAAGACAAAGGTGAAAAACAGGCTTGACGGATTTCGTCCACAACGACGGGAGAAAGATGAACAAGGCACGAGCTCTTCAAGTGGTAACGTTGGCGGTCATCCTCCTTGGGGTTTTGCTTCTCTTTACGGCTTGCAGGGGCGCGCTTGCGCCCGAGTCCCAGCAGAACAAGGCCAAAGGTATGACGATCGGCTTCGTGCCGAAAGCCCTCAACCAGGAGTTCTGGATAACGTCCAAGGCCGGAGCTACGGACGCGGGCAAGCAGATGTCCGACGTTGGGGTCCTCGTCGACGCCGGGTCCTCGGAGCTCGCCATAGACGAGCAGATAGCCGTAGTCGAAGACATGCTGACCAAGCAGGTGGACGCGCTGGCCGTGGCGCCAACGGCGCCCGACCAGTTGCAGCCGGTCCTCGAGCGGGCCAGCAAGCAGGTCCCCGTTCTCATCATCGATTCGGACATCCCCTCTTGGGACGGGAAGACCACCTACATCGGAACGGACAACGTCGAGGGCGGGCGGGTCGCCGGAGAGTACATCATCGACCAGATGAATGGTTCGGGGACGCTGGCGCTCATAAACGGCATTCCGGGAGCGACCTCGGGCGAAGATCGAATCGCCGGCGTGAAAGATGCCGTGAAGGGCACCGACATCGAGGTCGTCGCTGAGGTGGCCGCGGACTTCGCCCGCGCCGAGGGCGTATCGGCGATGGAAGACATACTCCAGAACAATCCCGACGTGAACGCTGTCTTCGCGGCCAACGATGAGATGGCGCTAGGAGCACTGGAGGCTCTCAAGGCCCGCGGAAAGACGGAAGACGTCCTGCTCGTGGGATATGACGGGACCGAGGAGGCCACGCAAGTGGTCCTCAAGGATCAAGGAATAGATGCCACGGTGGCGCAGGACCCCTACGAGATGGGCAAGGTCGGCGTAGAAGAGGCGGTGGCCGCCGCGAAAGGCCAGTCGGTAAAGAAGACGATCAACACCGGGGTAACCCTGGTAACCGCAAAGAATGCCAAGAGCTACCTCAAAGAGTACAGAGCGCGGCTGGGCGAGGGTTCGTAGCAGGAAAAACGGGAGGACAAACTCATCGGCACCCGCAGAGGCGCCTCTGCGGGTGCCGATTTTCCGGGCACGACGATCGACCACCACAGCCTTCGCCAGTGAAGGATCTCAGGTCAACGTCCTAGCTTCTCTGTTCTTCTTGGTCGAGTTTGACTAACTGGCCTCATAGGAAGTCTATTTTTCTTGCCAATTTGCAGGTAAAATGCGAGGCTGCCGGACCTGGATTCGAACCAGGACTAACTGATCCAGAGTCAGGCGTACTCCTTGCTAGACTGTCCCAATGAGGGGAGACGGAGAACAGCTTAGGCACTTGTCTCGTCCTCACCTGTGCTGGCACCCTCCCCTATACCAACACCCGCAATCATGCGGTCCGAGAGGCAGCCTACGCCCCGTCGTGGATGGTGACACTTTTGACGCCAACCCCATGGGGGTCGAGGAGGGTCGAGAGGGGTTGGCGGCCACTGACCGATCGTAAAATCCCTGCTAACGGGGTACTTTGGTAACCCGTGGGGGACCAAGCGCAGCGCCCGGCTCGGACTCAAAATCCGGTGAGGGCAACCTCGTGTGGGTTCGAGTCCCACCTCCGGCACAGAGCAAACTCCCTGCAAACTCAGCTTTTCATCGCGCGTTGGGCATATTCACGCTCCGTCATGATCTGAGACAGGGCACCTTCCATCGCCGCCGTGACGGAAACGGTCGAGTATCTCGGCCTCAGTCGTACGATAGTCCAGGAGATGGTGGACAGCGGGGTGCTCAAGGCCGCCAGGTTCACGACGCGGTCCACATCCCCCGTGAGGAGGTAGAGCGCATCGAGCGCGAGACCGCACCGTGAACCATCTTTCTCCGAACAGCCACTGGCCTGGTGAGAGATCCTGGGCTGGAACCCTTCGGGGCTTCGGCCCTTATTGTGATACAGTAAGAACGTAGTTAGAAATTGCGGGTTTTATGGTGACCGGAGCGCCGCCCTCAACAAGAGGAGCGGCTTTTTTATTGCGGTGGAGCCCCTCGAAAGAAAGGTGGGCTCCAATATGGCCCAGGGAACGGTTAAGTGGTTCAGCGATGATAAAGGATACGGCTTCATCACCCCGGATGAGGGTGGCGAGGATCTCTTCGTTCACCACAGCGGCATAGCTGGCGGCGGCTTTAAGTCCCTCGAAGAGGGGAGCAAGGTCTCTTACGAGGCAAGCCAGGGCCAGAAGGGCATGCAGGCGGATAACGTCTCCACGGTCTAACTGGCCGTGTAACGCCTGGAAACCACGAAAACACACCTCGGAGAAGAAGGAGGGCCAACATGGCTAGCATAGGTAAGCAGATCAAAGAGGCGGCAATGAACGCCGCCAAGGGCAAGGAATCGGGTAACAAGAAGGGCAAGCACGCCGGAGGCTCGGAAAGCGGCATGGACAAGGCCATGAGGGCCATCAAGAATCGCCTGAAGTAGAAGAGGTACTACTGGGCCGGAGTCCTTCGGGGCTCCGGTTTTTACTATTGATCCCGTTGCGGGAGTATCTGGACCCTGCTTATACTTCCCGCTATGCCAGCCGCCAGGTATAGATCGAAAATACAGGCTGCGGCACGCTGTTTCTGAAGCCTCTTATCTGTTCAGGGACCGCAACCTCGAAGCCTTGCTTCGTCGTGATCCCGGCTGGCGCACCGTCCGGTTTCGAGTACTCGGTATGGACCTGACCGCGACAGGCTGGCGCGGGCGCGCCTATGGCAAAGCTATGAAGCTCACCTGGTCTGGCCTCGAGTTCCGCGAAGGCGGTGAGATAAGGTGCCTCAGTTGGCTCGACATGCAGCAAGTCGTCCAGGCTGACCGCTGCCACCGCATTCGCTCCAGTCCTCGCCCATAATAGCCCCTCAAACTGTCAAATATTCGACACGGGGATGTGGAGCAGCCTTACGGTAACTGCGCCCGGTAAACCTCGCCAGTCTACTGCATGGAGTGTCCTACGTTGCGGACCTCGCGTCCGGGCGCATCGGAGGGCGGTATCTCTTCACCCTCCATCTCCATAGACTCCATATGAAACGTCAGGGCTTCCTTGAGGTTCCCAAGCGCCTCTTCCACGCTCTCACCCTGCTCCGCGACGCCGGGAACCGAGGGTACGGTGGCTATGAAGACGCCATCTTCGTACGGCTCGATTATCACTTTGTAGTGGCGTGGTGCTCTGGCCTCTTCCACGGCGATCTCCACTTCGCACTCGGCTACGCGCTCCCACGAGTCCTCCCATGCCTCTGGATCATACCGGGATGGCCTTCTGTGCGTTCTATCGTGTAAAGTTAGTGGACCGGGATCCCATCTGGTCGCGGTTCGACATAGGGGGAAATGTTAACGTGGGTTGTGGAGGAGCTCATGGTTACACCCGAACAACTTGCCAGACACAGCATTGACGGGATGCTCGAACGCGCCGGCTGGAGTGTTCAGGATGCGAAGGCTGTAAATTTCGGCGCTTCCAGGGGCATCGCCCTGCGCGAGTTCCCACTAGATGCGGGCTTTGCGGACTACATGCTCTTCGTGAACCGGCAGGCCGTAGGCGTGGTCGAGGCCAAGAAGAAGGGCACCACTCTGAGCGGCGTGGAGACACAGTCGAGCAAGTATCTGGATGGTCTTCCGAACCACGTCAAGCGCGTCGGTACGCCGCTGCCATTTGCCTACGAGAGCACGGGCGTGGAGACGATGTTCAGGGACATGCGCGACCCGGCCTACCGCTCGCGGCGCGTTTTCTCTTTCCACCGCCCCGAGACGCTCATGCAGTGGGCCAGGGAGCCGGACACACTGCGGGCGCGGCTGAAGGAGATGCCGCCGCTCGAAACGACCGGACTGCGGGAATGCCAGGTCGAGGCTATCGGGGGGCTCGAACGCTCGCTGGCGGAGAACAGGCCGAGATCCCTGATCCAGATGGCTACCGGGAGCGGCAAGACGTTCACGGCGGTCAGCTCCACCTACCGGCTCATAAAGCACGCCGGGGCGCGGCGCGTCCTTTTCCTGGTGGATCGGGCCAACCTGGGAAGGCAGACGCTCAAGGAGTTCCAGCAGTACGCGACGCCAGACGACGGGCGCAAGTTCACGGAGCTGTACAACGCGCAGCTTCTGGCTGGCGGTGGGATCGACCCCGTGAACAGGGTGTGCATCTCGACCATCCAACGCCTGTACTCCATGCTGCGGGGCGACGAACTGGACGAGTCGCTGGACGAGGCTTCGCTAAACGAGATCTCCCCCATCCACGAGCGGCCGAAAGAAGTCGCATACAACGCGCAAGCGCCCATAGAGACCTTCGACTTCGTCGTAGTAGATGAGTGCCACCGCTCTATCTACAACGTCTGGCGGCAGGTGCTCGAATACTTCGACGCCTTCCTGATCGGGCTGACGGCAACGCCCTCCAAGCAGACCTTCGGGTTCTTCGACCAGAACCTCGTCATGGAGTACGACCACGAGCGGGCGGTGGCCGACGGGGTGAACGTGGGCTATGACGTATACAGGATCAAAACCGAGATCGGGGAGCAGGGCGGGAAGGTGGACGCTGGCTTCTACGTGGACTACCGCGACAAGGCTACCCGCGAGGTGCGCTGGGGACAGCTCGACGAGATGCTCGAATACACCGCGCAGGAACTCGACCGGAGCGTGGTGGTGCGGGATCAGATCCGCACCGTCATCCGCGCCTATAAAGACAGGCTCTCCACCGACCTGTTTCCGGGGCGCGAGGTCGTTCCCAAGACCCTCATCTTCGCCAAGGACGACTCCCATGCGGAAGACATCGTGGACATCGTCAAAGACGTGTTCGGCAAGGGCAACGAGTTCTGCAAGAAGATCACATACAGGGCGGAGGGGAAGTCCGAGTCGCTTATCTCCGAGTTCCGCACCTCTCCCGTACTCAGAATAGCCGTGACGGTTGACATGATCTCGACCGGCACGGACATCAAGCCGCTGGAGGCCCTGATCTTCATGCGCGACGTGAAGAGCCAGACTTACTACGAGCAGATGGTCGGGCGCGGAACACGCACCATCTCGGAGACGGACCTGAAGGCCGTTACCGGCGACGCTGACCGAAAGACGCACTTCGTCCTCATAGACGCCGTCGGGGTGACGGAGAGCGCGAAGGGAACCATCGTCAGGCCGCTGGAGCGAATGCCAACCGTCTCCTTCGGGGACCTACTCGCTCAGGTAGCCTACGGGAACCACGACCCCGACACCCTCACCACCCTCGCCTCAAGGCTCGCCCGCCTGGACCGCCAGATAGACGAACAGGCGAGGCAAGCCATCCGGGACGCCTCCGGCGGCAACGACCCTCCAGCCCTCGCAAACGCCCTGCTCGACGCCGTAGACCCGGACAAGCAGCGCGAGCACGCGACGCAGACGAGCGGCACGGACTCACCCACAGCCGAGCAGTTAGCCGAGGCCGCCTCGGACCTCGCTGAGAAGGCGTGCGCGCCCTTCGACGCGCCGGACCTGCGGGACACGCTCACGGACCTCAAGCGGCGCAGCGAGCAGGTCATAGACCGGGTGAGCGCAGACCGGGTGATCTACGCCGGATACGACTACGATAGGGCGCGGCAGATGGTCACGAACTTCGAGGAGTTCATAGAGAAGAACAAGGACGAACTGACGGCGCTCCAGATCATCTACAACCGTCCCTACCGCGAGCGTCACCTGACGCTAGAGGCGATCCGGCAACTGGCCGAAGCCCTCGACGATCCGCCATACCTGCTCGACGCGGCAGCCCTGTGGCGGGCATACGAGCGGCTGGAGAGCTCCAGGGTCCAGGGAGCATCCCCGCAACGCCTCCTGACAGACATGGTCTCGCTGGTGCGCTTCGCCATCGGGAAGAGCGAGACGCTCGAACCCTACCCGGCGCTGGTCGAGAAACGCTTCGAGGAGTGGCTGGCCCAGCGCGACGGCGGCTTCACCCCGGAGCAGGTAGAGTGGCTGGGGATGATAAAGGACCACATCGCCACCTCGCTGACCATAGAGCCGGAGGACTTCGGCTATGCCCCGTTCTCCGACAGGGGCGGCAGGCTGCGGGCGGCGCGGCTCTTCGGGCCTGACCTCCCAAAGCTGCTCGACGAACTTAACGAGGAGCTTGCCGCTTGAAGGACGATACTTCCTTGGACGCGACTAGTGGGACGGCACTTCCTGATAGCTGGATATCCGCGACAGTTGAATCTATTGCGATAATCACCAGCGGACAAACGCCTAAAGGCGTTACGGAAGTCGTTTCACAGGGTGAATTCCCTTGGTTTCGAGTGGGAGATATGAACTCGCATGGAAATGAAACATATTTAAAGGCAGCTAAAGTAAATCTCTCTAAACAAGATGTAGAAGCCTTGCGCATTCGCCTCCGGCCTCCTGGCACAATTGTTTTCCCCAAGCGAGGAGGCGCTATCGCCACCAACAAGAAGCGCATACTCGCCCAGCGTAGCGCTTATGATCTAAACACCATGGGCATTTACGCCATCGGGCTCGACCATTCTTACTTTTGGCATTGGTTTATGACGATTGATCTAGGCAATTTAAGCGACGGCTCGAATGTACCCCAGATCAACAATGATGATATCCAGCCGCTCAATGTTCCATTACCGCCCCGCAACGAACAGCGCCGCATCGTGGAGAAGATCGAGGAGCTGTTCACGAAGCTGGACGCGGGCGTCCGGTCGCTGGAGCAGGCGCGGGCTCTGCTCAAGAGCTACCGCCGGTCGGTGCTAAAGGCGGCGGTCGAAGGGGAACTCAGTCGCGAGTGGAGGGAGGCTCACAGGGATACGCTAGAGCCTACTTCGGAGCTGCTGGAGCGGATTCTGCAAGAGCGCCGGGAGAAGTTCGCGGGCAAGAAGTACAAGGAGCCTGATGCGCCTGACACCTTGAAGCTGCCGACGCTCCCAAACGGATGGGAGTGGGCAACAACAAATCAGCTTTTCGGGTTCGTCACCAGTGGCTCTCGCGATTGGAAAAAATACTACAGTAACAAAGGAGCCATCTTCATCCGCACTCAGGATATTAATAAAGACCGAATCCTTTTGGAAGACGTTAGCTACGTTGATCTACCTCCCAGAGCAGAAGGAAAACGAAGTCGCGTTCTTGAAAATGACATCCTCATAATCATTACGGGAGCTAACGTAGGCAAAGTAGCGTTAGTGGACAGACCCTTGCCAGAGGCTTATGTCAGCCAATCTGTGGCTTTGACGCGGCCCGTTGTAGGGGAGGTAGCAGAGTTTTTGCATCTGGCAATGATTGCAGAAGGATTTGGCAGGAGCCAGCTCGACAAGCTTGCCTACGGTATGGGGAGACCTGTATTGAACTTGACAAATGTGCAACAGCTTATACTGCCATTACCATCTCTTGCTGAGCAGGAGATTATCACTAGCGAATACCAGCGTCGGATTTCTATCATTGATGAATTGGACGATGCCGTTGAAGCCAGCCTTAGGCGTGCTGACGGCCTGCGCCAGTCCATCCTCAAGCGGGCCTTCTCCGGCAAGCTTGTACCGCAAGACCCGGACGATGAATCAGCGAGCATGTTGCTAGAGCGGATCAGGTTGGAGCGCGAGGCCGCGAAGCCGAAGCCCCGCAAGGGACGCAAGAGCAACGCAAGGCCCACAAAGAGCGGCCACACCGATCAGGGAGGACTATTCTAGTGACGACCACCGCCCCGTCCATAGTCAACAAGGTCTGGAACTACGCCCACGTATTGCGCGACGATGGCGTGAGCTACGGGGATTACGTAGAGCAGATCACCTACCTCCTGTTCCTCAAGATGGCCCACGAGGGCGCGACGCTGCTGCACGAGGACAGCCCCATCCCCGAAGGCTTCGGCTGGGCAAGCCTCGCGGGCAAGGACGGCGACGAGCTTGAGGTCCAGTATCGCCACGTGCTGGAGGAGTTGGGACGGCAGCAGGGGATGCTGGGGACCATCTTCCGCAAGGCGCAGAACAAGGTACAGGACCCGGCGAAACTTAGGCGTCTGATCTCACTGATGGACGGCGAGACGTGGCTGGAGATAGACGCTGACGTGAAGGGCGACATCTACGAGGGCCTCCTGGAACGAAACGCCGCCGACGTGAAGAGCGGCGCGGGCCAGTACTTCACGCCGCGCCCTCTCATCGAGGCCATAGTAGAGGCGATGCGCCCAGGCCCCAATACGACCATCTGCGACCCGGCCTGCGGCACAGGAGGGTTCCTCCTGGCCGCCCATGAGTACGTCCAGGACCACTACCAGCTAGACCGCGACCAGAAACGCTTCCAGCGCAGCAGCGCCCTGCGCGGCGTGGACATCGTGGACGGCGTGGTCAGGCTGTGCGCCATGAACCTGTACCTGCGCGGCATCGGTGGCGGGGAGAGTCCCGTCGTCGCGGACGACAGCCTCCGCTCGCTCGGCGGCAAGCGCTACGATATGGTGCTCACCAACCCGCCTTTCGGCAAGAAGAGCTCATACACCGTGCTGGGGTCTGACGGCAGGGCCACGAGCGAGAGCCAGACCTACGAGCGAGACGACTTCTGGGCCACCACCTCCAACAAACAGCTCAACTTTCTTCAACACGTGAAGAGCCTCCTGAAGATCGGGGGCACGGCGGCGGTCGTCGTGCCCGACAACGTGCTCTTCGAGGGCGGCGCCGGGGAGACCGTGCGGCGCAGGCTCCTGCGTGAATACGACGTTCACACCCTGCTCAGGCTACCGACCGGCATCTTTTACGCGCAGGGCGTCAAGGCCAACGTGCTCTTCTTCGAGCGCAAGCCGGCGAGCGAGACGCCTTGGACCACGAAACTCTGGATCTACGACCTCCGCACCAACCAGCACTTCACGCTCAAGCAGAACACCCTGAGCGCACAATCTCTGCAGGACTTCGTGACCCGGTACAACGCCGACGACCGGAGCAAGCGCGAAGAGACCGAGCAGTTCAGGGCCTTCGATTACGAGGAGCTGGTAAGCCGCGACAAGGCAAACCTCGACATCTTCTGGCTGCGGGACAACAGCCTCGAAGGCTCGGAAGACCTCCAGCCGCCTGATGTGATAGCGGCGGAGATCGCTGAGAACCTTGAGGCGGCGCTCGAGCAGTTCGCGGAGATCCACGAGGATCTGACAGCTTCGACAACGGAACGAGGCTAATAGAGCACCACTACTAGCCTCGTGAAAGCCTCGCCCACAATGTAATTCGTGTGGGTTCGAGTCCCACCTCCGGCACAAATACCAGCCCCCGTGAAGCATGGATTTATCCAATTGTAGAGATAATGCCCGCGAGGTCGTGCGAACCATGCGGGCCTGGCATAGAATGCGTCTTCGTGTCTATTCAGAAGGATATTCAGAACAACAGGGCCGCCGTACTGACCGAGGTTTCCCTGGTCCTGGCCGCCATTTTCTGGGGCCTCAACTACGCCACCACCAAGTACGCCGCAGGGTTTCTGCCCCCGATGGCGATAGTCGCCCTTCGGTTCTCCGGTGGCGGACTCATCCTCTTCACGGTCCTCCGAGCGTTGGAGCCGGAGACCCGCTTGAAGCGTGGCGACGTGGCGCGCATGGCGGCGTTGGGATGTTTCGGGGTGGGGGCCGCCCAGACCTGTTTCACCTTCGGCGTGAGCCTGACCACGGCCGCGAACACTGGTTTGATCTTCGCTTCGGCCCCTATCTGGGGACTGCTCCTTGGTTTCCTGCAGGGGCTGGAGCGTCCCACCATAAAGGGCATCGTCGGGGTGATGCTCTCCATAGCGGGCATCGGGGCCGTCTTCTACGATGGACTCGGGGAGCAGGGCGGCAGCCTGCTCGGTGACCTCCTGATCCTGATCGCCGCCGTCTGCGTCGGTGGATACACCGTGCTTTCTATGCCCGTGCTCGAACGCTACTCCCCGCTGGCGGTGGCGACCTACCCCGTGCTCTTCGCCATCCCGGCAGTCGTGCTGTTCGCTTCACCCTTCTTCGTTGGCCTGGAATGGAGCACCGTGGATGCCGGGGCGTGGGCGGCTGTCGCCTACTCGGCAATCTTCGCCACGGCCTTCACCTTCGCGGCGTGGCAGAGGGGTATCCGGCGCGCCGGGGCCAACAGGGTGCTCGTCTACCAGTACCTCATAACCATCACAGGCGTCGCATCCGGCATCGTATTCTTCGGAGAGAGTCTGGGTTTTCACAAGGTGATCGGGGGCGCGGTCATCCTCGTTGGCGTGTACCTCGCCCGACGCCAGTGAGGGGAAAATCTGGGCAATGATCTCGCGTCCTGTTCCGTTCGTGAGTCGTGAGGCGCTCGCCTTCGGCTCGCTTCGTGAGTCGTTAGTCGTATTTTCTCGACTTACGAGGCACGACTTACGTCGTCGGCGGGTAGCAACAACCACCCGTCCGGTGCAAAATAGACGGGACCGTCACCGGGGTTGCGCATTCGGGGCGATGTTTTGTATTCGGGATCCAAGAGAGGAGCGAAGATGCGGGAAAGCCTGACGAGAACCTTCGTGGTACCGGCACTGGTCGGGCTCGTGGTGGCGCTCTGGGTCATCGTGACGCCGGGAACCGCCTGGGCGCAGAAGACCACGCCAGATAGCGCCCCCAACCTCGACGTCCAGTCTTGGGTGCTGACTGACGAGGACTCAGGGAACTTTCTCGCTGGCAAGAACCCAGACGAGCAGATCGCGCCCGGCTCGACGACCAAGATCATGGTGGCCCTCGTTGCTCTCGACGAGGGCGTGAACCTCGACGACGAGGTCACCGTCTCGGAGAACGCGGCGTCCTATGCCGGGTACATCTACAGCAACATAGGTCTTTATCCCTACGACCGCGTGAGCGTCAGGGAGTTGATGCAGGCGTCCCTGATCCCCTCGGGCACCGACGCCGTCTTCGCGCTGTGCGAATACCTTGGCGGCGGCAGCGTGCAATCCTGCGTCCAGAAAATGAACCAGAAGGCCAGGGATCTGAACCTCAAGAACACCCACTATGACAACCCTGCCGGCATCGACTCGCCCGACGACTACACCAGCGCCCGAGACCTCGCCATCATCGCCCGGGCCGCCATGAAGTACCCTTTCTTTGCCGAAACCGTCGCCACGAGGGATGCGAGCATCACCACGGAGTCCACTGTGAACCGGACCATCGAGTTCTCCAACACCAACCTGCTCCTCAACTCGTACACGCCCGCGACCGGCGTCAAGACCGGAACCACGCCAGAGGGCGGGTCTTCGCTCGTGTCATCCGCCGAATCCGGGGATGAGTCGTACATAGCCGTGGTTCTCGCCGCCCCCACGGACACTGTGCGTTTTGGATCCTCGGAGCAGGCGCTGGAGTACGGTTTCGGCAGCTTCGACCACAAGCCGCTCGTAAGAAAGAACAAGGTCTACGACGAAGTGACCCTACCTTCTCGCCGCGACGAGTCCCGCAAACTCGTCGCAGCGGAAAACGCGGAAGCGCTTGTCGGCCCCGGTATAAAAGTCGAACGCAAGGTGACTACCAAAGAGCTTCCCTCAGAAGCCGCCAAAGGAGACGAAATCGGCAAGGTGGACCTCAAAATAAACGGCCAGAGCGTCAAGAGCGTGCCGCTGGTCGTGCAAGAAGGCTACAAAGGGGCTTCATTCTGGGACCACGTTCAGTACATCTCAGTCAGCGCGTGGCGGGGAGCGTGGAACTTCATTGACGGGCTAATGTAGCGAGCCTGCCTGAGGGCAGTTCAGCCTGTGTTCCCGGACGGGAGATCCAACCCGTCCAGCGCCTCGAATTCAGGTTCTAGCCGGTCGTAGAGGCGGACGAACATCTCCATTAACTGCGCGTAGATTTCGGCGTTCGCCCTGTTCGGCTGGTGGCGGTGGGAGATCCCGACCATGCCGCCAGCAGCTTCGAGGGAGCGTATCTCCCCGATGGCCTTCATGCCGAGCATAGCGGCGCCGAGGCTGGAGCCTTCGACGCCTTCGGGGAAAAGTATCTCGTGCCCGAATATGTCTGCAAGCATCTGCCGCCACAACGCGGAATGGGCGAAGCCGCCTGTGGCGCGCACCTCTCTGGGTTCGCCAGCCACTTCTGCAAGGATGCGTTCGACCGCGTGCAACTGGAAGGCGACGCCCTCCATGACGGCCCGGATCATATGTCCGTTGCCATGCGAGCGCGTCAGCCCAAAGAACGTGGCCCGCGCCGCGGCGTTCCAGTGTGGCGCGCGTTCACCGGTCAGGTAGGGAAGGAAGATCAAACCTTCAGACCCGGCGGGGATCTCCCCCGCCATCCCGCCCATAAGATCGTATGCGTCCTCACCCCTATCCTCGGCTTTCCGCGCCAGCTCGGGGAACACGGAATCCCTGAGCCACTGCAGTGCGATGCCGCCGTTGTTGATGGGGCCCCCGATCACCCACGCATCATCATCCAGCGCGTAGCAAAAGAGCCTCCCCCCCTCCTCGAACTCGGGACGCCGGACGATGGAGCGCACAGCCCCACTCGTCCCGATGGAGACCGCAACCATCCCAGGGTCCACAGCGCCAACCCCAAGGTTCGCCAGCGCCCCATCATTGGCCCCCACCACAAACGGGGTGTCTCTCTCCAGGCCCAGCTTCTCCGCGTACTCGGGGAGCAACCCGTCCATGACGTGCGTCGTCGGCACGGGGCGGGAGAGTTTTTCGGGCGAAAGACCTGCGATCCGGAGCGCACCCCCGTCCCAATCGCAGCCCTCCAGATTGAAAAGCCCAGACGCAGAAGCAATGGAATGGTCAACCACGAACTCACCGAACAACCGCGAGAGAACGTACTCCTTGACGGAGACCCAGCGGGCCGCCGCCCCGAAGGTGTCGGGGTCTTCCTCCCGAAACCACAGGAGCTTGGCCAGGGGCGACATCGGGTGGATGGGCGTGCCCGTGCGGCGGTGTATGGCGAGGCCGTCCATCTCATCCCGGATGCGCCGCGCCTGCCCCGCGGCCCGGTTGTCCGCCCAGATGATGGAAGGCGTGAGGGGGTTTCCATCGCCGTCGAGGCCCATGAGGCTGTGCATCGCCGCGCTGAAAGAGACGCACCCGACCCGGACGCCGCGTTCTTTCAGGACGCCGACGACTTTCCCGAGCGTATCGAGGAGGGCGGTCAGGATCTCCTCCGGATCCTGCTCTGCCCGGCCCCGGCGCGAGGAGCGCAGCGGATATTCCCTGTCCTCGTCCGCCAGCGTCTCCCCACGCCGGTCGAAAGCCACGGCCTTCACGCTCGTCGTCCCGATGTCCACGCCCACGAAGGCGAGCGTCTCTTCCATGTTCCTGCCTTTCAGGGGATCACGTTTCCCGAAACCCCGGACGGGGGACCATCTTATGGGCGGTGATAGGCCCGGTCAATTTGGAAAGGAACCTGTATGACCCATCCCTGGCATGACGTATCCCCCGGAGATGAAGCCCCTGAAGAGTTCAACGTGGTGGTCGAGATCTCCAAGGGCTCGAAGGTGAAGTACGAGCTGGACAAGGACACCGGCCTCCTGATGGTGGACCGCATCCTGTATTCGTCAGTGATCTACCCCGCCAACTACGGCTTCATCCCCCAGACCCTGGGCGACGACGATGACCCACTGGACGTGCTAGTCCTGATGCAAGAACCAGTCCAGCCCCTGAGCCTGCTGCGCGCCCGCCCCATCGGGATGATGCCGATGGTGGACGAGGGCGAGAACGACGAGAAGATCATCTGCGTCCACCTCGACGACCCCGAATACATGGGCTTCGAGCACTTCAGCGAGCTGCCCGAACACCGCCTCAACGAACTACAACGTTTCTTCCAGGATTACAAGAAGCTGGAGGACAAAGAGGTGAACGTCGGCAGTATGTCGGATCCGGAGGACGCGAGAGAGACGGTTCGGGACGCGATGGAGCTTTACCAGAAGCAGTTCGCAGCCACCCGCTAGCAAGGAGGAGAGCCATGAGCGAACTCGCAAGCAAAACCTGCGTGCCGTGCAGGGGGGATACCCCGCCCCTGAAGGGCGAAGACCTGGAAGGGCTGTCCCGGCAACTCCCGGACTGGGAAGTAGTCGAGGAACACCACCTGAATAAGACGTTTCGTTTCAAGAACTTCAAGGAGACGCTGGACTTCGTGAACCGGGTTGGGGAGATGGCTGAGGAGCAGGGGCATCATCCCGACATCGCCTTCGGATGGGGCAAAGCCGGGATCACGGTTTTCACCCACAAGATAGACGGCCTGACCGAGAGCGACTTCGTATTCGCCGCGAAGACCGACGAACTGGCATAGATAACAAAGCGGGGCGCCGAAGCGCCCCACTCCTTCGTAACTACTTTGTCGCGGTTCCTAGAATTCGAAGATAATGCGGGTTCTCTTCCTGGAGCCGCCGCGCCGGATGAGCAGCCAGAGCAAGAGCCCGCCACCGAGAACGAGAAGTCCGGCGCCCGAGGTCAGGAAGGCTACGACGCTGCTCTGGGCGGTTGCGACGGCCGGACGCTGCTGGATCTCCTCCTCCGTCGCGGTGCCCTCCATGATCTCTTTGAAGTTCTGGAGATCCTGCTGCATCATCACCTGCGGGTTGGAGACAATCCTGGACGCGACCTCGCCAGTCTTGCCGCCCGGCGGGTTCCAGTAGTTCATCTGCACCTCGATGCGCGTGTTTCCAGAACCGGCGTCCCGAAACCGCACCTGCCCCGAGGTCTCCACGTCCCCGTTCTCGGTGTTCCAGGCTATGGCGTTGTTAGGCTCGTTCTGCGTGGTTTTGGCGTCGAACTCCAGCTTCGCGCCGAGCGGCCCCTTGACCGTCCAGTGGGTGGTATCCTCGCCCGTGGACCGCACTTCCTCGATGTTGGTCATGAACTTCGGCAGATTCTCCAATGACTTCCAGTAGTCGTAGACTTTCTGGACCGGCGCCTCCACCTCTATGCTTCCTTCTACTCGCTGTGGCACTTGTTCCTCCTGAATCGCATAGCCTTGCATCGAATAGGAGCCGTTCTACCCTCATCGGAACGCCGCGAAACGCGTGCGCTCCGCTGCCATTCGCACCGATTTGGCGTCACCAGCGGGCTGCTCCACCTACCAGGCCATCTCTCTTCGGTTTAAAGATGGATCACCCTTTCACGCCGCTGCGGGAGACCCCCTCGATGATGTATCGCTGGGTGAAGATGTAGATCAGGAGGACCGGTATGCTGGCCAATACGCCGCCGGCCATGATGACCGTGTAGTTCGTGGTGTAGGAGCTCTGGAGGATGGCCAGTCCCGGCTGCAGGGTGAGGCTCTCCGGACTGAGGAGCACGTACACCGGCCACAGGAAGTCGTTCCAGTTGGTCAGGAAACTCAGAACCGCCAGCGTGGCGAGAGGAGCTTTAGAGAGCGGCAGGACGATGCGAAGGAAGATCTGGAGGCGGTTGGCCCCGTCTATGAGGGCGGCCTCCTCCAGTTCCAGGGGAAGAGAAAGGAAGAACTGGCGCAGAAAAAAGACCCCGAACGCACCGGCCGCACCGGGGACTATCACGGCCACTAAAGTATCCAACCAGCCTAAATACTGCACGATCAGGTAGTTGCCGATGAGGAAGACGAACTGGGGTATGACCAGCGTCAACACGATGACGACGAACATCAGGTTCTTGCCGCGGAAGTGCATCCGCGCCAGCGCGTAGGCCGCCATAGAAGCCGTGACGAGCACCAGCATCGTGTGCGCTGAGGCGGCGATCAGGCTGTTCAGGAACCACTGCAGGACGGGATTGCCGGAACTGGTGGTGAGTATCGTGGAGTAGCCCTCGTTCGAGAGGGTCTGCGGTATCCACTGCGGAGGAAACCGCGTGGTCAGGTAGTTCGGCTTGAGCGAGGTCGAGACCATCCAAAGGAGCGGGGCCACGAACACGAGGGTCAGCAGGATCAGGGCCGCATAAGAGGGGATTAAGCCGAGTAACCGTCGCGGATTCCGCCCACTCTTTGGCTCTGTCGAAACCGTCTGCTGTGTCATCTCAGTCCCCCCTGTAGCGAAAAAGGGCGAAGTTGGCGAGGCTGACCACAGCCAGGGCGAGGGCCAGCACGTAGCTCATGGCCGCCGCCGGGCCCATCTTGAAGAACCTCAAGCCCTGCTCGGCGATGTACCAGATGGCCGTCGTCGTCTCCTCGCCCGGGGCTCCCTTCGTGATGATGTAGGACTGGCCGAACATGTTGGCCGAGGCCAGGATCGTCACGGTTATCACGAACAGGAGGACGGGCCGGAGCCCCGGCAGGGTCACGTTGAGGAACCTCTGCCAGCGATTGGCGCCGTCCACCTTGGCCGCGTCGTAGAGGGCGGGGTCTATGTCCTGCAAACCCGCCAGGTAGATGACGGCGTTGAAGCCGAGCGTCCACCACACGGTCACCCCGACCAGGGAGATCCAGGCCCACGGCAGGTCCGTGATCCACGGTGTGTTGTCCGGTAGTCCCAAGGCGCCCAGGTAGTAGTTGACGAGCCCCGCGTTCGGGGACAGCAAGAAGCGCCAGAGGATGCCGACTACCGCCACCCCCAGCACGTAAGGCGCGAAGTACGTGGCCCGGAAGAAGTTTCGCCCGCGGAACTCCTGGTTCAGCATCAAGGCTATCAGGAGGGGTATCACCACGAGGAGCGGCACGGAGTAGAGCGTGAACTTCCCCGTGGCCTCCATGCTGTTCCAGAAGGGCCCGAAGGTCGTGGAGCCGGGGGTGAACAGGTCGAGGTAATTCTGGAGGCCGACCCAGGGCTTGACCGGAATCAGGGGGTCCCAGTTGTGGAGGCTGACCCAGATCCCGAACACGACCGGTATCAGGATGAAGATGCTGAAGAGCACCAGGTATGGCGCCATGAACAGGTACGCCGTTAGCGGAGCCGCGTCGGCAGGCTTGCGGCCGCGGGACGGCTTCTTGCCCCGCGGCCGCTGGACATGGGGTTGCTCCATGCCTTGCGTGGCCATCGGTCCTACGCCGCCTGGTACTTCTGCTTGTTCTCCTTAAGAAGCTGATCGGCCTTCCCCGCCGCTTCGTCGAGGGCGGTTTCAGACTCTTTCTTGAGCAGGACGGCCTCGTTGATCGCCGGGTCTAGCGACCCCGTGTAAACGTCGGCGATGCCGGGCACCGGCGGGGTGAACTGGACGTAGGGGAGCTCTTCGGCGAATTTGGGTTGCCACTTGAGACTCTTGAACGCCTGGCTTTCGCGTACGCTGTTGCGCGCCGGCACCTGCCCGGCCTTGGCCCACTCCGCCGAACGCTCGCTGATCCAGTTGATGAACACCTTCGAGGCCGCGACCTTGTTGGGGTCCTGCCCCCGCTTGTTCATGATCACGAAGTTGTGGGAATTGGCCCAGGCTCCTTTCTGCGTCCCTATCTGCGGCAACGGGGCCGCACCCCACTCAAGATCCTTGACCTCGTTCAGCGTCAGGATATTCCAGATGCCGTTCCACATAAAGGCGTTCTGGCCATTCTGGAAGGCTGTGAATTCGTCGTCCTGGGCGACGTCCTTGGGGCTGTATCCCTCTTTGACCACGTCCACCATCCAGGTCAGGGCGTCCACGCCCGCCTGGGAATTGAAGGTGGCTTTGGTTGCGTCCTCGTTGTAGAGTTGGCCGCCGAATTGGTAGAGCAGGGCCTGGAAAGTGAGCCCCCCCGTGAACAGGAGCGGGGACATCCAGTGTCCCTGGATGCCCTTGCTCTTCATCTGCTCCAGCGCCGCCATGTAGTCGTCTTTGGTCTGGGGCGGCTCGTCTGGGTTCAGGCCCGCCTTCTCCATGGTGCCCTTGTTGTAGTAGAAGCCCAGCGGATGTATATCCAGGGGAATCCCGTACCGCTTGCCGCTGTACACCCCGGCGTTCCAGACGACCGAGGCGAAATCGCTCTCCTTCAAGTTCAAGGCGTTGGCCACGTCGTCCAGCGCGAGGATCACGCCCCGGGCGGCGTTGGTAGGCAACTGGTCTATGTGCATGATGCCCAGGTCCGGTCCCTTCCCGCTCTGGACCGCCGCCGGCACCTTCTGGTAGTAGACGGCCCAGTCCACGGTGTTCATGCTGACGTCTATGTTCTTCTGCTTGGAGCTGAACTCCTCGACGAGCCGCTCCATAAATGGCCCGTCCCCGCCCGTGAACCCGTTCCAGAACGCGAGCTTTACCTTCGGCCCGTTGTAGGACCTGCCGCCGCTGCCGGCCTTCTCCAGGTCGGAATTCGACCCACCGCAACCGGCCAGCGCAAAGCCAGCCCCAGCCCCCAGACTCGTCACCAGAAACTCGCGCCGCGTAAAACCACGGCCTACTCGACCCTCACCCATACCCGCCCGCTCCTTCCTTCCCCCAGACCCCACACCAGAATATCTCCGAAGTAGCGTTTCCAGGTTAACGAAATTTTAAACATAAGTCAACCCGAACTTACAGATAAATTGTTGCTTTCGACGATGGTACCCATTAGACTGAACGGTCTGTAGAGCGGGTGACGGACGGGCTCATCGGGGGTTTAGAAGATGTTGGCGGAGCAGAGGCAGCAACAAATTCTGAACGACCTAGAGCGGGCTGGGAGCGTGTCGGTCGCGGAGTTGTCGGAGCGGCTGGGCGTATCGGATATGACTATCCGACGGGATCTGGAGGCGCTTTCGGAGCGCAGACTACTGCGGAAAGTACACGGCGGGGCCATCCCGGTATCCAAGGCGGCGGCCGAGCCGCATTTCGTGCAGAAGCGGCGATTGAACCGGCCGGAGAAAGTGGCCATCGCACGGGCGGCGCTGCCTCTGGTCGGGGACGGACACACGGTGGCTTTCAGCGCGGGTACGACCACCTGGCACGTGGCTGCGGCTCTGCAGCAGAACGACAAGGATCTCACGTTCATCACCAACTCGACCAACATCGCGCTTACGCTGCAGGAGAATGGGTGGGGACAGATCGTGCTTTCCGGGGGCAGCTTCCGCACACCCTCCGACGCGCTCGTGGGTCCCTACGCGGACCGGACGCTGCGCTCGTTGAACTCCGACGTGCTCTTTCTGGGGGTACACGGCATGCATCCGGAAGCGGGTCTCACCACGCCAAACGTGGCAGAGGCGGAGACCGATCACTGCCTGGTAGAAGGCGCCCGGAAGGTTGTGGTCGTAGCCGATCACACCAAACTGGGGGTCGTTGCCCTGGCGAAGATAGCCCCGCTCTCGAAGGTGGACATCCTCATCACTGACGAGCAAGCCCCCGAGGTAACGATCCGGGAGATCGAAGTGTCCGGAGTCCAGATCATCGTCGCAGCTTCCCAGGGCGCCGACCGGGCATCGGTCGGCTAGCGGAACAACGCGCGGGCCGTTTCTATCGTCCGGCAGGGCGCTCGCGGGTCGTGATCCCGCATATCCGGCTGAGGTCCGCCTTCGGTTTGCGGTCGTAAGTGAGGAGCCCGTTGACCTCCTGCTCCACGTCCGTTAGCTGCGTGTAGCAGAAGCCTTCGACAGGCTCACAGGCGAGCAGAGCGTCTATCAACGCCTCATAACTTTCAAGGAATTCATCGGCGTCCGTGACTGTGGAGTAGCCCCAATTTTTTCCTTCGCCGCCAGCGAATGCGATGCCGCCGAACTCGGTGACGAGGATCGGCTCCCCACGGTAGCCATGTCCTGGAACGTACGCCGGACGGTTAGCCAGCGTGGCGGCCACGGAAGACTCAGCGGTGACATAGCTCTTGGCGAGCTCCTCCGGTCCACCATAGTTATGCAGGGCGAGGAGATCCGTCACCGCGTGCTCCCAGCCGTCGTTGGAGACAACGGGGCGTGTTCCGTCGAGCGCGCGGGTGAGATGGTAGAGGGCGAGGAGGTGCTCGCGCTGGGCCGACTCCGTGGCGAGGTCCGGGACACCCCAGCTCTCGTTCATGGGCACCCAGGCGACGACGGACGGGTGGTTGTAGTCGCGCCGGACGGCCTCCTGCCACTCGGCGGTGATGCGGCGGATGTAATCGGCGGAGTAGGTGTACGCGTTCGCCATCTCGCCCCATACCAGAAAGCCGAGCTGGTCGGCCCAGTACAACCAGCGCGGGTCCTCCACCTTCTGGTGCTTGCGCGCACCGTTAAAGCCCATCTCCTTCGCCAGTTCGATGTCCCGCTTCAGGTCGTCGTCGGTGGGGGCGGTCAGGAGGCCGCCAGGCCAGTAACCCTGGTCGAGGACGAGCCGCTGATAGAGGGGGCGGCCGTTAAGGTAGACTTTGCCGTCCTTCGTCTCCACCTTCCGCATCCCGAAGTAGCTCTCTATGGAGTCGAGGACCATGCCGCTCTCATCCAGAAGATCTATCTTCAGGTCGTACAGATTCGGGTCCCCGGGGCTCCACAGAGCCAGGCCGGTCCACTCCCCGATATGCGGGGTATCGGGAGCCTCGTCGCGCGCGGCCAGCGGCAGTCGGCGCTCTTCCACCGAAGAACGCGCGGACACCCGGTCATCGAGCACCGGCACGCCGTCCAGTTTCACGGTAAGGCGGAGCGAGAGGCCGGCCTCAAAACCCGCGATGCCGGCCTCCACATCCACGGAGGCCGCGTCCACGTCCGGGGTGAAGCGCAGGGAGCGAATCCTGCGGCGATTCACCGGCTCCAGCCACACCGTCTGCCAGATGCCGGTGGTGCGGGTGTAGAAAATACCCTCGGACTCTTCTCGCCAGTACTGCTTGCCACGTGGGATCGTGGTGTCCCGCGAAGGATCCTCCGCCCGGACCACGAGCGTGTTCACACCCCTCCGCAGGGGGTGCGTAACGTCGGCGGAGAACGGCGTGTGGCCGCCCTCGTGTTCCGCGACCTGCACGCCGTTCACCCACACTGTCGCCCGGTAGTCCACGGCTCCGAAGTGCAGCAGCAAGCGCTCGTCGTCCGAGAGGTCGTGTTCGAAGGTCCGCGCGTACCAGACCACGTCGTGGAAGGCCGTATCTCCAATGCTGGAGAGCTTCGCCTGATAGCAGAACGGTACGGCGATGCGCCGGTCAAAGGGCGATCCATTGCCATCCAGATCCTCGGCTGCCACGTTCTGCCAGCCTGCCGCCAGGCCCACATCCTCGTCATCGAAGGCGAAGGCCCACTCGCCGTTGAGATTGGTCCAACGTTCGCGGCGGTGCTGGGGACGAGGATACTCGGGGCGCGGCTGGTTCTCGCTCATCGCGCCTCTTTCCCACGATGCAGCAGGCGAGCGATATCGTGTGCGAAGACTACCTCGGAGTCGTCCTCTGGCTGGTAGCCGATCACCCGCCGCGCGTTGGTGATGCTCCAGAACTTGCGGGCGTTGTCAGAGACGCCGTAGAAGATGTGGAACGGGACACCGTGTTCGTCCTCGATGTCCGGGGTCTCGACGGATTTGCAGAATAACTGCCGCATGTCACGCTCGCTGATGTATCCGGCCAGCTCGCGGACGTAGCGTTCCGGAGGCTCATCTACGAAGTCCTCGGCGTCGATTTGACGCGGGACGACTATCCGGATCTGGACGACCTCCAGCTTGCTTCCCAGCGACCCGCAGGCGTACAGGAACCCGAGCGGCTCCCACGCCGCCTTGGCCCAACCGTAGAAGCTGTCCGGGCGCGGATAATCTTCCGGGCTCACGCGGTCCTTGAGCCCGGCGTAGTACGGCTGCTCATACCATTTGGCGGCCTGGTTGGTGCTCGCCGCGACGACCCGGCGAACTCCGCGCTCCATCGCAAGCCGGTACACGCGCTGCATCATGTCGAGGTTGCGCCGCTCACCCTCGTAGAGTGTCTGGATGTCCAGCCCCGACTCACTTCCCGGCGTGGAACCGAGATTCGCCCCGCCCGGGCGTGTGTGGCCGCAATGGACCACGGCCTCGGCCCATTCGAAGAGCGGTTCCAGATCCGCGTCGCTGTCCGCGTGGAGGTCTGCAATCTCGACGCCCTCGACGAGAGTTCCGGAGCCATCCTCCTCGCGCACGTCGATGAGACGGAGATCGTAGCGTTCCCTGAAGGCTGGTAGCAACTGGCCTGCGATGTAGCCGGTCGCGCCCGTAAGCAGGACCTTCGGTTTCGACGATTCAGCCATGCGTCTCTCCTACCACTGGTGGTGGACTTCGGGGCGGATGGCTGAGTCGTAGATCTCACGTGCTCGTGACATGGCTTCGTCTGAGAGGGCTGGCATATCGGCTGCGGCGATGTTATCCGCTGCCTGCTGTGGCCTCTTCGCGCCGGGGATGGCGCAGGAGACGGCTGGGTGCATAAGGATCCAACGCAAAGCGAACTGCGCCAGCGTATAACCATCGGGGACGAGTCTTTTCAGTTCCTCCGCCGATTCCAGGCCCTGCTCGAAAGGCACGCCGGAGAAGGTCTCGCCCTTGTCGAAGGCCGCACCGTCGCGGTTGAAGTTGCGGTGGTCATCCTCGGGAAACTCGCGGTCGAGGCTCATCTTGCCCGAGAGGAGTCCGCTGGCGAGCGGGACGCGGGCAAGGATGCCGATGTTCTTCTCTTCCGCCAGTGGGAAGAACTCTTCGGCGGGCTTCTGGCGGAAGATGTTGAAGATGATCTGTACGGTCTCCACACCGGGATATTCCAGCGCCCTCCGCGCCTCCTCGACCTTCTCCACGCTCACGCCATAGTGCTTGACCTTCCCGGCCTCGACTAGCCTGTCAAGCGCCTCGAAAGTCTCGTCCTGCCAGTACGCCTCCGTCGGTGGACAATGAAGCTGGAGGAGGTCGAGCGCCTCTACGTCCAGGTTTGTCAGGCTGCGCTCCACGAATGCTGAGAGGTTATCTTGGTTGTAGCCTTCCGCCGTGTGCGGATCGAGGCGGCGACCAGCTTTGGTTGCGACGAATATTTCGTCGTTCGGACGATCCTCGAGTAGCCGTCCGATGAGCTTCTCGCTGCGCCCATCGCCGTACACGTCAGCCGTGTCCAGGAAGTTTACGCCCGAATCGATGGTGTGGTTCAGCGTGGCGTATGCATCCTCATCCGAGACATTCCCCCAGCCATCCCCGAGCGCCCAGGTTCCGAGGCTGATCTCCGAAACCCGCATGCCAGTCTCTCCCAGATTTCTGTAGTTCATGAATTCCTCCTCATTGTTCGGTCAGGCTATTTCTTCGTCTCCGGTGGCAACCTCGGCGTCAGGCGATGGGGAGAGGTGGCCGATCTCGTTCGTATACAGGAACGTGGCCGGTCCATCTTTCGGGACATCCGCCTCGGTGATGGAGCAGTTTTCGAGGCGCATATGTTCGTGGGGCCATTCGTCGCCGGGCTCACCGAGCAGGTGGGAGATGATCCAGGCCAGCGTCCCACCGTGCGACACCACGACCACGGCATCCGACGCTTCCCGATGCTCGGCAAGAATGCGATCGAGTTCGGCGGCGGAGCGGGCGGAGACATCGTGCCCGCTCTCGCCCTCTGGCCAGGCGTAGTCCATGCCCTGAGTCTGAAACTTCTCGGCTTCCTCAGGAAACTGCTCGGCCCACTCCTCGAAACGATATCCGCTGGCCCGCCCGACATCCACCTCCGCAAGCCCGTCACGCGACAAGGGTTTCAGGCGCAGAGCCTCGCCTATAGACTGCGCCGTCTCGAGCGCGCGCACGAAAGGGCTCGTGTACAGCGCCACGATATCGGTCCGTCTTGAAAGGTGGGCCGAGATCTCACGCGCCTGCCGCCTGCCACGCTCTGTCAGCGGGTCATCTGCCCCCTGCAGCCTCCGCTCGACGTTGCCCAGCGTCTCACCGTGGCGCACCAGCAGTAGCCTCATGGGACGCTCTCCGCTCGTAAGACAGTCACCAATTTATCCGTCCGGCCCATTGCGCCGGATCACGCCCGCGTACCAGCGGGCGCTGGATTTCGGTGTGCGCTTCTGCGTGGCGTAGTCTACGTACACAAGGCCGAACCTCTTCGAATACCCTTCGGCCCACTCGAAGTTGTCCAGGAACGACCAGACCATGTACCCTCGCAGGTCCACACCCTGCTCCATCGCCCCGTGTACCGCTCGGAAGTGGGAATCGAGATACGAGATACGCTCCTCGTCCTTCACGTCGCCGTTGGGATCGGCGTAGTCGTGTACAGCGCGGCCGTTCTCCGTGACGTAGATTGGCGCGTCGGTGTATTCGTCCTTGAGCCGCACGAGCATCTCAGACAGGCCATCTGGCTCGACGGGCCAGCCCATCGCGGTCTTCTCCCCCGCGTGAGGAACGATGGGACGAACCGCGAGATCGGAGAAAGGTATCTGCGAAGGGGTCTCATCGGGCGCGTCCCTGACGTGGTGGCGGAAGTAGTAGTTGATGCCGAGGAAGTCAACGGGACCGGAGATCTTCTCCAGGTCGCCATCGCGTACAGGCGGCCCGTCCACACCGCGCCCGCCATAGTAGGAGACGATATCCTCGGGGTACTCGCCGCGGAACAGCGGGTCGAGATACAGCCGGTTCGCCTGCCCGTCCACGCGGCGGGCGGCCTCCTCATCGGCCTCGCGGTCGCGGGCCGCCAGCGCGGGATGCAGGTTGAGCGTGACGCCGAGCTGGTTCTCTCCGGGGTTCCCCACGGAACGCATCCGCTCCAGGGCGAGACCGTGGCCTAGCAGGAGGTGATGGGTTGCGGCGAGGGCAGAGGCGGCATCTTGCTTACCGGGGGCGTGCAGACCGTAGCCGTGCCCCAGCCAGGATGCGACCCACGGTTCGTTCAGCGTGATCCAGAACGGAACGGTGTCAGCCAACGCTTCGTAGACAAAGCCGGTGTATTCCGCGAACCGCTCGCTCGTATCGCGGTTCGTCCAACCGCCCCGGTCTTCGAGCGCCTGTGGGAGATCCCAGTGGTACAGCGTGAGCATCGGGACGATGTCTCGTTGCCGCAACCCGTCAACCAGGCGCCTGTAGAAATCCAATCCTTCCTGGTTCGGTGGGCCCGATCCATCTGGCTGGATGCGGGGCCAGGC
>JAABUS010003578.1_pt1 | contig 24776 bp, 27 predicted proteins | sample 5560161 | NCBI WGS metagenome assembly JAABUS01 (sample SAMN10711885, study PRJNA513376) | rock metagenome | isolation source: Antarctica rocks | place: Antarctica: Victoria Land, Trio Nunatak nord | collected 2016-01-04
GTCGGGGCGTCGGTATAGCGGGCATAGAGATCAGCAGCGGACCACGCATCAGGCAGGGACAGGGCGTTCATCGGACATCACCTCCGCCGCCATGATACCCCGACGTATCACCCAAAACCAGTATAATACGCTGATGCGGATGCAGACGGCGCGGCTCGGCGCGGTCGCCGTCAACTTCTGGCGCTGTATCGTGACCGTCCCGTTCTTCCTCGTCCTCTACCTGCTGCTCCGCAACCCCGGCACGGTGCGCGAACTCGCCCCGCGCACCGTGCTCTACATCGTCATGGGCGTCTGCATCGGCATGGTGACGGGGGACAGCCTGCAATACCACGCGATCAAACTGATCGGCGTCTCCCGCGCGATGCCGATTTCCGGCTGCTTCCCGCTCTTCACCGTCTTTTTCGCGTGGCTTATCAACGGCGAGCCGATCCGGGTGCGGGTGATCGGCGGGGCGGTCGTGGTGATGACGGGCGTGCTGCTCATCTCGCTGCCGAAGCGCGCCCTCGCCGCGCGGTCACGCGGCGTCGGCATCATCGCCGCGCCCGCGCCCGTTGCCGTGAATCGCGCGAACACCGTCGGCGTGACGCTCAGCCTGATCGCGGCGGTCTGCTGGTCGCTCTCGACAGTGATCCAGAGCAAGGCGCTCGCGCATGCGGACACGATCACGGTGAATCTGATCCGCATGCCCGTCGCCGCGTGCGTGCTCTTCATCGCGAGCCGGGGGCGCGCAAGCATCCCGCTCCGGCAGTTCGGCTGGCGCACATTCGTCTTTCTCAGCGCAATCGGCATCTTCGGCAGCGGGCTAGCGAGCCTCGCCTATCTCGGCTCGCTCCAGATCGCGGGCGCGGGCAAGACGGCGATCCTCGGCGCGACGGCCCCGCTCTTCGCGCTTCCCCTCTCGATGGTCCTCCTCGGCGAGCGCCCCGGCTGGCGCAGCGTCGGCGGCACCGCGCTCACCGTCCTCGGTATCGGCCTCGTCGTCTGGTCGTGACGGGATAGATTTGCTCCGCCAAATCGCACACTGCAACGCTTGGCTTGATCCCCTGAATCTGCAGTGATCGCGGCAAAATCGAAATAATACGCACTATCTGCACATTAATATGCCCTTGACACATCTATTATACTTCAATATATGAATAAGTGATGTCTCTCGGCGGTTGCTCCACAGCAGCGCAGTCCGAGTAATGCCTGGGCAGCCTTCGGCGTGGCGACGCCGATGTATTCGTGAGGGTGGGGGAACGTTTGCAGTTCGCACTATCGCATTGCCGCGCCGGATTTTGGTGTCGATCCGGGCCGTGGCTCGCGCACCGATTGCTGCTCATCGGTCTCGCGCTCCCGCTCATCGTCGGGAACGGTACGGCCCTCGCCGCCGGGGGAACAAGCGCGGACGCCGACCCGCGCCTGCAACTGGCAGTTACCTGGGCGACGCAGCAGCTGAGCGTATCGAAGCTCTGGCTCGACGATGGGTCGAGTCTCTGCGGGAAGTTCGTCGAGAACGCCTTCGGCGTCACCGCGCAGTACCCGACCGCGCATGACATGTACCTCGCGCTCGGAAAATCGACCGACCCAGCGCAGCGCACGCTGGCGAGCCTGCAACGCGCGCCCGCAGGCGTGATCGTCTTCTTCGCGCAGAATGCCGGGAACGACAACAACGGGCATGTGGGTATCTACCTCGGCAACGACCAGTTCATCGGGGTCGTGACCAGCGGGGATGTGCGCCAGCACGGCGTGCAGTGGTGGGACGAGCACACGTCGCACTTCCTCGGCTGGGCCTACCCACGTGCCGACTGGCCGGGGTACGGCAAGGGCAAGCCAATTGCCCGCGCCGCGCCGCCTGCGCCCCCCGCTCCATCCGCACAGGCGATTGAGGGCGCAACGCGGGCGTTCCAGACCCAGTGGAACGCGGGCGAGGCGGTCATGCGCAATCTCTGGGGGCCGTCGCGGGCCGCCCCCGAGCAGGAACCGTACAGCGACGCATCGGGCGGCTACCGCATGGTTCAATATTTCGACAAGGGACGCATGGAAGCGGACAGCCCCACGGACAACACCATCACGTATGGCCTGCTCGCGACGGAACTGATCACCGGCAAGGTGCAGGTCGGCAAGACAACATTCCAGTCCCGCGACCCCGCCGATATCCCCATCGCGGGGGACGCTACGAACGCCGGCCCAACGTACGCTGATCTCAACGGACGCGCGGCGAAACTGCTGGCCCCCACGCCATCCCGGCCCAATACGGCGGTGACCGCCGAAGTCTCTGCGGCGGGCGATATGTCGCAGACCGCCGCAACGAGCGACAAGGACGTGCGCACCGTTGCCAAGTCCGATACGACGCTGACAACGTACGACGGCAGCACGCAACACAACGTCCCCGCCGCGTTCGCCGCATACCGGGCAAAGATCGGGGTTGCGGTGATCGGCTACGCGAAGAGCGAACCGTTCATCACGACGGTGAAGGTGGCGGGTGCGCCGCGACAGGTGATGGTGCAGGTCTTCGAGCGGCAGGTGCTGACCTACAACGCCGCCAACAGTGACGCATTCAAGGTCGAGATGGGCAACATCGGTCAGCATTATCACCGCTGGCGGTACGAGCGGTAAGGCACGTGATGGATGCCGCACGATTTTCTGGTGGCACGGTCCATCCGCCTGTGCCACCATTGTGGCGCACTCTCATCTGTGTCAGACCGCTACTCCTCCGTCTGCGCCGGGGCGGCGCGGTCGGCGCGTAACGCGGGGTGGCGCACCGTCGCCAGCAGCACGCACAGCGCCGCCTGCGCCAGCGCCCCCGGCGCGAGCGGCGGCGACGGCCCGACCCCCTTCCGCGTCGCCAGCCACCAGCGCGACAGCGCGGACATCCCTTCCCACGTCTGCGCGTAGCGGCGGTCGAGCGGGCCTGCGTCGTAGTTCGCCTGGACGTGTTGCCACACCCCCACCGCCGCACTGATCGCCACAATCGCCGCCACCGCTTGCGCGGCGCGCACCCTCCCCGCCGATGGCCACCCGAGCAGCAGGGCAATCGCCAGGGCGGTCAGCGCGAGTGCCGCCCACGCGATGAGCTGGACCGGCTTGGTCCAGTGACGCTCCGTGTACAACTCCACGGCGATCCCGAGTGTCGTCAGGGCAGCCAGCCCGAGCAGACCCCGGCGCAGCAGGGGAGAGGCGGGGTCGTCCGTTCGCATTGCCATCGCGTCAAAGGCCCAGGGTGGCGATGATCTTGTCCACTACGTCAGGGCTGGGGTTGTACTTGGCGAGTTCGGCGCGCAGCTTGGCGAAGGTCGGGTCGTTGGTCGGATAGGGCCGGTACTCCATCACCTCCGTCACCCACCGCGCGGCGTTCGGGATGCCGGCGGTCTGGAAGGCCTGGAGCAGCTCCACCTGGCTCGCGGTGTTGACGTTCACCTTCTGCGCGGTCGCCGCCGGGGCGCTCGCGCCGCTCACTGACGAGGCTGCTGCGGTTGTTGGCGCCACGGTCGCGGCGGGTGCGGACGGCGAGGCGACGCCGGTCGTGGCGGCGGGGCGTGTCGCGGTGGGGGCGCTGCCGCTGGTTACCGGGGACGCGACGGTTGTCTGCGTCGGCGCAGCCGCAGCCGCTGTGGTACTGGTCGGGGTGATCGGCGTTGCGGTCGCGGAGCCGCCGCAGGCGCTCAGCGTGACGAGGGCGACGCCCGCGAGAGCGGAGGCGAGGGAGCGTCGGAGCGCCTGAGCGCGCGGATGGGTTGGTTGGTGTGTCATGTCGATACCTTTCCTGTTGCTTCGAGTGTGGGGTGTCGGCGGGCCACATCGACCGGCGCCGTCGGCGGATCATAGCGAGCCAACCTTAAGAATTCGTGAGAATCCTCGACGCTCGCCATCGGACTGCAAATCCGGCGGCGTGCCAAATGGTGAATGATGCTCACGTCGTCTTAAGGCCGATGTTGAACGTGGCCGTGTACCCATCGGCGCTCTTGATTGGCGTCAGGAGGAGTTGGTCCCCGCCGCTCGCGTAGATGCCATCTCGGCCGTTCGGCGTATCGCGCTTCCCCTTGCTCGCGTAGGGCGCCTGCGCATGCACCTGATCCGTTAATGCATCATCGAAGTAGAGTTGCGACGTCAGGAGGCTGCCGGTGTTCGCCGTGGGGGCGGTGCGCACCATGAAGTGGATGTGCACCGCCCTGCCCGTGTACCAGCCGGGGTAGATTGTGGTGAACCGTACCACCCCGTTCGCGTCTGTCACCTGGTAGCCGCGCAGGAACTTCTTTCCCACGCTGTTCTCCGCCCGCACGTCCGAGTAGACGCCCAGCGCGTCACAGTGCCAAATGTCCACCGCCGCGCCCGCGAGCGGCGCGCAGGCGGCGCTGCCGACCTGCATGACGTTGAAGGTCAACTGGAGCGGCACGCCCGGCCGGGTTGAGCCGTCCGAGGGGTCGCTGCGGATGTCGGAGCGGTTGAGCATCTCATTCACGAAGTACGGCCCCTCGGTCTCCGCCGGGGTGGCGACGCACAGGGAGGATGTCGCCGCAGGCGCCACCGATGCCACCGATATCGTGGACGACGCCTGGGCGGCGCGGCTTGATGGCGTCGTCGTCGCGCCACTTGTTGCCGGTGCGGAGTCGCTCGTCCGCTGCGAGGAGTCGAACTGCCCGGGCACACAGCCGGCGAGCAGCGCGGCCCCAGACACCCCGAACAGCGCAAGGACCTCCCGGCGACCGAGAATCCTGCCAATAGGGAGATCGTCATTGTCCATCTTTTCGTCCCTCCGAATACTCTCCATTTGCTGCGATTGCCAGCGGCATACGCCGTGTGCGCCGGTGCGGCTCTGCCCGTGCAACACCCACAGTCTGGCGAATATTTCTGAGAGGGCCGCATGGCGGAAATGAGAGAACGATGAGAACCGCTGGCATGGCTTGGGATCTTCCATGCGTACGTGCGAGGGGCGACTACCGCGCCGTTACACAGGCTCTCGAAGAGCAATCCTTCGATGAAGCACATGGATAACCGGGGACCGGCTGAGCACAGTCCTTGACTCATGTGGATCCGAAGCGTGTGACACGCCCGCGCTATGACCGGCGTGCTACGAAGGCTTCGGGGAAGCGGGCGTGCAGCCGCTCGTCCAGTAGTTCGGCGAGGTGCAGCACGCGGACGGTGCGGCCGGAGGCGTCCATGCCGCCGCGCAGGTGCATAATGCAGCCGGGGTTGTCGGTGACGAGCGTGCGCGCGCCGGTCTGGTCCACATTGTCCAGTTTGCGCGCCAGAATCTGCTCGGAGACTTCGGGGTAATCGACGGAGACGGAGCCGCCGAAGCCGCAGCAGACCGCCGCCTCCGGCAACTCAACCAATTCCAGCCCCATCACCCGCTCGATCAGATCACGCGGCTCTTGCTTCAGGCCGAGGACGTTGTGCGACTGGCAGAAGTTGTGGTACGTCACCGCCTCGCCACCGGGCGCGGCGAGCGCGCCTTCCGGCAGGCGGGCGACCGTCGTCAGGAACGAGGCGAGGTCGAGCGTGCGCTTGGCGAGCGCCTCGGCGCGCGCCTGCCACGCCGGCTCATCCGCGAAGAGATGCGCGTAGTCGTGCGTGATCGCGACGGCGCACGACGCGCCCGCCGTGACGACCCAATCCGCGTCCGCCGCTTCCAGTCCCTCAATTGTCGCCTTCGCCATCGTCCTGGCGCGCCCCCAATCGCCGGAGTCGAAGGCGGGCAGGCCGCAGCAGTGCTGGCTGATCGGCACGACGACCCGCGCGCCGCACGCCTGGAGGACGCGCACGGTGGACTCGGCCATCTCCGGGAAGAGACGGTCGGTGAAGCATTGGATGAAGTAGGCGACCCGCATGCCCGTCGCCTCGGTCTCCACGAGCGGGGGCGCGAGTATCGGGGCGTCCGCCACGCCCGCTGTTTGCCCGCCGAAGAGGCGGTCACGCGCCGGTTCCTTCGCGGGGACGGGCAGGCTGCGCCAGCTCTGGTACCGCTCCGCGCCGGGGAGATCGCGGACGAATGCGCCGTCGGGTTCGGCCAGCGGTTTAGCGAGGCGGGCGGCGAGGCGGGCGGCGCGGTCGAAGAGCGCCGGGCTGGACCAGAGTTCCAGCACCGACCGCTTGTACCACGGCAGGCCGAACTGCTCGACCGTCCGGTGGCGCACCTCAAGAATCTGTTGCGGGAGCGGAATGTCCACCGGGCAGACGGTCGCGCAGGCGTTGCACGAGACGCAGAGCGACTGCGGGCCTGCCGCGTTCTCCCAGCCGTTGTGGAAGCCGGTGTTCACCAGCCCGATCGCGCCGGAGTAGATGTAGCCGAAGGCGTGGCCACCGACGACCTGATAGGGCGGGCAGACATCCGCGCACGCGCCGCACCGGATACAGCGGAGCGCGTCGTCGAAGATCGAATCGGCGCGCATCGCGCTCCGCCCGTTGTCCACGAAGACGTAGTGCATCTCCTTGCCCGGTCGGTCGGGGCCGGTGACGAAGGTGGAGTAGACCGAGATCGCCTGGCCCGTCGCGGAGCGTGCGAGCAGGCGCAACTGGAGCATCGCGTCCGCCATCGTCGGCAGCAACTTCTCGTAGCCGACGACGACGACGTGCACATCGGGGATGGAGGTGACGAGTTCCGCGTTGCCCTCGTTCGTGACGAGCATCATCGCGCCCGTCTCCACGACCAGTGCGTTCGCGCCGCTGATGCCGAGCCGCGCGACGACGAAGTCCTTGCGGAGCGTGCGCCGCGCCGCCGCGACCTGCCCGGAGATGTCGTCCGGTTCGAGCGCCTCGCCCGTCGCGGTGGAGAGGAGCCGGGCCGTCTCGAAGCGGTCCATGTGAATGGCGGGCGCGATGATGTGCGATGGCCGGTCCTCCGCGAGTTGCACCAGCCACTCGCCGAGGTCGGTCTCGACGACGCCGATGCCGCGTGCTTCGAGGTACGGCCCCATGCCGATCTCCTCCGTCACCATCGACTTCGACTTCGTCAGCCGCGTGACGCCCTTGCGGGCGCAGAGTTCCGCGATATAGCGGTTCGCGTCCTCGGCGCTCGCGCTCTCGTAGACGGTCGCACCGTTGCGCTCGGCCATCTCCTTAAACGCCGCGAAGTAGCCGGGTGTATCGGCGATCACCGCGTCCTTGACCGCCGCGAGCCGGTCGCGCAACTCCTCGAAGGTATGGCCGGAGCGCTCCATCTCCGTACCGGCGGCTTGTGTGTCCGCAGCGGTGCCCTCTACCGCCCGAACGGGCGCGGGACCTTCGCCGTAGGTCTCGCCCGCGCCCTCGCTGTCGGCGTACTCCGCGAAACTCGTGTCCCGCCCGTTGCGCCAGTTGCGCTGAAACTTGAGCAGGCCGACGCGCATCCGCTCGTTCCCCAGCGCCTCGCGGTACCGTTGCGCGAAGGGGGCCGGTGCGTGGTGATCCGCCGCCGCGCCGCGCGGTTTGCCCCGCGATGTAGCCCGCTCATCCGGCGGCGTCAGCGCGCGCCTGGCCCGGAGGACGCCATACGTCGCCGCGACACCCGCGCCGAGCGCGAGCCAGCCGATGTGACGCCCGCCACGATCCTCATTGTTACTGGCCTGCATGGGTACGCCCCCCGTTTCCATTGTCAGCTCACATCGCTTTCCCGGCCCCCGCGCTGTCGAGGAGCAGGATGCGTAGTTCCGCCGGGCCGTGCGCGCCGACGCTGAGGCTCATCTCGATATCCGCCGTCCGGCTCGGCCCGGTGACAAAGGAGGCGTAGCGCCCCGCCGGTGCGCCGTCCGCGCCGGTGAAGCGGTCGCGCAGCCACGCCCCCGCCTCATCGAGGCCCGGCACGAGGCGCGCGACATCGAGGACGACGAGGTGCCGGTGCGCGAGCATCCGCACGAGGCGATCCGCGAGCGAGTCGGCGATCAGGTACGACCCCGTCTCCGTGATCCCAAGCGACGCCTCCGAGATGCCGATGGCCGCCGGGCCGAACGTCGCCATTGGGTCGGTGACATCGACCGGCGTGAGCGTCACGCCGCGCGCCTCCAGCCGCCCCCGCAACGCTGGATACGTCCGTTCCAGCGTTGGGGCCAGCACGACGCGCCGCACGTCGGGCGCGACCGCCGCCGCGAGGTCGGCGGCGAGCGCGGCGACCGCGTCCAGTGCGGTGACGCGCGCGACCGTCACGCCGAGCTTGCTGACATGCGCGCTGAATCGCTCTTGGAGCGCGGCGTTGTTTGGCACGCGTGTTGCGGCAATGGGGTTGTTTGCAATCATCGATCGATCCCCCGCGTTTTCCGATGGGCGAAATGGTCCCGCACAACCCTGTCGCAAGGTTGGTTCCGCGCCGGTCACTACTCTACAAGGTTTCCCGGTGGGCCGCTATGGAAGCCAGCCAACCGGAATGTGCGACACTACGCGGGTGAACATGTGCGGACTCTATAGCGCGAGGGGCGGCGGGTGATGGGAGAGATTGAGAGACCGATGCGCGATGATGACCGCGCGGATGTGCGGACAACGTCGGCGTCGCCCCGATTCGCCACCCACTTCAAGGTGCGGCACTACGAGATGGACGCGCTCGGTCATGTCAACAACGCGGTCTATCTGCACTATCTGGAGCAGGCCGCGTACGAGCACTCCGCCGCCGCCGACTTCTCCGACGAACGCACGCGCGACCTCGGCGGCATCTGGATCGTCCGGCGTCACGAGATCGAGTATCTGCGTCCGGCGACGGCGGGCGACGTGCTGCAGGTCGTCACCTGGGCCGTCGCGTTCAAGGGCGCGCGGGCTTTCCGCGATTACGCGATCTACCGCCACGAAGGAGGCCCCGACGAAACAAGCGGGTTGCCCACCGACCGGTTCCTCCCGCCCGATCATGTCCTCGATGGTGAACCGCTCGTGCGCGCCCGGACACTGTGGGTATGGGCGGATCGCGCGTCCGGCAGGCCGCGCCGCATCCCGGCGGAACTGTACGCCACCTTCCTCGGCGCGCCGTTGGACGATGGCGCGGATACGAGATCGCGCCCCGACACGAAGACGTATTCAACGTAACCTTCTGGGGAATCCTCACTCCCTGCCGCCCATGCTGCCCAGAGAGCGCCCGCACCTGCTCTTCCCTCGAAGGGAAGGGGCGACTCACTTCGGTATCCGAATGCTCCACCGAACGCCTCGATCTCTCGGAGACTCGCTCCCCCTTCCCTTCGAGGGAAGAGGGCGAGAGCAAGGCCAGCCCCAAGCCCGCAAAGGCCGCAGATTGGTGTATCAAATAGATTAGTGCCTTAGCGTGCGGGCGCGAAACCGTATTTCTGTAACGCCGCCTGCCCATCGGTGGAGAGCAGGTAATCGACGAACCGCTGACCGAGCGCGGTCTGCCGCGCATCCTTGACGACGGAGATCGGATAGGTCGCGATGACGTTCTGCGCGTCGGGGATCGGGATCAGCGTCAGCTTGTCCTTCGCGGCCTCCGCGTCCGTCGCGTAGACGATACCCGCGTCCGCCTCGCCCAATTGCACCTTCTGGACAATCGCCTTGACGTTGTCCTCCTGCGAGACAACGTTCTTGTTCACATTCGCTTTGAAATCCGCGCCGTAGTCCGGCAGCTTGCTGAAGTTATCGAGCGCCGTCTGCGTGTATGCGCCAACCGGCACGCTCGCCTGCGCGGTGTCGAATTTGATCCCCGGTTTGGCGAGGTCCTTCGGCGTGATAATTCCTGCCCGGTTGTCCTTCGGCACGATGATGACCAGCTTATTCTTCACGAAGGTCTGCGGCGTCCCGGCGATCACGCCACCCTTGACCGCGATGTCCATGGTCGGCTGATCGGCGGAGGTGAAGACGTCCGCCTTCGCACCCTGTGTCAGTTGCGTGACGAGCGCCTGCGACCCGGCGAAGTTGTACTGCACCGTGACGCCGGGGTTCACCTTCTCGAATGCGGTCTTGATCTCCGTGAACGATTCCGTCAGTGACGCCGCCGCGAAGACCGTCACGGTTCCCGTCGCGGCGGTCACGGTGCCCGTGATTGCAGAGGACACGGCGGTCGTGCTCACGGGGGCGGTGGTTGCGATCGCTGCCACGACGGGCTGTGTTGGTGCGTTCGCCACAGGAACAGTGCTCATTGCGCTGTTGCCGCACGCGATGAGCGAAACAAGCAAGGCCATGAGGAGCAGGGTCGATGGACGAAAATGCCAGGTCACGATTACCTCCCGCCATGTGGTGCATTGCCGGGTGCCGATGTACACTGCGCTGAGTACCGTACGGCAATCTATATCATGGTGATCTAGATTGCAATGATATAGCTGAACGCATCATCGACTTGTGAGGTGTTCTCCATGCCACTCCGCTATGCGATTCTCTGGTGCCTCGCGCGGGGGATTCGCCACGGCTACGACATTCGCCGCGCCCTCGGGGAGATGACGGACGGATTGTGGGACATTAACCCCGGCCACGTCTACCAGGCATTCCGCGCCCTTGAGCGGGACGGCCTTGTGACCCTGACGAGCATCGTCCCGCAGCACAACCTGCCTGACCGCAAGGAGTATGCGCTGACCACCGCCGGGGAGGCCGCGCTCGCGCAGTGGATGGGCAAGCCTGTCCCGGCGGAACGCCCGACCAAGGACGAGGCGCTCCTCAAACTCGTCTTTCTGATCGAAAACGATCAGCCGGACGCGCTTAACCGCTTTCTCGCGGCGCAGCGGCGCATCTACGAGCGCGACCGCGACCAACTGGCGGCGCAGGTTTCCGCGCTCCCGCCCGATGACCGTACGGGTCGGCTGATGGTGCAGGCGGCGATTGAGGATGTGGAAGCGAACCTGCGGTGGCTCACGCACGCGCAAGCAACGATCGTCGACGGGGGGCGATAGTTACATTCCTCACCCCTCACTGCCCAGAGGGCTCCCGCCCTCCATCGCCCGGAGATCATGGTAGAGGTCAGTTCTGTTCGGCGATGGAGAGAGGAGGGAACGGTTTCCGCAATGACCCTATTCATCTCCTCTTTGTGCTCTCTGTGTGCTCCGTGACCTCTGTGTTGCGTTCCCCTCTTTCGCGTTTCGGAGAGGATCGACATGTCATCGTCGCTGCCGAAGCCACGCCCGCTCGTCGGGTTTCTCGCAGACGATCGGCTCTCTGAGGAAACAAAGGCGATCCTGCGCGCGGCGGCGGCGGAGACGACGCGCCTCGATCACCGCTACATCGGCGGCGAGCACCTGCTGATCGCCCTGATTGCCAGCGATGGCCCGACCGGTCAGACATTCCGCGAGGCGGGCGCGACGGCGGAGCAGGCACGGAGCCGCGTCGAGTTCATCGTGCCCCACGAGCCGCCGTTCATGCTCCTGAAGGAGATGAACGTCGGACCGCGGCTGATCGCCATGATCGAGGATGCCGCCGAGGTCGCGGCGAGCCTGGAAACGACGGCCGAAGCGCCCGACCTCGCGCTCGCACTGCTCCGCGAGCACGCGAGCATCCCCAGCCGCGTGTTGGACGAATGCGGCGTCAACACCCGTACTCTCGCGCAACGCCTCCGCCTCCTCCAACGGGATTAGCCACAGAGACACAGAGGGCGCAGAGAAAGGCAAGGAGAAATCAGGAGCGTTGTCGAAGACGATGGAGCGGTGTACCTTTCTCATCTCTTTCCCTTTTCCGTGTCCTCTGTGTCTCTGTGGCTAATTTCCGATTCATCAAGGGAGGTAGCATGGCAGCACCAGTAGAGTTCGGGTGGCGGGTGCCGGATTTCCCCACCGACGGGAGCGATGGCGCGACGTTCCTGCGACAGATCACGGGGACGCTCGATCTGATTCACGGGCGATTCAACGCCGCGTGGGTCGCGGATCATGTCGTGCCGTGGGCGAGTTGGCAGGCGGTCGAGACGCCAACCATCGAGTGCTGGACGACGCTCACCTTCCTCGCCGCGCGGTACCCGGAGTTGGTCTGGGGGCCGATTGTGCTCTGCCAATCGTACCGAAACCCCGCGTTGCTCGCGAAGATGGCCGCGAACCTCTGCGCGCTGCTGCCCGGCAAGTTCGTCTTCGCCATTGGCGCGGGGTGGAAGGAGGACGAGTACCGGGCGTACGACTGGGAGTTCCCGAAACCCTCGGTGCGTATCAAACAGTTGGAGGAGACCGTCGAGATCGCCAAGCGGCTCTGGACGGAGGACAATGTCACCTATGAGGGGGAGCATTACCGCATCCGAAACGCCTATCTCGACCCGAAGCCGAACCCCATCCCACCAATCCTTATCGGCGGCAGCGGCGAGCAGTTGACGCTCCGGGTGGTGGCGAAGCACGCGGACTGGTGGAACGGCGGCGGCGCGCTGGAGACCTACGCGCACAAGTTGGACGTGCTGCGCGGCCACTGCGACGCCGTGGGCCGGGACTTCGACACGATCAGGAAGACGTGGGGCGCGGAGGCAGTCGCCATTGCCGACACCGAGGCGGAAGCGCGCGCGATGGCGGTGGCAAGCCCCTTCTACAGCAACGCGGGGCTGATCGGCACGCCGGAGCAGGTAACGGAGCAGGTCCAGCAGTGGGTGGACCTCGGCGTCTCCCATTTCCATCTGCGCTTCGCGGATTTCCCGAAAACGGACAGCATCCGCCGATTCATGGACGAGATCATGCCCCACTTCGCATGATGCGGCCCACCCTGCCCCTCCCGGTGCATGGCCGTGTGGCGTCTGAGCGACGCGCGAATGCCAGCACTGGTGGTGGTGCGGGCATGTGTACAATGTCCAGAAGTAGCGTGCGATGCGACGGAAGGGAGTGCGACCGATGGCGCGACAGACGCAGAGACCGGACGAGCCGCCCGCCCCGTCGGTCGCGGACGTGCGGGGGGAGGGCGCGCGCCTCCCAGGCATGACGGACGATGACGACGGCACAGGCAAGCGGGATGTGGACTTGTATGTCCGCACGTACACGACGCTGCTGCGTTCGTCCGGCGCGATCAAACTGAAGACGCTCGTGCCCGTGCACATCAGCACGCACTCCAGCCTCCACTCGCACGCGGCGTTGCCGGAGATCGACATGGCCGCCTTCATGTACTCCGTGCAGCGGCTTCCGGAGTGCATCGAGCGCGTGCGCCATGTCGTGCTCGGTCAGACGGCGCGGATCTTCACCGAGGGCGGCTACCCGCACATCGAGGAGAGCTGGCAGCCCGTCACCTCCCCCGGCAGGCGGCGCAAGTGGTGGTTCGACGACGCGGACACGCTCGCCGTCTTCATCGCCTCCGTCTCCGACCTCGACGATCTGATCCCGACGCTCGTCGCCTATCAGATCGAGTGGAACAAGATGCACGCACTCCTCCAGGCCGCGCCGGACATCCGCGCGCGCGTTGAGGCGCTGGCGTCCGAGGGGGACCACTCCTTGCAGGAGGACGAATCGACCGCCGAGGCGTGCCGGAACGCCCTCGGGATGGAGGGGCGCGACTGGGGACGATTGCGCGGCGCGTGGGGCGTCAATTTCTGGCGCACGCTCGCGACCGTCGGGGAAGGCGAGAAGGGGATGACCCTCCAGATGCTCGGCGGCACGCACACGGGCTACAGCCGCGTCACGCAGCGCTGGTGGGGGCCAATCGGGGAGACAATCCATCACCACGGCCTGCGCGAGCGGCCCGTCTACTTCATCTCATCCAACACACACTCCGTCGTCAACGTCCTCTCCGGCACCGCGCGCCGCCGCCGGGACGCGCTGATCGCCCATGTGCAGGAGACCGAACACCCCGAACTGCTGCCGGAGTACGAGAAGATGGTGCGCGGCGAGGTGCGCGCCTCGTGGGACAACTACCTCTACTTCGTGGCGCGCCGGTACTTCACCGCGAACCCGCACGAGCGCGAGGAGCGGGCGAGGGAGGAGGGGGAGCGCGGCATCTGGAGCGTCCCGAGCGAGGGCGCGCTCGATGTCGGCATTCAGGTGATCGATGTCGCCAAACTCCACGCGGACGACATCGACCCGCGCCTCCGGGCGGACGGCGCGCTTCGGGTCGGCGACTCGGACGCCGTCATCATCAATGTCAACTACCCGCTCGGCATGGCGGCGAACCACATTCTCACGCAGGTCGCGCTCAACACCGCCGCGCTCCGGGGCGTCTACGTGCTCGGCAAGGCGGCGACGCTGAACGGGCGCATCGGCGACGTGATGCTCTCGACGACGGTCTTCGACGAGCACACCGGCAACACCTACTGGCTGGATAACTGCTTCCGCTACGAGCACCTCGCGCCGTTTCTGATCTATGGCTCCGCGCTCGACAACCAGAAGGCGTTGACGACGCGCGGCACCTTTCTGCAGAATCAGGCGTACCTCGACCTCTACTATCGGGAGAACTACACGGTGGTGGAGATGGAGGCGGGGCCGTACCTCAACGCGCTCTACGAGGATACCTTCCCGACGCGCTACCCGATGAACGAGAACGTCAACTTCTCTCAGGTGCCGGTAGACTTCGGGCTGATCCACTACGCCTCGGACACGCCATACTCGCGGGCTTACACCCTCGGCGCGCGCGGCCTCTCCTACTACGGCCTCGACAGCACCTACGCCTCCACCCTCGCCATCCTGCGCCGCATCTTCGAGCGCGAGGAGATCATCACCGCGCAATAACGACTGCCGTGGATTCCCCCTGCGGAACGGCGATGTTGATGCCACCGAGCGTCGGGATCGGGCTGTGGCGCGAGATGGCGAACACGAGCCGGTCCTCGGCTTCCTCCCTGAGTTCCGTGCGGCATTCCTCCACTGGCGGTGCATTGGCCCCGGTGAATTTCAATTCCGAGACTTCACCGTACCACGTTCCGTCTTCGAGTTTCTCGTATTCAGCCCCTTGCATGGCCTTCTAAAACGTATGCGGTGAACACCTCCGTAACTCCTTCGTGTGGATATACGACGAAGAACGATGGAAGATCGAGCAGATGCCGCCATCCTACTCGTTGACACCTTTGCTATACTGAAGGCACTCCTTCGCGGCGCAAATCTTCGTGCGGATACCGCGATTGATCGACGCTCGCTTTCGTTCCTGTGTCACCGAGGCATCCCGCCACCCAAGATGCGTCGTGATCTGACGGGAGGGGAATACGGACGACGGTGGCGCTTTGTACAGAGTATCGATGCTCGTTCCCAGCCTCGTGGAACGGACTTTGCTACGGGAGAATCACCAACGGTGCGGAGCGGGCAACGGGGAGAGACAGGGAACCGAAAGGGTTTTCTCATGGGTACAGCGTCGCCGCACTCCACTCAACCATCCGACACGATGCTGAATGCGTCCATTGCGGCTTCCCTTGGTGTGCCATCAGTGGGTGACCGGGTCGGCGCGACGCGCGCGCGGCTGGCGGAGCAGGTACACGGCTGGCGATACAACGGCGGCAAGCGCGATCTGCGCATTGACCTACTGCGCGGCTTCGCGGTGCTGGCGATGGTCGCGGACCATCTCGGCGGTGATCCCTCGTGGCTCTACACTGTCACCGGCGGCAACCGCTTCCTCTTCTCCGCCGCCGAGGCGTTCGTGTTCATCTCCGGCCTCGTGATGGGCATCGTCTACTGCGGCATGATCGCGAAGAACGGTATCGGCCCGGCGATGTGGAAGGCATTGCGGCGCGCCGGTAGCCTCTACATGCTGACGGTCGTGCTCTCATTTGCGTTCATCATCATCTCCTACATGTTGCGGCTGCCGTGGGTAGCGGGCGTGCAGGTAGCCGATCCATTCACGCGCGCGATCGAGCGGTTGACGCTGCACCGCGCGTTCTACCTGACCGACGTTATCCTGATGTACACGCTGCTCGTCGCGGTGACGCCGCTGGCGTTTCTGCTGATGGCGAACAAGCGGACGCCCGTCCTATTCGCTGGGTCGTGGCTGCTTTGGGGGTTGTTCCAGCGGTGGCCGGATCAGGTACAGGTACCGTGGACAATCGAGGACAACTCGGTCTTCCATCTCGCTGCGTGGCAGGTGCTCTTCTTCACCGGCCTCGTCATCGGTTACCACCGCGAGCGCATCGGCGGCTGGCTGCGGCGCGTCCCGACGACGCCCGCTCTCATCGCCCTTTCCGCCGCCTGTGGCGGCTTGATCTGGTTCCACCGGCACAGCGCTGAGATCCTCGGGCGGTTCTCGCCGGATGGCGACCCCGCCGTGCTGACGAACCGGCTCTTCGAGAAGTCGGATGTGCGGATTGGCCGTCTCGTCGCCTTCGCCGTCTTCTTCCTCTTCGCGATACTGGTGACGACGATTGCCTGGACGCCGATCTACAAGGCGCTCGGTTGGTTCCTGATGCCGCTCGGTCAGAGCGCGCTGCTCGCGTACAGCACGCACCTCTTCGTGATCGCGTTCTTCACGCGGTACACGCCGCGCGTCCCATGGCTGCACAACACCTCCGCGTTCGCGAACACGCTCGTGCAACTCGTTGGCATCAGCCTTGTCTATAGCGTCGTGCGGCTCACGCCGGCGATGAAGACCGCTGCAGCGAGCGCCCGCGAAACGGTCGCCGCGCTTCTCGCCCTATCGTACCGGATGCTTGCGCCGCAGATGCAGCGCGTTGTTGAGCGCTGGGGCCGCTAACGTGCAGGCACAACCGACCAAACGATGGCAGCGGCTCACCGGGGCGCTGTCGCTGCTCCTCCTCGTTTCGGCGCTCTTCCTTTCCGCCTGCATGGGGGCGCGCGGCCAGATGACTGACACTCCCGCCTCCCCGGTTCATCCCACGCTCTCCCCGTTCTGGCAGACGGCGACGGCGCGCGTCGATGCCGTGGGAAACGCGACGAAGCCCGCGTTTCGCCCCTTTGAATCACCAGCGCCCATCATCGCGACGGCCACTCCCCGTGGGACAGCGCCCATTCCGGCGAATCCGACCGGTCCGGTGGCGAGCGCGACTGCCTCTGCCGCCACGCGGTCCGGCAGCCAGTTGCTCGACCGGACATTCTTCAGCGCGACGCTGGGGCGGGCGATGCCGTACTTTGTCTATCTCCCCGTTGGCTACGCGGAGTCGGGTACGCGGTATCCGGTGCTGTACATGCTCCACGGCTACGGTGGGTCCAACACCGAGTGGATCGGATATGGCCTGCCGGAGACGGCGGATCACATGATGAATGCGGGCGAAATCCCGCCTATGATTATCGTGCTCCCGCAGGGGGATCAGGCGTACTGGGTCAACCATGCGAACGGTGGCGAGCGGTGGGGCGACTACACGGCGCGTGATGTTGTCCAACAGATCGACGCGACGTATCGCACGATCCCCGACGCACCCCATCGCGCCGTTGGTGGCCTCTCGATGGGGGGGCACGCCGCGATGCAACTGGCGGTCAACTACCCCGGCACCTTCGGTGTCGTCGGCATGCACAGCCCGACCCTGCGGGACTACGACACCGCGCTGGAGTATTTTGGCGACGAAGCGTTCTTCGACGCGCACGATCCGGCGCATCTCGTGCAGGCCCACACGGAGATCGCGCGGCAACTGAAGATCAGCGTCGATGTCGGCGAGCAGGACGCGGACTGGCGCGACCGGACGCTCGCCTTCCATGACCTGCTGACGCGCCTGAATATCCTCCATGCGTGGCATACATGGCCGGGTGAGCACGATGCGCTGTACTGGGGTGGGCACTGCCCCGACTACCTCCGCTTCTACGCCGCCGCACTGGCGGGATAGGACGAACCAGCATCCGGGTTCTCGCAAAAACTCGCCATTTGTGTTCATCACATTTTCACACAAGAAACGTTATACTCGGTGACGGTCATGGACAACGGCTGAGTGGCACACCGTCGCGCCGCTCACGGGGATACACACCAGGGGTAGCCGAACCGTGAAATTCCATCCGCTGATGAGACTGTGCGTCGCGTTGATGATCGTCTGCACAGCTGCAGGGACCGGTGTGGGCGCCGCAGGCACCACGTCAACCGTCGCACCGACGACGATCGCACCGGATAAGAACAACGATTACTTCCTCTACATCCCCACAAACGCCGCAACGCGCGGCACGCTCCAAGTGCTCGTCACCATCCATGGCATGGGCGGCGATGGCGCGGGGTTCTGCCAGAACCTAATTAACCGGGCCGAGCAGGACGGGTGGATCATCGTTTCACCCACATTCAAGTATCAGGACTACTTCAACCCGGATTCGGTCTTGCAGGACGACATCCGCATGTTGCCCCACCTGAAGTGGTTCATCGACGGCCTGCCCGCGCAGACGGGCCTGCCGATCAAGGAGAAGGTGCTGCTCTACGGCTTCTCGCGCGGGGCGCAGATGGTCCACCGGTTCGCGGAGTTCTATCCAGAAAAGACACAGGCGGTCGCGCTCTTCTCCGCCGGCTCCTACACGCTGCCGCTGCCGACGATGAGCGTCAACGGCGCGCCGACCACGCTCAACTTCCCGTACGGCGTCGCGGACCTCCAGAAGTACACCGGCGCCGCATTCAACGCGACCGCGTTCCGCCAGATCTCCTTCTTCCTCGGTGTCGGCGGCGCGGACAGCAACGCGGCGGATGCCCCCCGCGCCTGGGACCCCTACCTCGGCACGACGCGCATCGCCCGCGCACAGGCGTACGAGAATGCCCTGACGAATCTCGGCCTCGACGCCTCGCTCACGGTCTTCCCGAATGTCCCGCACGCTGTCACGACGGACATGCGCGGCCAGGCGATGAGTTTCCTGGAGCGGCAGGCGTTCGTGGAGACGCTGGCGCAGCAGAGCCGCAGCGTGACGCACGCCTTCCTCAGCGGCACGCACGCCTTCTAGTCAGCAGCGCAGGCTTTTTTTCGAGCCCGTCCTGCCATTGTCAGTTTGTGCAAACCTCACTCGTCACACCGCCTCCCGTGCAGGGACGACCTCGCCCTCCGGTTCATCGACCGGCGCTCTCCCGCGTGATCCGCGTCGCCGCCATTGGAGCAGCACCACAGCGGCGAGCACGAAACACCCGCCGACCAGTTGGATCGGCCGGAGTCGCTCGCCGAGCAGCACGGCGGCGAGGAAGACACCGAGCGGAATCTCCATCGTCCCGAGGATGCTCGCCACGGTCGGGCCGACGCGGCTGATGCCCGCGTAATTCGCGACGGTGGCGAGGGCGGACGCGAAGAGTGCAAGCCCGATGATCGGCAGCCAACCCCATGGCTTGAAGTCGAAGCGAAGCTCGCCGGTTCCCACCCCGGTGATCGTGAACGTCGCCGCCGCACCCGTCGCAACGAGCGCGGCGAGCGTCACCGGCGGGGTGGCGCGCAGGATCACCTGGCCGGTGAGGAGCGTGACGGTGTAGACGGCGGCAGCGCCGAGGGCGAGGAGGATGCCGAGTACGTCCCCCGCCCCACCGCGCGGGCCGACGAGCACGAGCGCCACACCCGTGGTGGCGACAATGAGCGCGAGCACGCGCCGGGGCGTGAACCGCTCCCGCCCGAGCAGCACGGCCGCGACGGTGATCATCGCGGGGTAGGCGTAGAGGAGCAGGATCGCGAGCGCGGCGTCGATCCGCGTGAGCGCGCTGGCGAACAGGAATGTCTGGCTGCTCTGGCCGAGCATCCCCAGCAGCAAGCCCCGCACGATCGTCGCACGGGGCGGCAGGCTGCGTCGGGTGCGGGCGATGAGCGCCCAGAAGAAGAACGCCGCGATAAAGTAGCGCGCGCCGAGGAGCGTCTGCACGTTCACACCGGCGGCATACGCGACCTTCGCGAACGGTGCGGTCACGCTGTATGCGACCGCCGCGATCAGGCAGTACAGGACACCTTCGCGCTCGCGGGCCATCCCATCTCCTCGCTGTCGGCGTCAGGAGGCGCGCCCGTAATCGTCCGTGATGCGGATCACGTCGTCGAGATGCGGCGTGCTCACTTCGAGCAGGACGCTGTCCTCGACCGCCTCGAAGCGATGGATCGTCCCCGTCGGGATGTGCACGAGCATCCCCGGCCGCCAGTCGAACTGCGCGTCCCCGAACGTCAGCGTGATGTGGCCGGAGAGCAGGTAGAGCGTCTCTTCCTTGATCGCGTGCTTCTGGAGGCTCAGCCGCTTCCCCGCGTGCACTTCCAGCACTTTCCCGGCATAATCACCCGTGTGCGCGTACCAGATCTCCCGCCCCCACGGCTTCTCAACGATCTTCGGCGCGACGACCGGCCCCATCTTCGCTACTCCTTCGGTACGGACGATTTACCCGGTGGTGCGGGCGTGTACGACGCTCGCATTCTATCACCGGGCACCGAAAAGGGCGGGATCAACGGGCCCGACGGGCAGGCAAACCGGGACGGCCCTTGGCATTCGACCGCGCGGCGTATCGGCGGCGGAATGTAGTGGAGCGGTGCATGAACCGGCTGAAGCAGTGGCGCAGCGTGGCGACGCGGTACGAGAAGCGGGCGACGAACTACCGGGCGATGGTCGTGATCGCCTCCCTCATGCTCTGGCTCAATTCGTCGGACACGCCCTAATCGGCGGCGCGGGGGAGGCGCTCCTCGGCGAGCGCCCGGTAGGCGCGCTCGTAGCCGTCTGCCATCGCCGCCACCGAGAAGCGCTCCTCCACATGCGCCCGGCAGGCGCGCCGGTCGATCGCCCCGATCCGCCCCACCGCCTCCACCATCCCGCTCAGCGTGTCGCGGACGTACCCCGTCACGCCGTCGACCACCACCTCGCCCACCGACCCGGCGTCGTAGGCGATCACTGGCGTCCCCGTCGCCATCGCCTCGACCATCGTCAGTCCGAACGGCTCCGGCCAGTCGATCGGGAAGAGGTAGGCGTACGCCCCGCCCAGCAGTTCGTCCTTCCCCGCTCGTCCACCTCGCCGACGAACTCGATGCTCGTGTGGCCGTCGATCAGCGGCGCGATCGCGTGATCGTAGTACTCCTGGTCAATCGGGTCCACCTTCGCCGCCATCACCAGCCGCATCCCGGTGTCCCGCGCGATCTCGATCGCCCGGTCCGGCCGCTTCTCCGTGCTGATGCGCCCGAGGAAGACGAGGTAGTCGCCCGGCTCGGGGCGGAAGTGGTAGCTCGCCACATCGATGCCGTTGTAGACGGTGGCTGCCCAGTTGGCATCCGGCAGCGCTTCCCGCTGGGCGTCGGAGATCGAGACGAGGTGCTGCTCCGGGAAGCGGGCGGCGAGGCGGCGGACCTCGGGCAGGTCGAGGCGGCCGTGCATCGTCGTGACGGTGGGGGTGGCGCTGCGGCGGGCGAAGGGGAAGGCGAGGTAGTCCGTGTGGTTGTGGACGACATCAAACTCGGCGGCGCGCTCGTAGACCATGTCGAGCTGGATCAGGGTGCAGGCGACGAAGTCCTGCAAGGCGTCCTCCAGCCGCAAGGCACGCTCGCTACAGGGGACGAGACGGGCGGTGGTGCGGGAGTCGGCGCTGGCGAAGAGGGTGACGTCGTGGCCGCGGCGGACGAGATCCTCGGTCAATACTGAGACGACGCGCTCGGTGCCGCCGTAGAGGGCGGGCGGCACCGCCTCGATCAGGGGGGCAATCATGGCGATCTTCATGGTACATTCTCCTTCGTGTCGGCATCTCCTGTGCAATCCCACTCCTCCCCAAGCAGTCGCCGTGCCACTGGCGCCGCGATAGCGACGCGACAACTATGCACTGAGGTATGTCTTATCTCGTGGGTAGCACGGTTGATGCGTCCCCCGGTCGTTGGTATCGTTCGACCCTTCCTCGCCATTCGAGACGGAAAGGCGGTTGAGATGGGCGCATTGCTCTGGATCGTCGTGATCCTCGTTATCCTCGCCATCGGCGGCGCGATCGCCCGGTCCGCCATGCGTAAGCAGCGCTCGCAGCAGCTCCGGGGCCAGTTCGTCCCGGAGTACGACCACATGGTGCAGCAGTACCAGGATCCGCGCAGCGCCGAGCGCGCGCTTGAAGATCGGCAGAAGCGCGTCGACTACTTGCAAATCCTCCCGCTGGCTACCGCAGGAGCGCAGTCGCTTCAGCGAGGAGTGGCATGGTGTGCAGTCCCGCTTCGTGGATGACCCGGCGGGGGCGATGACGCAGGTCGACCAGCTCGTCGGTCAAGTGATGCAGGCGCGCGGCTATCCGATGGGCGACTTCGAGACGCGCGGCGGACGTCTCGGTGGATCACCCACAGGTGGTGGAGAACTATCGCGCTGCCCATGCGATCGCGGCGCGCAGTCAGGGGGGGCAAGTATCGACTGAGGAACTTCGACGGGCAATGGTGCACTACCAGGCGCTGTTCGCCGATCTCCTGGAGGCCAATCAGGTTCCAGGCATGGAGGTGCGACGATGAATCAGCAGCAATATGACGAGCGCTACGCGACCGACCCGAACGCCGAGCCGATGATGGTGGGGCAGTCGGGTGGGGAACCTTTGAGCACGGCAGACATGGCGGGGATAACGTCCCCACCCGCTACGCAACGGATAGAACGACGCTGCGAACAGCGGAGGATACGGCACGCGACGAGCCCCGGGCAACGGAGGCCGCGCCGTCGAGCGGGTCCGCTCATGACAGCAATCAGTCCGGTCCGCTGCTCGACGAGCACGAGAGCCAGGAGATGCGCTCCCGCTGGGACGCGGTACAGACCGGGTTCGTGGACGAGCCGCGCCAAGCGGTGGAACAGGCGGACCAGCTGGTCGCCGAGGCGATGAAACGGCTGGCGGAGACCTTCGCCAGCGAGCGGAGCAACCTCGAGGGGCAGTGGAGCCGGGGCGACCAGGTCTCGACCGAAGACCTGCGCATGGCGCTGCGGCGCTATCGGACCTTCTTCGAGCGGCTGCTGTCGATCTGACGGCGGTGAGCGAAACGGATTGGGGGAACTATGCTCTGGGCAATCGTTGCGGTGCTGCTGATCCTCTGGCTGCTCGGCTTCATCGGCGGGGTGGGCGGCTCGCTCGTCCACCTGCTGCTGGTGATCGCGGTCATCGTCCTGGTTGTGCAACTGGTCACGGGGCGGCGCGGGCAGCGCGCTCTAGCGCGACCGTCCCCGCCGTCTACTGCGTGCCTATTGGGGAGCCGTCCTTCGGGGTGGCTCCATCGCGTCAATCAGAGCGTTACATCGCCTCGCGCCGCCGATTTCCCGCCTGCGATCATAGCGGGATAAGGAAGCGGAGAACCGGGGGGCGCGCATGATGGCGGGATCGGCGGGATACGCGGTGGTGGGACGATCCGAGGATGAGCCGGTCCTCTACCACGCGAACAAGGCGCGGGAGGAGGCGGAGCGGCTGTGCACGCAGCGGGAGGCGACGGTTGGGCGGCCCTGCTTTGTCATCGGCATGGCCGCCTGGCTGGCGGACCCGCGCGGGGCGCTGCGGCGGGCGGAGGCCGAGCGGTTCGGCGGGGCACCGGACACCGCGTAACCCGCCCGATCGCGAGTGTGCCGCCGCTGTACCGTGTCGTCTTGCATCGGCGGCGAAGATTGTCTTCACGGCGCGCCGCTGGCCCGCTTCCTGCTCTATGGTACGTGCTGCGTCCCGGTCGAGGATTGTCGGGGCACGCGGCGGCATTCTGGTCGGTGCCGCCGCGCTTTTTCTCTCCCACCAAGGAGTGCGCGATGGATACCCTGACACTGGTGATCATCATCATCGTGGTCCTGCTCGTCCTCGGCAGCGGCGGCTTCTGGTATCGAGGCCGCCGCTAGCCACTCGTGATGATAGTGGGCGGAGTCACCCCGGTGTTCGGCGAAAGCTGACCGATCCCTCACGCAGGTCCACCCGCGCGACGCGGTAGCCTGCGGCGATCCAGGCGCGCACGTGGCTCTCGCATGTCGCGCCACTCGGCGCGTTCTCCCGCCACGAGGATCAGCCCCACCGGTGTACGGCGGCCCGGCGACCAATTCGTCAAGCGCAGCGAACGAAAGCATGACGGATGGTGCACTCGGCCGTGCGGGGAACATCTGCGGACGGTTGCACTTGTCCTGTCCGGGTGGCGCTTCCTACGGTGGAAGTGTCGTTCTATCCGCCGTCCTGCGGCGGTGACACTACGAGCAAGGGAGGGCCGCCATGCAACGTCCATCGATGACCGCCGCCAAGCACGCCGCCGACCACGCCGGGGCCTCCGCTCGTGAGGCGGCGACCAACCCGTGGAGCGTCCGCCTCGCCCGCTGCGGCTATGCCACCAAGGGCGTCGTCTACCTGCTCGTCGGCACCCTCGCCGCCCGCGCCGCCACCGGCCGCGGGGGCCGGACGACCGACAACCGCGGCGCGATCGCGGCGCTCTCCCAGCAGCCCTTCGGCCGCACCCTCGTCGGCCTGGTCGCCGTCGGTCTCTTCGCCTATGCCCTCCGGCTCTTTGCCGAGGCGGCGCTGGACCCGGAGCGCAAGGGGGCTGATGCCAAGGGGGCGGCGACACGGGTGGGATTCGCCGCCCTGGGCTGCTCCTACGCCGCTCTCGGCATCGTGGCGGCTAAGCTCGCCCTGCAGCGCGGCGGCAGTAAGAGCTCGGACCAGGCGACCCGCGACTGGACGGCGAAGCTGCTCGCCCACCCCTTCGGCGTCGCCCTGGTCGTCGCGATCGGTCTGGCGGTGCTCGGTGCGGCGGGCTTCTTCTTCTGGCAGGCGGCGACCGCCCGCTTCCGCGACGAGTTGGACCTGCGGGGTGCGAACGCGGCGGAGCGGGGATGGGTGGTGCCGCTGGGGCGGGCCGGCCACGCGGCGCTGGGGGCGGTGGATGTGACGGTCGGGATCTTCTTGGTCATCGCGGCGGTGCGGCGCAACGCGGGCGAGGCGAAGGGGCTGGGGGACGCACTCGCGGTGCTGGCGCAGCGGCCGTACGGCGGGGCGCTGCTCGGGGCGGTGGCGCTTGGGCTGGTGGCGTATGCGGCGTACACCTTCGCCGAGGCGCGCTATCGCCGATTGGTGCGCTAGTGGGTCACTAGTGGGTCAGTTGTGTTGCTCATCGCCTTTCCCTCAGGCTGCCCGCCCCCAGTGAAGCGGCAACGCTGTACACGCTCCTGATCCGCCGAGCGCATGGCGGCGCTGCCACGCGCGTTCCCGCC
>JAABUS010003579.1_pt1 | contig 24773 bp, 18 predicted proteins | sample 5560161 | NCBI WGS metagenome assembly JAABUS01 (sample SAMN10711885, study PRJNA513376) | rock metagenome | isolation source: Antarctica rocks | place: Antarctica: Victoria Land, Trio Nunatak nord | collected 2016-01-04
ACCTTCAAAGAGAACCGGCCCTGGGGGTCGGGGTGGGCCTGGGCGTTCCAGTAAGAGCCGTCCATTTTGCCAAAGACGAAGCTGCTCCAGCCCGCCTTCGGCTGACCCTTGCTATCGACCCAGTGCCCCTCGATCACGACCGAGGGCAACGCGCGGATCTCCAGCGGAGCGAGTGTCTCGCCCTCCTTGATCGTCAACTTCGCGGCGGCGAAGACGTCGGGCAATGGCCGGCGCTCCCACTTGGCCTTCCGATCGCCATCGTAGTTACTCTCGCTGGGAGCGACGCTGTATTCCCCCGGGGGCAACGGAGCAAAGGTGAACCGCCCGTCGAGGTCGGTCTCCGCCACTCGTCGGATGACGTTGGAGATGAAACCCAGGTTTTTCGCCTCCAGATCCGGCCCGGGCCCGCGCTTCCGTTCGATCTCGACGAACACGCCCTTGATCGGCTTGCCCTGGACATCCAGGACCCGGCCGGCCACGGAGACGCCCTTCTTCAGGGTGACCGTCCCCATGTCGCCTCGCTTCCCGTCGGGGACCACGTAGAGCTCGAGGGCGTAATCCTTGGGCAGGATCCAGTACGCCGCCGGGCCGGGCGTGGTGATCGGCAGCCGGTACCGGCCCTGGGCGTCCGTCTCGGCCCGGGCGAAGGAGCCGTATTCGAACGCGCCTCCCTTCTCGATGCGCGAGTACGCCAGCACCACGACCCCTTTCGCCGGCTCACCCTCGGGCGTCTCGACCCGACCTGTGATCGGCTTCGCCGGGCGCAGCTCGACGGTCTCGAAGAACGGCCGCTCGTTGAGCTTCTCGTTCTTCCGGATCATGCTCAGGGCGTAGCCGAACCGGTCCCGCGTGGCGTAATCCGGGTGCTCCACATCCAGCTCGAGGTAGAGATAGGGCGAGGCATACTGATCCGGCGGGATCTCGAAGGCGTACGTGCCGTCGGCGCCGGTGGTGTGGCTGGTCTCCTGCAGCACCCGGTTCTCGTTCGACCGGAGGATCGAGCGGCGGACGACCACCGTCGCCCCGGCGATCGGCTTGCCGGTGTCCTTATCCACGACCGTCCCCTTGTAGTGCAGCGTCTCCCCGGCAGTCTTGGCGTCCGCGGACGGCTGGGCGACGTCTTTCACGGCCTGGGCCCCCTTCACGGGGCCATCGGCGGCCGGTGGCGTGGCACCGAGGCGGAGCCCCGAGGCGAAGACAATCACAAGGGCCGCGGCCGTGGCGGCGGAGAGGCTCCAGGCGGCCCGGCAGCGGCGCTCCAGCGGTTCGTGGTCTTGCACGAGCATCATGACCCTCCGGGACAGGTTCGAGCGCCGGTCGCCGATTCCCAGCGCCGGGATAACCGGGCCGGACCTGCGGGCCTGCGCGAGGCGGACGAGGAACGCGGCGTAGTCTTCGGCCGAACCCGCGGCGGCGGCCCGGGCGTCGGCGAGGTAGTCCTGGCAGAGGCGGAGCTGACGCCTCAGCCACCAGAACAAGGGTTGATAGAAGAGGACCAGCCCCGCCAGGCAGGTGAGGTTCCACGCCCAGGCGTCGTGCCTCTCGACGTGCGACCACTCGTGCGCCAGGACGTACCGGAGGGCCCCGGGCTCGCCCCCGTCGCAGAGCGTCGACGGCAGGAGGATCACGGGACGGACCCACGTGTAGGTGAACGGCAGGGCGATCCGATCGCTGTCGAGGAGTATGACCCGCTCACCCCCGGGCCCCGCGAGGCCGAGGAAGACGTCGCGGACCGCTCCCGGGACGGGGCAAGCCGCCCGGGCCACCCGCCAGAGCACGACCTGCCCGATGAACCACCAGGACGCCAACCCGGTCGCCGCGGCGAAATAACACCCCAGCAGGACCGTCCGCGCGGGGGGGACGGTCCACCGCCACCCGTGGGGGGGCTTCACCGGTCCCGATGGGGCGAGGGCGTGGTCGGGCCGCGCGGCGCCCGTCGGCGACTCCCCGAGCCGATCGGCGAACTCGACGGCGTCTCTCGAACCCGTCGCCTCGGGCGGGCGGAGGCGGCTCCTCGGACCCGCGGGGCGCTCGTCGTCGGGGCGAGGCCGGAGAGGGGCCGGCGCCGGGAGGAGCCCGGCCGACCACCGGGGTCCGACCGGCAGGGCGCCCAGGCAGGGGACGGCCACCCCGCCGAGGAGCGTCAGGACGACGAGCCGGGCGCGCCGGACCGGCTGCCGGCAGAGCCGGGCCGCGAGGCTCCCCACGGCCAGGACGATCAGGCCGCCGGCGGCGGCGTCCGCCAGCCGGCCCCAGGCGAGGATCTGCCACTCCATCTCAATCGCCCTCCCTCTTCCCGTCGCCCCGCGACCCCTTCCGCTTCCGGGCCGCGGCGATCAGCCGCTCCAGCCCCCGCAGTTCCTCCTCGCTGGCGTCCTTCGCCTGCAAGAGGCTGAGGACGACCTGGTCGAGCGCGCCGTCGAACACCCGGTGCAGCAGCCGGGAGGTCACCCGGTCGCGGCTGTAATCCGGTTCGTAGACGAACGTCCGCCCCTCGGCCCGGTGCCGGACCAGCCCCTTCTCCTCCATGATCCGCAGGAGCGTCTGCACCGTGTTGAACGCCAGCTCGCCGCCGGGACACATCCGCTCGTGGACCTCGCGCACGCTCCCGGAGCCCAGCCCCCAGAGCGCCTTGAGCACGTCCAGTTCCCTCCGGCTCGGTTCATTCTCGGCCAAATCCACCTCCCCACACACGACGGGCCACCAGTTGGTCCACTTAACTTATTAAGTTAGGCTGAAGTTAGCGACCCGTCGAGAGTCCGTCAAGGGATGGACCCGACTTTTTCGATAACGACCCACGAGGAGGCTCGCCGACACTGCGAATGGCAACCGTCGATAGGTAAGAATGAGTGTCGTCCCGGCCCCGGCCGGGGCCACCCACAACGTGTTCCACGTCCCACCGACGCGAGATCCGCCGGCTCGCGGCACCGCGATGTCATCCTGGACGACATCGATGCGCGCATCGATCGACCACGGATGCGCAAGCCCAACCAAGCCGTCCGGGCCACGGGCCACGGGGCGGGGGCCTGGGTCGAGCAACGCAGCGGGCGAGCCTCCGGGGGAGAGCGGTTCAGAAATCCGCCCTCGACGCAGGCGGGCCCACGCCGGGCGACCGGCCGGGCTTGCGGCGAAGGCCGCGATCGGATACCCAAGAGGGACGCGCGAGCCCCCTTCGCGAACGCGCCGAGGCCACCGACGGAACCGCTCCCCATGTCGATGCACGAACTCGTCCGCCAGTTGCGCGAGCCCAACACCACCAAGATCGTCATGCTGGTGGCCGACGGGCTCGGCGGACTGCCGATCGAGCCGGGGGGGCCGACCGAGCTGGAGGCCGCGCGTACGCCGAACCTCGATGCGCTGGCGGCGGAGGGGACCGTCGGGCTGAGCCTCCCCGTCGCCCCGGGGATCACGCCCGGCTCGGGGCCGGGGCACCTCGGGCTCTTCGGATTCGACCCGCTGGTGCACGACATCGGCCGGGGCGTGCTCGAGGCGCTCGGCATCGGCGTCGAGGTCGGCCCGTATGACGTCGCCATCCGGGGCAATTTCTGCACGATCGACCGCGATGGGCTCGTGCTCGACCGCCGCGCCGGCCGCATCCCCACCGAGACGTGCGTCCGGCTCGTCGAGAGGCTCCGCGCCGGCGTCCGGATCGAGGGGGTCGAGACCCTGATCGAGCCGGTCCGCGAGCACCGCCTGGTCATCCGTTTCCGCGGCGAGGGGCTGGGCGACAACGTCGCCGACACCGACCCGCTCACCCCCGGCATGCCGACACTCGTACCCGTGGCGGGCGACCCCGAGTCGGAGAAGACCGCGCGCATCGCTGAGGAGTTCCTCCGCCAGGCCGGGCTCATCCTCCAGGACCAGCATCCGGCCAACTACGTGATGCTCCGCGGGTTCGCCGGTTTCCCCAAGATCGCCACGATGGAAACCGTCTACAGCCTCAAGGCCGTCGCGATCGCCGTCTACCCCATGTATCGGGGCCTGGCGCGGCTGGTGGGCATGACCGTCGTCGACCCCGGGAAGACCCTCGCCGACCAGATGGAGACGGCGCGGGCCCACTGGAATCCCTACGACTTCTTCTTCATCCACTACAAGTACACCGACAGCACCGGCGAGGACGGCGACTTCGCCGGGAAGGTCCAGGTCATCGAGGCGCTCGACGCCGAGATCCCCAAGCTCCGGGCCCTCAACCCGGACGTCCTGATCGTCACCGGCGACCACTCGACCCCCAGCCGGATGCGCTCGCACAGCTTCCACTCGGTCCCGACCCTGCTCTGGGCCCCCGCCACCGTCCGCCCCGACCTGGTGACGACCTTTGGCGAACGCCCCTGCCTGCAAGGGGGACTCGGCCAGTTCCTCGCCAAGGACCTCATGCCACTCGCCTTGGCCCACGCCGGCCGATTGCAGAAGTTCGGCGCATAAACGGCCCTCCCTGAAGGCGATGCGACGTCGGCGGCCCTCCCAGCGTTGAGGCGCCTCGCCGATGCGCGCGATCCGTCAGGCCCGTGTCGACTTGCAGGGCGATCCCTTTCGGGAGCCTTAGGGCGAAGAAATCCGAACACGCCAGAATCCCACACGAGCCATTCCATAATCTCGCGGCACCGGATGCCTGCCAGTAGCCTCACCGGCCGCAATGGGCAGGTCGAATCCGGGCGCCTCCGCGCCAAGGCGACCTTCGCACGATCCAGTGATTAATTGCACCCATGCTTGCACTTTCCCAAAAAAAGATTATCTTCTACCCGGGAGCCTGGAGGGCCGATCCAAAAGTAGTTCCGATGGCGACGCGGTGAAACGTCGACAATCCCGCGGGGGGTCCTCACCGTGCTAACAATTTGGGGTGGGAAGAGCCGCTACTGCGACGGGATCACCCGACGCGGATTTCTCGGGATCGGCGGGCTGGTGGCGGGCGGAGTGCTGAGCTTGCCGGAAATTCTCCGGGCCGAGGCGCGACAAGAGGCCCGGTCACGGCACAAGGCGGTCATCAACATCATCCTCGGGGGCGGTCCGCCGCACCAGGATATGTGGGACCTCAAGACCGAGGCCCCTGTCGAGATCCGCGGCGAGTTCAAGCCGATCGACACGAACGTGCCCGGTATCCGGATCTGCGAGGTCTTCCCCAGGCTCGCCGGGATGATGGACAAAGCCGCGATCATACGATCGGTCGTGGGGGCCGTCGACCGTCACGAACCCTTCCAATGTCACACGGGGTGGACGACCGACGACCTGGCGTCGATCGGCGGACGACCGAGCGTCGGGTCCGTCATATCCAGGCTGCAAGGCCCGGTGGATCCCTCGGTCCCCCCGTTCGTCGGGCTGGCCAATGCCGGCGTCTGGAAAGATCCGGGGAGGCCGGGCTTCCTGGGTCCGGCGTATGCGTCCTTCCAGCCGGATGGCCCCGCCATGGCGAACATGAAACTCAGGGGCATCACGCTCGACCGGATGGCCGACCGCCGCCGGCTGCTGGAGGGCTTCGACGGGCTCCGACGCGACATCGACGCCTCGGGGAACCTCGCCGGCGTCGATGCGGCCGACGAACGGGCCTTCGACGTGCTGACGTCGAGCAAGCTCGTCGATGCGCTCGACCTGTCGAGGGAAGACCCTCGCGTCCGCGAGCGTTACGGCGACGGCCAGCCGTACAAGTTCCAGTCCGACGGCGCCCCCACGGCCAACGAGCACCTGCTCATCGCCCGGCGCCTGGTCGAGGCCGGGGTCCGGTGCGTGACGACCACCTATGGCCGCTGGGACGGCCACAGCGACAACTTCGGGCTCATCCGCGACCACGGTTCGAAGCTCGACCAGGGGCTCAGCGCCCTCATCGAGGACCTCGACATGCGCGGGATGCTCAACGACGTGACGGTCGTCGCCTGGGGCGAGTTCGGCCGGACCCCCCGCATCAACAAGGAAGGGGGCCGTGACCACTGGTCCCAGGTGAGTTGCGCCTTCATGGCAGGCGGCGGCATGCGGACCGGCCAGGTCATCGGCTCCACCAACCGGCTCGGCGAGCATGCCAAGGACCGTCCCGTTCACATGCAGGAGATCATCGCGACCCTCTATCACAACGTCGGCCTCGACCCGACCGCTGCGACGCTCACCGACCCGACGGGCCGTCCCCAATATCTGGTCGAACGCGGCCCCATCCGGGAGCTGGTGTCATAGACTCTTCGGGTTCCCATATCCTTCACGGCTTGCGCGAGGGCGGCGCCGATGCCGGCGGGGTGGTCAGGAACGCGATGAGGTCGCGCATGCCGGCCTCTCCGATGACGCCGACCAGGCCGACGGGCATGATCGACGTGGCGCTGGGGCGGAGCTCCTCGATCTGCGAGCGGGGGACGACCGTGGCCTTGGCCTCGGTGTCGCTGACCCGGATCGCGTCGGCGCCCTCGGCGCGGACGACCCCCACGGCGACCCGGCCGTCTTTCATGGCCACGGTGTACGAGATGTATTCGGGGTGGATCATGGCACTCGGCTCGGCGATGTCGCGATAGACCGAGGCCGGGTCGCGCTTGAAGAGGTCGCTCAGGTCCGGCCCGACAACCCCCCCCTGGCTGCGAACCTTGTGGCACTTCGCACACTTGGCCTGATCCCCCTTGAAGATGACGTCACCACGCATCGGGTCGCCCCCCGCCAGGTCGGGGACCGCACTCGCCTGTGCCGCCCCGGCAGGAGAAGGAGCGGGAGCCCAGGGGACGATCTGACGATCGCCCGGAAGGCGGAGAGGGGTGGGGGCATCCTTGGTGAAGTAGGTCGCGTGCAGCGACGGGGGCTTGTTGCCGACCCCAGTGCGGACCGTCACGGACAGCTCGGCGGCCTCGCCGGTGGACTCCATTGGGAAGTCGGCGCGGTGGCCTCCTCGTCCGTCGTCGACCGACTCGGCGGCTTCACCCGCAAGCGTGGCCTCGATCGGCCCCCCTGCGACGATCCGGAGGGTCGCCTCGCCCGCGGGGAGCGAGACCAGGGTGCGCAGGGTCAGCCGGCCCGGTCTCCCCAGGAGGGCGAATCCCTCCTCGTGCCCGGCCGACCCGCGAAGCCGGACACGGGCCACGTCGGGGTCGAGGTCGGGCCACCATCCCGACCAGTCCACTTTCGCGTCCTCACCGCCGTCGTCCAGGACCGCCTCGACGCCGGCCAGGCCATAGGACAGGTCGACACTGCCCCCCGGGGGGTGAATGCTGGGCAGGGTGATGGAGTAACTCGTTTCACGCGGGTGGGGGTCGGTGAACAAGATGAGGGTCCGACCGCCATCGGCCAGCCGGGAACCTGCGATCTGGAGCGATCCACTCACTTCATCCGACGCCCGGGGCGAGTCTTGAACCTGTCGTCCGCCCTCGCCGAAGGAAATCACCTTCCCGACGATCCCCTTCGTCATCCCCGGATCGACCGGCCGGTCGAACGCCACGCGGACCTCCAGCGGGCCGGCGGGCCAGACCGCAACGGGCCGAGGCCCCTTCGAGTCGGGAGGAGCCCCTCCGAGGGCAATCGCGGCCGTGGCGGCGGCAAGCCCACCAGCAAGGACCACCCATCCAGTTTCGGAATGCCTCATGAGAAATCCCGCCCCACACTGGGTGTCATCGTGCGCCCGGCCCGGAATCATCAATGGGTTCCCTCATCCGAATCCTGACCGCTCGTCCGGACAGGCGACAAACATCCTGCAAAGGTCGCGCCGACTGATGTGCGTTCACGGCGGCCTAAACCGATGGATGTCGCGCGAAGTCGAGCGGAGCGCCCCTCGGTCGACGATGGAGGGCACGGAAGTGTCAATGTGGCCGATCCTTCGCCCACCGTGGCGGACGGGCCCCTCCGTTGCGGCGCTCCATTTGCACGCCAGAGTGACATGAAACGTCGCGTCCTTCCTTCCCAGGCCGAGCCCGCGCCCACCAAGGAGGCGTTCGACATCGACGAGGTGTTCCGACAGCTCCGCCGGGCGGTGGCGGACCTGCCCAAGGCGGCGATGTTCGACCTCCGAGACCGGGGGTTCGACTCGCCCTTCGAGCAACTGGTCGGCAGCCTGATCTCGGCGCGGACGCGCGACGAGACGACGTTGCACGTCGGCATCCGCCTCTTCGGCAAGGCACGGACCCCCGTCGCGATCGCCGCGCTCGACGAGGCAACGCTGACTCTCCTGCTCGCCGGGGTCAGCTTCGCCGACGTCAAGGCTCGCGACATCCTGGCCCTGTCGCGGCGGATCGTCGAAGACCACGGCGGTCGCGTCCCCGAGACGTTCGAGGGCCTGACCGCGTTCCGTGGCGTCGGCCCCAAGATCGCCAACCTCACCCTGGCCGTCGGCTTTCGCCAGCCCGCCATCGCCGTCGATATCCACGTCCACCGGATCACCAACCGTTGGGGATACGTCGCCACCTCCACCCCCGAGAAGACGATGGCGACGCTCGAGGAGAGGCTCCCGCAGGAATACTGGGTCGAGATCAACGAACGGCTCGTCCCGTTCGGCAAGTCGATCTGCACCGGCGGTGCGCCGCCGAGGTGCTCGACGTGCCTCCTGCTGTCGATCTGCCGTCAGGTGGGCGTCGAGAAATCGCGATGACGACCCTCGCCGATGGTCCGTCAGGACGTCGACCCTGGCTTCAATGTCCTGGTATGCTGGTCGTGAGGGCCGACCCTCGACGCAGCCCATTCACCGAGGGAAACCTGCCATGGCTAGCGTGGAACAGGCCGAGTACGCCGCCGTCTTAGAAGCAATCCGCCATTGGCCACCCGATGCACGGCGGGGACTTGTGCGCGAGCTCGTCAAATCCCTGGCAACCCCCCAGGCCACTGGTGCGAAAGAAGGGCGGCACGCGGCCGAATCGACCGGCATGGAGACGCCCGACATCGGGGTTGCGGACCGTCCGGCGAAGAAAACTCTGGCCGATCTGGTGGGACTGCTCCGCGGCGACCAGCCGCCGCCTACCGATGAAGAGGTCGAATGTATCCTGGGTGAAGAACGCATGAAGAAGTACGGTTGATGCGTGCCTTGCTCGATACGAACATCCTCCTGGACGTCCTGCTGAGCCGAATGCCTTGGCAGGCGGAAGCGGACTCCATCCTCCATGCCAGCCGCGAAGGCCGGCTCATCACGGTCGTCTCGGCGCTGACCATCGCCAATGCCTTCTACGTGGGTCGCCGGAGTGTGGGGACCGAGGCAGCCCGGGCCGGAGTGCGCGATTGCCTCTCCGCGTTCGAAGTCGTGGCCCTCGATCGAGACCTCCTCGAAGCCGCCGATGCTTGGCCAGGGTCGGACTTCGAGGACAATATCCAGGTCGAGTCGGCCATCCGGGCCGGTGTGGACTGCATCGTCACTCGCGACCCCCGCGGCTTCGCCGGCTCGCCGATCTCCGTCCTGAACCCCGCCGACCTGCTCGCCCTGTTGCAGGAAGACGACAATGCTTGACATCGTTGTCCCGAGTCTCACCAATGCAAGGCCAGATCGGGGAGGTAAGCCCTTCGGCGTCGGCTCGGAGATCACTCGCCCCGCCAGCGCCTTGGGGGAGGGGCGTCGAACCGGCCGGAGGGGGGGGCGAAGCGGACGCCCACGTTCCAGAGCAGGTCCGGCTGGTGCTTGGCCAGGAGATATTTCATCACGACCTCGTCGGACGGCGGCATGCCCGGGTCCTGGAAGACGACGCAGAGCCGGGCGTGGGGGCGATGGGTCTTTTCGTCCCAGACCTCGATCAGGCCGTGCGGCCGGCGCGGGATGCGGTAGTACTTGCCGCCGCTGAGGACCGTCACGCGGTCGAACCGGCAGAACTCGTCGAACTCCTTGGGCTCGACCACGTCGCGCACCAGTTCGGCGGCGACCAGCTCGGGCACGCCCGACTGGTAGGCGGCCGCGTCGAGCCGCATCGGCTCATCTTCGCGGGTCGGGGCCGGGACGCTCCGCCCTTCGATCACCCGGAAGATTTCCCACTCGACCAGCCGGGCATAGCCGGCGCGGAGCGCGGGGCTGGCGATCACCATCCGGGGGAAGGCGGCGGCGGCGCGGACCACCTCGTGCGCGAACGCGTTGGCCTCGCGCTGGAGCTTCCCGATCCAGAACCGGGGGGTCTGGACGCGGTCGCTCTCGGAGTAGCGGAACAGGTGCGGGCCGACGTCGGGGACCACGACATCGGTCTCGGCCCCTTCGCGATGGAGGGACCGCAGGACTGCGTCGTAGGTCTGCTCCCCTTCGAGGAAACGCTCGGCGGCGGCGACATGGCCCGCGCTCTTCACACGGACCACGCGGTAGCTCGGCCGCGCGCGAAACGTCACCTCGCGCGCGGTCGCATCCACGACGCTCCGCGCGTCCTCGACGTCGATTTCCCAGCGCAGGTAGCCGGTCCGGATCATGAGAACACGCCGCAACGGGTCGGCTCAGCCCCCCTGGATGGCCGGCACCAGCAGGATTTCGGCCGCGGTCGCGTCGAACTCGCGGATCGGCCGGGTCTGCCCCGGACCGTCGAGCCGGAAGGCCAGTCGGCCGGCGGTGAAGTGCTCCGCGAAGGCCGAGGCCGCCTCGGTGACCGTCTCGGGCCGTTTCGCGTCCCACTCGGCCAGGCAGAGGTCGCCGTGGCCGGTCTTCAGCAGTCGCAACTTCGCCATGATGGGCTCACTCCCTTGCCCGGCCCGACCCCGGCTCCGGATCGCGTGCGTCGGGCCTCGACTTCGATGGTTAGAAGGCCGTCGTTCCGAGTCTCCTGTCTCGCCATTGTAGCGGAAGGGGGAAGGCCAAGCCAACGGCAAAGGGCCTCGCGAACCCGCGCGGGGGAAATCTCGTCCGGAGGTCATCCGTGGGAGTGGAAGAGGCGTCGGTAGATGGCCAGCATCGCCTCCAGGCGGGACGAGTAGGGGAAGAGCTGGGGCCGGAAGCCCCCATTAGCCCGAGCCTGGAAGACCTGCGGCTGGGCGAATTCGCGGAGGCCGAGGACGCCCCGGGTGCGACCGAAGCCGCTGGCCTTGGTGCCGCCGAAGGGGGCCGAGGCGTGCGCCGAGGGGGTGACGGCGTCGTTGACGGAAACCATGCCGGCGTCGAGCCGGTCCGCCAAGGCGCGAGCGGCGAGGAGGTCGCGGCCCCAGACGCTGGCGGCCAGGCCATACGGGCCGGCGTTGGCGGCGGCGACCGCCGCGTCGGGGTCGGCGACGCCTCGGACCAGCACGACCGGACCGAAGGCACCGGCGAGGACCCGCTCGGGTTCGGGGCCCTCGGCGGCGAGCACTGTTGGCGGGTAGAACCAGCCCGGCCCCGGGCATGGCTCGCCGCCGGTCAAGATGCTCGCCCCGGCCTCGATCGCCGCGCGGATCGTACGGTCGAACCGGTCGCGGGCGGATTCGGAGATCATCGGGCCGAGATCGACCTCGGCCGCGCCCGGGTCGCCGACGCGGAGCTTGCGGGCACGCTCAGCCAGGCCCTCGGCCCAGGGGAGGGGGTCGCCGACGACGTAGACCCGCTTGACCGCCACGCAGGCCTGGCCGCTGCCGACGAAGGCCCCCCACGTCAGGGCACGGGTCGTCGCCTCGGGGGGGGCGTCGGCCAGCACGATCGCCGGGTCGAAGCCCGAGAGCTCGGCCAGCGAGGGAATCCCGCGCCGGGCCAGCTCGCTCGCGACGAGCCGGCCGGTGTCGATCCCGCCGGTGAACATCCCCTTGTCGATGTCCGAGCCGACCAGCGCCTGGCCGACCTCGGGGCCGCCGAAGACCGCCGAGACCAGGCCGGGGGGTGCCTCGGCCTCCTCGAGGCTCCGCTGCAACCGGACGCCCGCCAGCGTGGCCAGCTCCGAGGGCTTCCAGACCACCGCGTTGCCCGCGGCCAATGCCTGGGCGATCGCGGGCGCGTTCAGGAGCAGGGGGTAGTTCCAGGTCCCGAGCATCCCCACCACGCCGAATGGCCGATACCGGAGTCGGGCCGACCGGACGAGCAGCAGGCGCTGCCAACCGGGCCCCAGGCGCCGATCGGCCAGGGCGGGGCCGCCGTGCCGGACCGTCCAGCGGATCGCGTCGAGCCCCGCGACGACATCGCCGACCATCGCCTCGGACCTCGGCTTGCCGACCTCGTCGCGGATCGCGTCGGCCCAGTCGTCGGCCCCCCGGGCCAGGACGCCCCACCAGCGCCGCAAGAAGGCCCGGCGCCGCGGCCAATCGGTCTCCCGCCAGCTCCGCTGCGCCTCCCTCGCCCGCGCGACCACCTCGGCCACCGCCTCGGGAGGCGTCGCCGCCACGCGCCCCAGCTCATGTCCGGTGGACGGGTTGCGGGCGATCAAGACGTCCGCCGTCGTGACGCTCATGGCCATGGCCCCGGCAGGGAGGGAGGATTGGCAGGCTCGGAATCCCACCAGGTCGAGCCTCACATCCAAGAGTAACCGGCGGGGAATCCTGCCGCTCGACATTTCCCGAACCCCTCGCATCGCTTGTCGGGCGACCCACCAGGAGACCTCGTCGCCGCCGGGGTGTGGGCGCCCGGATCTTGCGTGCGCGGTCCTCCAGCCGGTGGATGCATGTCGGAGGAACGGTGGGTCAGAGGTGGGTCGAAGGTGGGTAAGCAGGGGGTGAAAATAGGGCCCTCCCCGGCATCAGGAGGGAGAGACGACCTGCCCTTCTCTAAATCCTAAACTTGACTGCTCAGCGCATTCCGCCTGATCCTCCATGTTGAGCCCGTGGATAGGAGTCTCGCTCCCGCCAACGAGGGCAATCACCAACCCACGCAACCCCGCTATTACGCACAATTTCTATAATTGATTTTTTGAGCATCGTGAGCAGGGACGATCTGTGGGCGCACCCTCACCAGCCAGAAGAGCGTCGACCATCCATCGAACCAATTTTAAATGTGCGTTCGTCAAATCCGCCGCCGTCGACCATCATCTACCTGGAATTTGCGCATCTCTGCCTGATGATTGACATGCAAAATAAGCATCTCGTGATAACACCCTTTCGTCGCTCGGCCCGATCTGGCACATTGCCGGAACGCTTCATTTTCCCGGCCTTAGGCTTATCCAGCGACGGACAACACCGCGTCGTTGTCTCGTTCTCGTCCCACCTGTCCAGGTTCACATCTGGAGGATGCACGAAATGGGCTACTTCTCCGCGATCCTGAGGTTCCTGCGCGAGAGCTCGGGCCGACTTCTTGTCCGCATCCCGATGAGGGAGACCGAAGTGCCGGAGGGCCCGGCGAGGGATACCGAAGTGCCGGAGGGCCCGGCGAGGGAGACTGAAGCGCCGGAGGGCCCGGCGAGGGATACCGAAGCGCCGGAGGGCCCGGTGAATTTCGCCGAAGTCGTCCGGCGCGAGCGGGTAGCGATCGAGACTCGACGCATGGAGGCGTTCAAGGTGGAGGGCCTCGGCTCGGAACGGCCGGTGGGCCTGGCGTTGTCAGGCGGGGGCATCCGCTCCGCCACGTTTAACCTCGGGCTCCTCCAGTCCCTCTTCGGCTCCGGCTTGCTGAAGTATGTCGATTACCTCTCGACGGTTTCCGGTGGCGGGTATATCGGCAGCTACCTCACGTATCTGGCCACCCGACACTACCGGGCGCATGATCGGGCTGGCGAAAACTTCTTCGAATGGAAGGCGAACCCGCTCCGCCTCGGCGAGGGGGACCGGCTGAGCCCCGAGATCCAGGCGCTCCGCTTCAACGGCAAGTACCTCATGAGGCCGTGGGCGTTCCTCAACCACTTTGCGATCGGACTGTTCTACATCGCGTCTCTCGTCCTCAGCTTCATACTGACCTTGGCGGCGCTGACGGCGCTAGTGTGGCGGGTATGCGACCTCCGGTCGGTCCGCGACTGGCTGATCCTGGTCGATCTGGACAACGACCTGCTCGCGGCGTTCCTGCCGGTCTTGCCCTTCCTCTTCGGTTGGCTCGGCGGCTGGTTCCTCTCCTACATGACGAAGTCCCGCCGGGGCCGGAACCTGAGGAAAGTGTCGTTCCCGCTGATGATCGCCGCCCTGGCCGTGGCCATCGCCGTCCTGATCGGCAATGGAAACATCAACGCGGGCGCATTCCTGGGGCTGGGAATCATCGACGTCTGGAGCGGGTTGCGGGTCGGGTTGGTTGGCGCGGTGCTGCTCGCGTTGTTGCCCTTGATGTGGGCTCGACAGATTACCCAGCAGTCGAACCGGCCGCTACGGCTCCCCCAGAACCTGGCACTTCGGGTCGGCGTCTATGCGGCGATCTGCATCCCCCTGGTCGCGGTCGGTTGGTTGGCGAGCGAGAACATCTCGGGCTTCGCCACCGAAAGAGGCCCCGAACTAGTCCGGGAGGACATCTCGGATTGGGACGCCCTGGCCGCCGCCTTGACCCGCGACGCGGGCGTCTGGCATGAACTCTGGTTCGCGGGCCGCTCGCCGGCCAATTCCCCGGCGAGAGCCGCCGCCTGGGGAGGCTTGAGGGCCCGAGCCGAAAGGCTCCGTGAGCAGCTCAAGAGCACCAAGACCGACGAACTGAAGCTCAGGGGTGGCGACCCGGTCTGGGATCCCTGGGGTTGGCCCAACTGGTTTGCCCGGCTCGGCCATCGGCTCGTCGACCTGCCGGCACGGCTCTGGGGTACCAATGCCGACGCCGCTTACTGGGCGCACTTCCGATCGGCCCAAGAGATCAAGGATGAGATCGTCGCGGACCTCAATGGACGCCTGCTCCCGAATCGCGCCCTGCACCGCGCGGCCGTGCTGCAGCCCATCGTCCGGGACGCCGAGATGGCGGCCCTCTCCGGCGACACCCCATCGTTCTTGAAGAATTCGCGCCTTGGGTCGTCGGACGACCGACGTCTCCTCGCCATCCAGGCCGAGAATCTCGTCCGGTCGAGGGGTGCTTCGCCCTGGGACATCTACACGGTTCGCGAATTCAATCGAAGGCTCCTGGAGGCCGGATTTCCGGGCCAGGTCCTCTCGCGGCGCTCGGTCCGACGTCGGATCACCATCGAGTCCGACCAGTGGGCTCGATTCTGGTGGTTGGTCGTCTCGTCGTCGGCCCTCGGTATCGCGCTCTCCTGCGTGAGCCTGAACGACACGACCGTCCACGAGTTCTACCGCCGCTGCCTGCTCAAGGCCTACATCACCCCCCTCGTCGACGCGGGAGGGAGAGAGTCGGTGCCCGAGGACACCAAGTTCGCCGAGGAGAAAATCCGCCTGGACGCGGTACTCGCCACGGAGGACGGCGCCCCGTACCATCTCGTCGTCGCGAGCCTGAATCTCATCGGTCGGCGACGGTTCCCGGCCTCCGAGGTCTTCCGGACGTTCCTCTTCTCGCGGTTTTTCTGCGGATCGGAGGTGACCGGATACGCCCGGACCTCGAGTTACCTCGACGGAAAGATCGACCTGGACTATGCGATGGCCATCTCGGGAGCGGCCGTCAGTCCGACGATCAAGGATAGGGCGCTGGCGATCGTCATGTTCGCGTTCAACCTCCGGCTCGGCCAGTGGTTACCCCGGCCGAACCCCGGGCATGTCCTGGCCCCGGACCAGAGCGGGATGGACGCGAGGCCGACACGCCAACCTCGGCCGCGGCAACGGTGGATCAAGCCGTGGCAAGTCTTGCGCGACATACGGACCAACTTCGCCGAGGATCGCAACTACTGCTTCGTCACGGACGGTGCCCACTACGAGAATCTGGGCTTGGAGGAGCTCCTCCTGAGGCGATGCGTCTTGATCCTCGTCTCGGACGCCACCGCCGATCCCGAACACGCCTTCTCCGACTTCATTCGAGTCGTCCGGCGGGTCCGGGTCGAGCACGGCATCATGTTCAAAGACCTGCGTGGCCGGCCCGACGTCCCGATCGCAACCTTACGGCTCAAGGCCGAACTCTCGGGTCATTACGCGGCCGTCGCCAACATCCAATATCCCGCCGATGCGGGACGCGACCACCCGGCCAGCGAAGGTCTGCTGATCTACCTGAAATCCAGCGTCCTGCTCAAAGAGGAGAGCATCGAGCTGGCCAAGTACCGCACGCTCCACAGCCAGTTCCCGAACGACCCGACGGTCAACCAGTTCTACGACGAAGACGACGTCGAGGCCTACCGACTCCTCGGCTACCAGATCGGCCAGACGATGCTGCGGGGCTTCCCCTCGGACCTGGCGGACACCTACGACCTTGACAAGGTCAAGCATTGGCTGCGCACCCGCGCGGGAGGTACGGAGGCCGCACATCCTCCCCTCGAGCCCGGCGGACACCTACGACCTTGACGCGATCGAGCGTCCGCTGCGGAGCCGCGCGGCAGGTCCGTGGACCCGGGCGACCGCCCGATCGGCGGCACCGCTTCGTCCCCGACTTCCCCAGCCCCGAGATCGGCTTATCGACCCCGAAGACCTGGAACTCACGCTCGTGGCGCCGGGCAAGACCCACCTGCCCGACGAGGTCGTCGTCCTCCGCGACGGGGCCGAGGCGCCGGATTCTCTCACCCGTCCCCCGACGAGGTCCTCGATCGGCCGGCGTCGCCCGGGGGTCGGTCATCGCCTCGGGTCGACCGGGACAATCCCGCGAATTCGACGTTGCGGGATCGCCCCCGCGACGGGGTGCTCGGCTGAGGGAGACCGAGGGCGATGTCGGGCCTTGATCCGATCGGGACGGATGGGCGTTGCGAGCACGATGGGACTCGTGGGACCATCGATCAGGGAGGTCGGACGACCGAGGATCGGGCGATCCCGTCATCCGGTCGCGCCTTTCGCGGCGACGTCGAGAACGAGAAATCCAATCGCAAACGCGGGACGGCCTGTAAACTGCACGTGAGCCCGATGGGGCGGCGTCGAACGTCCGTGTGTGGACCGGTTCGATGCGACCGGACGCCGCTTCATACGAGCCGGGCCGGATTCTCCGGTCCGGGCCGACCGAGACCGACGGGGGACCTCCGGGAGTCGGCACGAGATATCGGCAGGACGGCGGATCAGGGGCATCCTCTTGGACGAAAACGGCGTCCTCAGCAACAGCGACCTCACCGCCCTGGAGTGGGTGACCCTCGAATACTACATCCGCCAGGTCAACCGCGAGAACGGGCTGATCGCGGACAAGACTTCGAAGGGGTCGCCCGCCAGCATCGCCGCGGTCGGGATGGCGCTGGCGACGGCGCCGTTCCTCGTCGAGCGAGGGCTGACTCCGCGCGCCGAGGTGGCGCGAATGGTGCTCACCAAGCTGCGCTTCTTCCGCGACAGCCCGCAGGGGACGGCGCCCGACGCCACCGGCTACAAGGGGTTCTACTACCACTTCCTCGACATGGACTCGGGCCGTCGCTCAGGACGGTGCGAGCTCTCGACCGTCGACTCGACGTTCCTCCTGGCGGGCATGCTCGCCGCCGCCGTCTACTTCGATCATGAATCGGCCGACGAGCACGAGATCCGCACGATCGCCGACGCGCTCTATCGCCGCGTGGACTGGCGCTGGGCGCAGAACGGCGGGGCCTCCGTCACGCACGGCTGGACGCCGGAGCGCGGCTTCCTGCCCTACCGATGGCAGGGCTACGACGAGGCCATGCTGCTCTACGTGCTCGGCCTCGGGTCGCCGACCTACCCGCTCCCCGAGGAGAGCTACGCCGCCTGGGCCTCCACCTACAAGTGGAAACGCATCTACGGTCACGAGTTCCTCTACTCGGGCCCGCTCTTCACCCACCAGTTCTCGCACATCTGGATCGACTTCCGCGGCATCCAGGATGCCTTCATGCGCGACCGGGGGATCGACTACTTCGAGAACAGCCGGCGGGCGACCTATATCCAGCGCGAGTACGCGATCCGCAACCCGATGCAGTTCGAGGGCTACGGGGCGGATTGCTGGGGGGTCACGGCCAGCGACGGGCCCGGCTGGACGGTCCGCAAGATCAACGGCATCGAGCGACGTTTCTATGATTACATCGCGCGTGGCGTCCCCTACGGGCCCGACGACGGGACGATCGCCCCGTGGGCCGTGGTCGCCTCGCTCCCGTTCGCGCCGGAGATCGTGCTGCCGACGGTCAAGCATTTCATGGGCATGAATCTGGGCGTGTCCGACGTCTACGGCTTCCGCTCGACGTTCAACCAGACCTACAAGCTCGACGAGAACGGTCGTCGTTGGGTCTCGCCCTATCGCTTCGGGATCGACCAGGGGCCGATCGTCCTGATGATCGAGAACCACCGGACGGGCCTGCTCTGGGGACTGATGCGGCGGTGCCCCTACGTACGCGACGGGCTTCGACGGGCGAACTTCACCAACGGCTGGCTCTGACGAGCGGGCCCGGATCACGCATGCGACGGACGCAGCATTATCGAAACCGGTCCGATGACATGGACGCTGGAGACGCGGACGAACGTCCGCGGGAGCCGGCGCCCGCCGTCGGGCGATCCGGCCCCTCCGTCACGGGCAGGCGGGGTCGTCTCGTCGCCGATCGGTTCAGCGGGCGCTGACCACGATCTGGTGGCAAATCTTCTCGCACACCCGGCACAAGATGGCGCATTCTTTCATGATGCCGCCATGGCAAGCCTCGCACGCGACCGCACATTTCCTGCAGGCGGCGACGGCCCCCTGGTGGGCGTACTTCGCCATCGGGCTCTTGCGAGCCATCAGGGTCGCGGTGAGGACGCAGAATGCCTGGCAGTCCATCACCGCCTCGTGGGCCTTGGCGTGGGCCTCGGCGAGCTTGCCGCCCTTGCGGAGTTCATCGAGGCAGTGGTTGGCGGCCTCATCGCAGATCTTGGCGCACTCGCCCAGGGTCTTGATGGGGTCATCGTAGGGCTCTTCGAGGTCCGCAAGAGCCTGGCCCCCGTCCAGGGCGACCAGACCGGCGACACTGGCACTCAGGACGCCCAGCAATTGGCGACGGTCCATGATGTCTCTCACGCTCTGATTGATGCAAGTCGATGCAGGTCACGCGGGAATGGTCCGCGCCCGGGGCCTGAATGGATCGCCCTCGGGCAGATTTCATCTTATGGTTCTACCTGCGCGAGGCCGCCAGCACAAGACCCTACACCGAGCCGGCCCGAATGATGGGCCGGGATGAGGAACGCGGCCGATTCCCATGCAAACACTCAGAGGTGAGGGACCGACCCCGCGATGGGATCATCGGTCGACGGTCCCGGGCCGTAGGAAGTCCCGCGCCAGGTCACGCGGCCGGTCAGGCATGAGAGGATCGCCCGGATGAGGATCCACTCGATCACCAGGTTGGCCAGCGGGAACCAGGCGACGTGACGGGTTGCGGGGACGGACACCCGGTAGACGCGCCGGAGGACCGTGTAGGTGAAGACGTGGTGCGCCACGCTCAGGGCCAGCAGCCGGAGGGCGAACGGCCGGGCGACTCCCGATGCGATCATCGCGAGCGCGGCCACCAGCGCGACGTGCCCGGTCTGGCTGAAGATCAAAGGGTCGAGCAGCCTGACCAGGAGCCGCCAGGGATTGCGTCCCAGGGCATCGTAGAGGATGCGGCTCCAGCCGCGGACGAGGCCCCCCAGCGACGTGTACATCCGCGTCGAGCCGATCCCCTGCGCGACGGCGACCCGGATCGGCAGGCCGAGCGACTTCACGCGTCTGGCCAGGTAGATGTCCTCGACGAACCGGTCGCGGACGGCGCGGTGGCCCCCGGCGGCGAGATAGGCGGAGCGTCGGATGAGGATGTACTGGCCGTTGGCGAACGCCAGCCGGGACCCGTCGTTGTTGACCCGGAAGAGGGGGAACGACTGCATCAGGACGACCCCCGCCAGCGGCTGCACGACGTCTTCCCAGAAGGTCTCGCACCGCATCTCCGGAAGGAGGCTCGCCATCTCGGCGCGGTGCTCGCGGGCGTATTCGAGCACGATGGACAGGTTGTCGGGCTCGTGGCGGGTGTCGGCGTCGAGGAACCAGAACCACTCGCCCCGCGCCGATTCGGATGCGACTTGCAGGGCGTGCGTCTTGCCGGTCCAGCCGTCGGGGAGTTCCGTGATGGTCAGGACGCGGACCCGGGGGTCTCCGGCCGCGAACCGGCGGGCGATCGCGCCGGTCCCGTCCGCGCTCCGGTCGTCGACCACGAGGATTTCCAGGTTCGGATAGGTCTGCGCGCCGACCGACGTCAGGCAGTCGGCCAGCGACGCCTCCTCATCCTTGGCCGGGATGATCGCCGTGACCAGGGGAGGCTCGGGCGCGGAGTAGCGTGGCGAGCGATCCGAAAGGATGTCGAGGTTCCGGATGATCAGTTCCAGGACCAGCTGGCGGATCGGCCACATGGCCACGATCGCGGCATAGGCCCAGAGGATCGTGCGCTGGGTCGGCGTCATCCCCGGGGCTCGCTCGAGTCGGGCATGCGATCGTCGGCCCCCTCCCGTTCATGGGCCCAGGCCGCCGGCTCGAGGGTGGTCGTCATGGCGCGGGGGGCTCGGCCAGGGGGGCGTGCACTTGCCTGCGCAGTCCGAGGATCAGCTCGACCTGGCCGATCGGCTGGCCGGTCCCTCGGGCGATCTCCTCGGCGGAAGCCCCGGAGTCGGCCAGGGCCCAGATCGCGCCGAAGCGGCGGTCGAGGTCGGCCGCCGCCGAGCCCTCGGAGGCCGGTGCGGCGAGGTGCGGGACCGCGATCAGGGTCGGGCCCCGGGCGGCATTCGTCTCGCCCCGATCGACCCGCCTCGGAGGATTCGACGACGCCCCCCAGGAAGGGGCCGAACCCCAGAGGGGAGCAGGCGCGATCGTCGGGGCGGCCCGTGCGGCTTCGCGCGCCTCGAGCCGCGTCAGCAGCGATTCCACGGCCCGCTGGCGTTCGGCCAGGTTCTCGATCCCTCGTGAGATCTCGTCCATCGGCAACGCCCGGACGCGCCGCCAGAGCACGCCCAACGCCACCGCGACGGCCGCGGGGAAGAGGATCGAGGACACGATCAGGGCGATCGAGACGGTCGGAGACATGGCAACGGACCTCTCTTGGATCGACCGGCGGTGAGGGCGAGACGAGGCGCCCGGAAGCCGGATGCCTCGGCCGAAGCGAGTGGCACGACGGGTGTGGTGCGCCGGTCGGGGTCAGGCCGGCCTCATCCGGCGACCTCTGCGGGCCGTGGTGACCCGCCGGCGAGGTACGCGGCGTGGGCGGCGTTGTAGACATCGCGGAGCGCGACCCCGCGCTCGGCGGCGACCCGGGCGCAGTCGTCGTGCTCGGGGCTGAACGTCGGCGGGCGACCGTCGAGCCAGCCGAGCTTCCCTCGGATCGTGCCGAAGGCGGTCTCGACCTCGGTGGCCTGTCGCTTCAGCTTGTGCCGGCTGACCGGATACCGGCGCACGCCCAGGGTCGTCGTCTCGCGGAAGAGGATCTCCTCGATCGCGACGATCTGATCCTCGCCGCAGAGGACAGTGACCATCACGCCGGGCCGGTTCTTCTTCATCTGGATCGGCGTCACGTACGCGTCGAGCGCCCCGGCCGCCATGACCTGCGCGGTGGCATAGCCGACGACCTCTCCGGGGAGGTCGTCGAGGTTCGTCTCCAGGACCCAGATGCGGTCGCTCTCGGCGGGCAGGGCGATCGTGCCGACGAAGAGGCGGAGGATGTTGCCCTGGTCGGGGAGGTCGCGGGTCCCCGCGCCCAGGCCGATCGACTCGATCGTCATGGCGGGCAGGGGGCCGAAGCGCTCGGCCACGGTGGTCACGATGGCCGCGCCGGTGGGGGTGGTCAGCTCCATCTCGACGTCGGAATCGGCCAGCGGGACCCCCTTGAGCAGCTCGGCCGTCCCGGGGGCGGGCAGGGACATCTTGCCGTGCGCGGCCCTTACCCAGCCTCGTCCGGTCGGCAGGGGGCTCGCCTCGAACCGCTCGACCCCGAGCAGGTCGAGGCCCACGGCCGCGCCGACGATATCGACGATCGAATCGACGGCCCCGACCTCGTGGAAATGGATCTTCTTGATGTCGACGCCGTGCACGGCCGACTCGGCCTCGCCCAGGCGGAGGAAGATCCGCTTGGCCAGCTCATTCTGCCGGGGGGAGAGCGTGCTCTTGTCGATCATCGCCTCGATGTGGTGCAGGTGGCGATGCGCGTGCTCGGGCGGGGCGAGGACCTTCGCGTAATTGGCGCGGAAGCCGCCCCGGCGGACCGTCTCGAAGGCCAGCTCGCACGGCAGGCCGAGGCTGGCGACGGCCGACTGGATCGCGCGGGGATCGACCCCGGCGTCGGCCAGGGCGCCGAGGGTCATGTCGCCCGAGATCCCGCTGAAGCAGTCGAAATAGCCGATGCGCACGCCGTCCTCCCCGCGTCGAATGATCACCTTCGGTACGCCTCGACACGCCCCATTCTAGCCGTCGGCTCCCCCGCCGCAAGGCCGGATTGCGGCCGAGGCCCGCCGCAATCGCGCCACGAACCGCGTCGCATCTCGCTTCCGGCGCTGCGTTTGCTTATTGTCTCCCCGAATGGTGCTGTGCGGCCTCGACGCTTTTCGTCCGGAGGAATCATGTCGTACTTCGGTGGAGCCCAGTCCGACGGCCGGCGTCCCGGCCTGAACCCCCGCCTCATCGGCGCGTTGCTGATCGCCGTAGTCGGCATCGTGATGTACATGTTCAATACCGAGGAGAACCCGGTCACGAAGGAGAAGCAGCACGTCGCCATGAACGTCGACCAGGAGATGGCACTGGGCCTCCAGGCCGCGCCCGAGATGGCCGCGCAGATGGGAGGCGCCGTCGACCCGGCGACGGATCCCCAGGCGCGCCTGGTCGAGCAGGTCGGCACCGAGCTCATCCAGAGGAGCGACGCCGGCCGCAGCCCCTACGCCGGCAACTTCCACTTCCACCTCCTGGACGATCGCAAGACGATCAACGCATTCGCCCTGCCCGGCGGGCAGATTTTCGTCACCCGGGCGCTGCTGGACAAGCTCGAGAACGAGGCCCAGCTCGCCGGCGTCCTGGGCCACGAGATCGGCCACGTGATCAACCGTCACGCCGCCGAGCACATGGCGACCGGACGGCTCGGACAACTGCTGACCGTGGCCGTCGGCGTCGGGGCCAGCGACCGCGACGACGGGGGGCGAAGCGCCCAGATGGTGGCCATGATGGTCAACAATATGTCGCAGATGAAGTTCAGCCGCAGCGACGAGTCGGAATCCGACCAATATGGCCTGACCTACATGGCCGATGCCGGGTACGACCCCTCGGCGATGCTCGACGTGATGCGCGTCCTGGAAGAGGCGAGCCAGGGGAACCGCCAGCCCGAGATCCTGGCCACTCACCCCCAGCCACAGACCCGATTCGAGGAGATCAAGGCCCTCCTGGCCCAGAGATATCCCGACGGGATACCGCAGACGCTCACCAAGGGCCGATCGCTCCGTCGTCTCGGTTCCGGCTAGTTCCCACTTTCGAACTCGAGCGGGGACGGCAAGGCCATTCGTCACCTCCGAGGTTTCGGGGCCATCGGCGACCCTCGAGACATCAGAGACGTGGCGGTCCTCCGGGGTGTCAGGCGAGCCCGGAATCCGAGGGAAATCAGGCCCTTGAAAATTTGCATCCGTCGAGCTCAGGCGACGATCCCCTGGTCGCGCAAGAACGCCCGGAGCGACTCCAGGTCCTGGAAGTGCAGCGCCTTCAGGCCCAGGGCCAGCGCCGGCTCGACGTTCAGGGGGCGGTCGTCGATGAAGATCGCCCGCTCGTGGCTGCACGAGGCGATCCCCAGCGCGTTCAGGTAAATCGCCTCGTCGGGCTTCACCTGGCCGAGGTAGCACGACGCCAGGAAGCCCTGAAAGATCGAGTCGAGACCGAACGTCTTCACACGATGCTCGTGCAGCTCGCGCGACTCGTTGTTCAGCGTATAAAGCCGGCATACTCCAGACTTCGCCAGGGCGCGGACCCAGTCGAGCGTCTCGCCCAGCACCTTCCCCTGGGCGAACATGAACTCCTTGAAGTCGTCGGGGGTGAACGCGCGGGGTCGGTTGAAGATCGCCTTCTGCAGGTACGAGTTCAGCGAGAGCCGACCGGTCTCGAACGACGTCTTGAGCATCTCGTGCCGCGTCTGGAACTCCTGGAAGTCCAGGCCGAACGTCTCGGCCGCGCGACGGCGGGAGCCGGTGTCCCAGCCGTTGGTCAGGAGGACTCCACCGATGTCGAAGAAAAGCGTCGGCACGTCGATCATCTCGGCCCCTCACCTCGGCTTGGGAAGTCTCCGCATCGATCCTCCGCACGGCGAACGGCCGCCGCGCGGGGCGCCCCGATTCCAACGCAATCGGGCCGCAAAGTCACGGACCCACCGGGGAAGCCGCCGAGAAATCGACCCGGATGCCGGCCGGGTCAGGTATCGAGGTAGTCCTCGTGCTCCAGGCCTTGAAGATAGACAAGGGCTTCGTCGAGCGTGCCGACGGGGACGCCGGGGACCCTGCCGGCGCCGTCGAGGTCGTTCAAAAGCTCCAGGTCGTCCCGGAATTCGGGGTCGTCAGCCGCATCCTTAGGCCGCGCGACGGCGGCGCGTTCGCGGGATGACGAAGGGTCGCGATGACTCCCGATCAGCCCCAGCGTCCGCTCGCTCACCGCCCCCCGGAGCGCATCGACCGCGGCGGCGACCCGGTCCTGGGGGTCGATGGCCTTCCCGACGTCGTGCAAGAGCGCGGCCAGGAGGAATTCCTCATCGTAGGGACGAGCTTCACGCGCCCGCTCGAAGACCTGCAAGCTGTGATAGAGCGCATCCCCCTCGGGGTGCGTCCTGGGGTCCTGCTTGACCGCCTCCAGGGGCTGCAACCGCATCTTGTAGATCGCGAACCGATCGACGTGGTCGGCCATCGTCCGGAGCGCCCCCTCGCCTTCGGGCTCGTCGTCCGAGATGGGGTCCGAGGGTGCCCCCGATCGCGAGCGGGAGAGGGCAATCACCCCCTCGCGGACCTCGGAGTCGGACGGCAAATCGCCCGGCCGGACCCGATGCCCGAGCACCGCGGCGGCCTTG
>JAABUS010003581.1_pt1 | contig 24765 bp, 26 predicted proteins | sample 5560161 | NCBI WGS metagenome assembly JAABUS01 (sample SAMN10711885, study PRJNA513376) | rock metagenome | isolation source: Antarctica rocks | place: Antarctica: Victoria Land, Trio Nunatak nord | collected 2016-01-04
AGGTGAGAGCCCTTCTGGCCTTTTTTGTAATTTGATTAACTATCCATGGCCCATCAGTCCATGTTGTTGAGTCAAGTGATGGGCGTAAAATCCATGATGGGCCTAAAATCCATTGTTTCTGATGTGGCGTCTGGATGCAAATCAGCCTGCTGCACGATAGGTCAAGTTCAAGCTGAAAGGTCAGTCTGCAAACCAGCAGGCATAGATAAGAAGTCAGCAACCACAACAATTTGGTGCATCATTCGTGGCAATGCGTCCATATTCCAGCCTTGGTTGTTGGTAGTGCAAACTGAATGCAGGCTGTGTGCATCAGTCAATGCAGTCTAGCGTGTGCTGCATCCGGCCTGACAACATCGATATTGCATCAGTCAATGCAGTCTAGCGCGTGCTGCATCCAGCTTGTCAACATTGAGATTGCATATGCAACAATGCTGCTGTGGCTTGCAGGCAAAGCTGGATATGTTTGTGGCCATGCAGCAGTTGCTGCAGCAAGCAACTGGTCCAGCCTGGTCAGACTTTGCTGGCTGCAGTGAAAAGCTGGTCCAGACCATGTTGGAGCATATTGGTAGGTACAACAAGACCCGTTGTCTAGCGTCCTGTGTTGCAATCTAAAGAGGCTCAGAAGCTTGTACACCCATCAAAGTATCTACCTGTGCTTGAGGCTTGTGGGTGCGCAAAGATTTGTGCAAATCACAAAACCTTGCACATGCCACCACACTTCTCACGTTGCTGCATATACCTCTCAACACAAACTTGTCTCTCTTGTTCAGAAATCACAAAAGACTGTGTAATGATTTACTCCCTGTCAGGAGGACTGCAGCGCTGGAATCTTGACCACTGCTGCAAAGTCAAGGTGCTTCATGCAGAGCTGGCCACTGTGCAAGCTTGCTGCTCTGGGCTGCCCCCCCAAGAAGGCTCCCGTTCTGCTGGCTGAAAAGCAGAATCTTTGTTTTCCTTGCAAGCCTGCCTGCAGTGCCACCTAGCTCGCTATCTCAGAACCAGTCATGCACTTTCTTGCAGGGGAACCTCACTTCAAGGTGGCGCATGCTGCATTGGATGCTGTACAAGCGTGCCTGCAGCACCATGCAAATATGCTGGAAGCCAGTCTAGACAGGCTGCTACCTCTGCTGGCTCAGCGCATCATAGACCCCAAAGAAGCCATCAGAACTGCTGCTGTGGGGTAAGCTACAGCAACCCTGGCATGCGTTGCAACCAGGCATGTCTCTTGGGTACTGGTTTTCTATGTCGTTTTTGCAACAAGTCTTGGTTCTGAATGCTGATTGAGGTGGCAAAGCCTTTGAAAAAACTTACAGTTTCAGCCACGTCTGTGCCCAGGAGATCAGCCACCGCTGCAAGACTCTCTTCTACATATATATGTGATTTATATATGGTTGTGCTACTATTGTATATAAACAACACTATGATCATGAAAAGAGGAGTAGTACATTATTGTGTATAAGTGATATTCCGATTATATAATGATTCATTGTATGATAATGCTTACTCCGTACAATGCCGCTGTGACAACTGTGTGACATAGACAAGCATGCTCTGTGTCTGCGTGGCAGCCTTTGCCCTTGTGTGCCTCACTTGCATCTCTGTGAGGTGCTTCGGGCGGTTGCATCACAGACTGCACTGAACTTCTTTGCAGTCACAACCTCTTTAGCTCTGCAAGCTGGGGGGCTCAAAGATTCTAAGCTGAAGGGTATCAGCTGACTGTCTGCCCACTCAACAGGTGCTTGGAGTGTTTGCTCGAGCTGTATCCTGTCAAACTGTGTCTGCCTCAGCTGACTCTCTGCCCATATACAGGTGCTTGGAGTGTGCACTCGAGCTGTATCCTGTGGAGCTGTGTCTGCCACAGCTGGCCCGCAGCTTGGACACTGTCAAGGCCGCCAAGGGGAGGACAGCATTGCTGGAGGTGTTCACTGCCAACTGTGGTCAAGCAGTCACTACCGCTGCTGCACTGCCTGCTCTCAGGTGAGCTGCTTTGCTTCCAATGTCAGTCTGCGCCACCAGGGTGTCAGGATGGTCATGGACTTGTGTCACTCACATGGGAGACTCAGCAGTAGACAATAGTGCTGATGTGTCTGTGAAGCGCCACTTTGTGTGTGGGTGCTGTCAAAGCTGGCATATCAGCTTGGGTGATATTGTGTCTTTCCTGATATAGCTTTGGCCAGGCGTTTCATATGTTTTGCCATACATGGGTCATAAAACTCTAATCAGACTCCATCTGCACAGTTGATACCCAGTATGATCATTGCTACACCAAGGCACTTGATACGCAAAGTTGAGCAGTCACAACAGTTAACATCACTCTGAGTGCTACGTTGTGACATGAAAGAGGGCCAGGTCAGCCACACTGAATTGACACACACGTGCACGAGAGCTTATAGCTTGCTGGTCTAACTGGTGAGTACAGGCTAACATGCGCCATTGCACGCACACTGACTGTCAGAACAAGATCTTGTACATCACGGCTTTCAGAACTGTATGTACCTGACCCTAGAGCAAGACATATGGATACCTTTTGCGTGAACAAACAAAAATAAAAAGGAAAAAGACTATGCCATTTTGGCCTTGACCAAAGAAACGCCCAAGAAAGGTGTAGCAGCTTCCTTGTAGGGTACAAATGCATATGGATGAATCAGCCTGTAAATGAAGAATGGTCCAGTGACTGAACAAATGAGTGAATGCAGGTTATGGGTGGGGCGGGTGGCTGCATTAGTGGGTGACCGCAATGCAGAAGTCAGGCGTGCTGCTTGCCAGGCGCTGCATCTGGTGTACACACGCATGGATGGACCCACCCTGCTGACCCATGTCGCTCATGCCAGCCCTCCTCATCAGGTCATCACCTCTTGACTTCATGCACATCTGCACCTTCAGACTCCAACTCTTTGCACCTCTGTGCCTTTAAGCTTTGCTTGTAAACATCACCTTTGCTTTCTGTGTTCAGTCCTGCATTGTTGTGTTTCCTGCCTGCTTTGGCAATGCAGCTGCGCTAGAGCGCAATCCGTGCTACCATCAGCTATTGCACATGTGGTTACTGGTGCATGTTGCCTGCAGCATGCAGAGCGCTCTGTCGCACTGTGTAACCACACAAGCAAAGCTCCTCAACTGGGCTGAAGCAGCATTGATGCTGCAGATGACTCTCAGGAGAGCTTTGACACCCATGTTGCCCAATCTTGACGCACAACTGGTGCCCTACTCTCGCACCAGGGCAGGGCAGTCAGCACACCGCCCTCACACTGCCCCGTCAGCTTCTAGCATGCCTTCTGCGCCAACAAGCCCCTGTGGACCAGGGCCAACTCCAGCAGATGGCAGCAGCACAGCCCTTGTGCAGGACCAAAGTGACAGAGAGCCAGCCAGGTTCATCCACCCGCCTCTGATCTCTGAGTTCAGCCTGAGCAGTGTAAACCATGCTCAAGGGCTGCAGGGTATGTCTACACAGGCTCTTCAAACAGGGCTGTCTCCTGAGCACAGCTGGCAAGACAATGCTTCCAAGGACCATCAGCCTCATGCGCAACAGGCCGAAGTGAGTGAAGTCAAGGCTGGGCATAGCAGAGTCTCCATCAGCACAGTTGGCAGCATCAAGAAGTCTGTGTTCACAGTCGCCCATCACCAGCCAACAGTGCAGTCTGAGGCGCTGCAACCTGTTCAGATGCCTCAGGATGGTCATGTGACAGGCACTCTGTCTCCAGCAGCATCAGCATCAGCTTCTGGTCACCAAGAAGAAGAGGACTTGCTGCTCAGTCAAGCTGCAGACCTGCACCCTGCTTCACATTACAGCCATTCTGGACAGGCTGCGCATTTTGACCCCCCCTTGCATGAAGGCAATGTGCTGCAGGATATCACGGGTACCGGGCTGCATCAGAACAGTGCTAATTTGCATATCTTGCAGAACAGAATTTCAGGCCGCAGCAGCGTTTCACCAGGCACTGCTCAGAATAGGGCTCTTCCAAACACCCCTGCAGGCATCACGGCACATGGTAGGGCCGTATCAAACAGCCCTGACCATCAGGGCAAGGCTCTTCCGGGTCTTGCTGCCCTCAGTGCACAGCCAGTGGTCCAGTCTGCTGAAGCAACTCAGGAAGCTGCAGTGCTTGATGCAGTCCAGCAGGTTCACCAAGCTCAGGGTGAAGCAGTTGTGCCTTCTCTACAGGCGCTGCAGCTGCAGATTGCGACTGCAAGGGATGCAGTGCTGCAAGGCTGCTTGCCTCAGGCATGTGCCCGACGTCATCAGTTGCATCATGTTGCCTTATCTGATTCCCAAACATGGAGGATTTGCAAGCCACTGTCAGTCAGCAATGCTGAGACCCCACTTGTTTGTGATCAAGGAAAACACTCCAAGTTTATCCCAATCACTCATCAGGTCATGCATGCAATTCTCTAACCATACTGTTTTCACCTTGGTTGTTGATTCTTTCATGCACTTTTCTGGGCACATGATCAATTACTCACGTGCTTGCAGGTGGTATCAGCGCTGCTTCCATTGCTGACCAACAGCAGCTGGCAGGCCAAGCAGGCAGCAATTATAGGCATCAGGGGCCTTGCCCCACACGGCCCAGCCCTGCGCCTCTGGGTTCCTGCCCTAGTTCCTGCCCTTCTTGAGATTGCCTGCCATACACGCCCTGAGGTGACCCTTTGGCAGTGGCAAAATCATGGTTGTTATCGTAAACGTGTATGTTGCACCATCCCTGACTGCTTGCAGCAATTCCCAGCGTTTATTCTTGCATCTGGGTTTTAGAGTGTGCTGCCATTGAGGCCTTTGTCACGCCTAAAGCTTGGCCTGTCAAGGACAGCAAACATCTTTGATCACTCCCTTGACAATCTAGTACAGCAGTGCAGCATTCACAATCATAGCAGGCCGATGTGCTGCCCACCTACACAGCTTGCTGTACATGCTTTGTAGCTGTGTAGCCAGAAAACACTGACAAGCATCATCACTATCCGCTTGTTTGCAGGTATGCATGGCAGCAGATGACTGCTTAGCGTCCCTGTTGCCGCAGCAGCCTGCTGCAGTGTGCTTGACCCTGCTGAAGGCCAACCTGCCAGCCCAGGGGACTGTCAACACCCCTGCCTGCCAGCCCACCGCCCTCATCCAGGTGGGCCACGACGCCTATGCATGATCTTGCTGGCTGCATCACATCACAATTGTGTTGAGCATTATGTCTCCCAGGCATTGTGACCTGGCCTTGGTGCTGACAATTTTCTTCGGAGCTTAGGTTATTCACTTGAGGCTGGCTGTTGGTAACGCCATAGTAGTTGCGTGCTCTGCCTCCAACCCTCAATATGTTGTCTGCACACCAATGTAGCTGTTTGCATGGTACCGCCAGCAGCCGGAGGAGCAAAAGCAACAGGGGCCTGGATCAGATGTTACACAGCATGTTTGGCTTTGCGAGTAACTGCAGGGCTGCTGATGGCACACCTGCAGACAATGGTTACAACTGGTCAAACATAGACTGGGTATGCTACAGGCTAGCGTGAAGAACATAGGGAGGGTGGTGCAGCGCATGCCCAGTGCAGAGCTGCTGCCAGAGCTGCAGAGCCCTGACCTGCTGCCAGGCCTCTTTGAGTCTTTCGACCACCACAGTGCTGATGTGCGCAAGGCAGTCACCATGTGTCTCATGTACATGTGGCAGGTAGGCTGCCTCTCTGCAACAAACACTGTATGAGTACATGTCACCAGTGGAGTTGACTGCCTTTATTCAAATCTCCTTTCGCAGATCGTGACACACCCTAGCCAGGCGCATGTATTCTTGAGATCATAACATGATCCTATATTCAGATCCGCCGTCACGATCTGCATGTGCATAGCATGTCCACAATGCAACCTATCTTGATCATGCACTCTGACTTCAACAAACATAGACTCGGTCACAGGCATAATTGACAGTACAGATGCCCTGACCACCTACACAAACATGCTGTTGGTTGCGTGCTGCAAGTCAGTGACACATGGCAGTGCGCCGCTGGAAGTCTGCATAACATCATGAGAGACTTGCATACATGCAGGTTATGGGGGATGACTTGAAGCCTTTTCTGGCGGGTTTACGGGTGTCAAAGATAAAGCTTGTCACAGCATATGTTGAACAGGCGCAGTCCCAACATAGGCGCAGTCAAGGTGTTGCATCTGTTAGCTAGCAGTCCCCACAGAAGTAGATTGCTAGTGGCACAGATTACTCTCTGTATATTTGCCAATCAGCAGATGCACGTAAGCAAAGTCTTGTTGAGTCAAGTGTTGCATGGGGTCAGACTACAGCTGTGAGTTGCAGTTTTCAATGTGTTATCAGCAAGCATCACGGTCATGATTGTGTTGGCTTGCAATTGTCTAAGCAGAATGTGTGTGAGCACCTGCGACAGAGTATTGGCAGTAGTGCACGTGCTTCATGCGATGTTTGTACATTCTGTCAAGGTGTACGTACGGTGAATGCACTTTAACACGAAATACATGTGCTCATTGTGTCGTTGAGTGCATCCTGCTCAGCCTGTTGCAATCAAGTATGATACACCACGTTTAAACATGGGCCATACCTAATGAACAAATGCCACACACACCATGACATTGGTACAGCAGATTAGTCGAGTACTGTATCTACTAGCCATTTCTTTGTATAAGAAACAGTCACAACATGTTTGCTGTACAGCTGATCTGGATCTACCGTAATGTCAACTCAAACACAGCGTCAGGACGACAAACCGCCATATTGTGACGCAAAGCCTCAACACTTTTAGCTGTTGGCTCATCCATGACATGACCACCATCAAGAGAAAGACCTTTCAAACCCTTGATCTGCGTGAATCCAAGAATATTTTTTCCAAATTTGAACACATCAGCTGCAAATGCAACTTCTTTTAGTTTAGACATTTTGTGCCAAGGAACATTCAGAGTCAAAATAGATGCTGAATCATCACTCAACAAAATGATTAAGAGCTCAAGCTCTAGTAGACATGTAAACGCAGCACAAAGTTCAATCTGAACCTTGCCAGTAATGAAATGCAATCGCAGATGTTTCAAAGCCTTGAGCCCCAGAAGCTTGTTTGTTTCAAACAGACTGTGATGATGACTACGTAGCAGCATGTCTAAACACGTCAAATTGGTCAGAAAAAAGAGTCCTGATGCCAGTGCTGTGACCATTCCTTGCCTAATGTTGGAGTAATGTGTCTGCACCTGTGCCCCGATCTCAGCATCATCAAACACCAGCCATGTCAAGGCTGTGCAGGCTGATAAGCCCAGAGGATGAAGACCAATAAAGCTGCTGGCATTCATTTCTAGTGATTGCAACCCAGTGACAAAATTGCACGACTGAGCAGAGGTGACGTTAGCTTGATTTAGGGACAGGCATGTGACGTGTGCTGCCAATCCGTCCACAGCAAAAACTCCAGCACGCAGGTGCAGCTCTCCGAGATTTTGAAGCATATGTAGAGCTGTCAGGTCCAGGTCGCCTGAGAACTCGAACTCTAAGTCTACTGTAGTCACAGAGACGAAGGCTGCCAAGGTGCTGATGGTGCAGGGGGTTGGGTTGCGGATGACCACGGCATCAAGGGCTGCACCAGATAACATCGCAAGAGCCACTTCGGTGCAAGGACTGCCGCAAGAAGCTATGAACGTCCGGACCGAGCTTTTGTGACCAAGCGACCAGAGCAGCAGGCTGGACAACGCTGTGTGCTGGAGGTCCCCCTTCAGGTACAGGCACTCCACCAATTTTTGATGCTGATTGAAAATTTGATTGAAACGTTTGCACACAAGACGTAGCTGGTGGAATTGGCGGTGCTCCTCAGCGACATATTGCATTTCCACCATATCATTGTCAACATGCACATCAGGTAGAAGCAGGCAGAATATTTCCGCCCAAAGCTCGTCCAGCAAGCAGATGCCTCGGTCGAACTCATCCTCTGGCATCATCTGTGGGCGGTCTATCGGCTTGAGTGTGCAAATCCAAGCTTGGTTTTCGGCCCACTCTGCTGTCACCTTGAAATGAGATTGGTTTCAGAGCTGCAAGTGGCAAGAGCTGGCGTGAGCCTGTTTGTTCTGCTGTCGTCTTTGAGGGTCCCTCAAGGCCATTATTCAAACGCTTGGCTTAAGCATCTAAAGCACTGCAGACAGGTTGCGACGAGCAACACGGCACTGCGTGCGGACAAATAATTCCCCAAAGTCACCTGCTTATGACAGCGCGGTGAATGCTCGAACAGACCCCTGGGCGGACCAACGTACAGCATGCTCATAGCGGCAAAAGCACTGACCGTTTGGCACCTGCAGTTGTGTCGCCGCTTCAGTTTCATGTGCTGACCAGATACAATTTGTAGAACTCTTCTACCGGTATGCACGTTTTCAAATATGCAAAGCTGATGCACACCTGCTAAACCGCATATTTGCTATGGTTCATGCCTGCCAAGATGCAGCAGCGGCCGCAGAAGGAAATCTGACATGTGCACAATAGTCCAGCAGTTGTTTTACTTTAGGCTACTCTTAGAGTCCTGCTGAAGGCCAATCAAGGACGCTGTCAACATCCCTGCCCATCAAGCCATCTCGTGTGGTGACTGTCAACTTGTGCGTCATGTCAGACTGAATGCTACTCATGATTGACATATACTCACTAGCTTTGTGCATCACTTTTGGACTTGACCTTCCTTTGGTTTTTATGATGCGCTTGCATTGTGGCATTGGCCTACTGTCTATCTGTGTAGACATACCTTCAGTAAGCAATATTTGTATAGCATACATATGCCATTCAAGTGCCAAATAGGCTGCCAAACGGCTAAAGTTCAAGGCGCCAAGGCTCACAGAGAAGGGGTAGAAAAGGCCAATGTGAAACGGCTGCTGCGCAGCATGCTGATTGCTCCCTTGGCCATCCAATTTATTTGCCTTCGCATTGGAGTCTGCGCAGGCTGTTGTGTGACAAACATGGGGGGAAGGGGGGGGGTGGGGTGGCATGCCCACTGCACAGCTGCTATAGCTACCGGTAGCTACCGGACCTGCAGATCCCTCACTCGCTGCTGGACATCTTTGGCCACCACAGCGCTGGTGAGCACAAGGCAATCACTAGCTGCCTGTGTATGCGGCGTTCATGAAGCCAGCCTGCAGCGGGATTTTGCCATCAGAATGTATGTCGTGAATGTCGTGATCACATGTGTTCGTGCAAAGGTACCGGCGGTACTTGCAAACCAGGATGATTTGTTTGCATGCCTGCCATATGGCAGGGTCTGGCAGGCAGCATGTGCCTGCAGCTGCCAGCAACTTTAAATGTGCTTGACTGGCAGGGTCAATCTGTTCCTCTGGTTGTGTGTCTTAGTGTTGTCCAAATTTTCACCCACTCGACAACAAGCATGACATCCTTATTAACCCTTGAAGTACGTCAATGCCATCATTTGAGAATAGATTGAGAATATTCTGTGCCCATAAGGATCACATGAGTGTCGACATGCATATGCCATGTACAGCTTTGAATCAATCATCAGATGCAAATTGTCTGAGACACGACAAACACTTACCGTGATATCGATGGTATTGACCAGAATTCTGACAACCCTGAAATATCTGTACGACTGCCCTATGACAGGCATACGTGCTCTATGTCAGTATCCTGGTTGGCAGCATGCTGCCTTGGTGGCCACGGTGGCAACTGCATGCTGGCTGCTCGAGTTTGGATTCCCCCGGGAGCTTTTCAGAGACCTCCTCTTGACTGCAATAGGAATACAGCTTGGACGACATAAAGTCCTGAGTAAGGCTTTGCATCAGCGTACTCGAGTCAGGTCAGAGCTCGTCTGCAGCGTGCAGCGCTCCAGATGACGTTGTCGAACAAAAGGCATGAGGCTGTCAAAGAAGCCTGGGCAAACGGCAACGGTGTCGCGGCGGAAGTAAACGTATCTAAGTCGCACGGAGAGCACGGTATGACAGAAAATTACGTCGCAGCAGGAGCCCACGCAGCGGTCTCGCAGGCTTTCAGAGAGCTGTTGGACCCGGCCAACATGGCAGCTCTAACATCCTTAGTGGTTGAACAGGCTGCAAATGTAGCTCAGCAAGCCATCACGTTGCAAGGCCGTGCAGCGTCACGGATCTCAGCTGAAGAAGCATTCACAGGGTCTTATGATGCAGTTGAGCGGAAGTATGATGCCTGGTGGAAAAGTATGCCACCATCATATGTCACAATTTTTGGCGCAGCATGCGCATTTCTGGGAATGCTCTTGTTAGGGTTGACTCTAGCGTTGTGGCGATTTGCCTTGTTTGGTCTGTCTTGAAGGTGACACATTTGTACCAGCAATTTGGCCTGGTCTCTTTACGCAATGCAAACTACACTCAACTCTGTCTCTTATAGTCAGCTAAGTCCATTTACTGCCTGTAATGCACACCCCTTGCAGTGATGTGCATATTCATCACTGTACTTCGATGTGCAAAAATTGTGCAAGTGGCAGGCATCAGCCCATGAAGTAGCTCTGCACAACATCAGAAAGCCTTTATCCAAGACGTGTTTCAGCTAAGACAGTGTCAATCAAGCCACAAAGCATATGTGGCGACCAAGTCTGAACCAGGATCCTGCCGCTGTGCTGCTTAATGTGATTTGCTTATCATTTTGTCAGCTTGTGCAAGCACACCTGTGAAATCCAGTACGTTGGTACTTGCAATGACATATATATACCGGTAGCAGAGATGAGGTACTGTGGCACTGCATTGTTTTGACATTGCATTCATGGAGCAGCAGGGGTTTGTAAAGTTCAGTGCCCAATTGTCAAGCTTGAGTCTTAAGTCTTGAAGCACTTGTTTTGAGTAGTCTCTGCTGAGTAGTCGGGGCCGCCTGGAGCTGTTCAGTTAGGGCTTGATGTCTTGATGAAGGCCTAGGCATTTGACACTTGCTGTCTGCATGATGACCATGTTGTACAGTAAAACATCAAGTATCTCAGACACTTTCCATCAGTCATCCTCCTACTAACAAAACAGATTTCTGTCAAGCATCGGCAGTTCAGCTGCAAAAGTCCCATAAGATAAATACATTTATCAACCTCAAAATTTGCCATATAGATACACACACACTGCAAACAAGGGATACGGTGTCAGAGCTCTATGACAGGTTAGCTTGCACCTTTTAGACATTCAAGCTGAGGCATGTCAGTCCATTGCCAAATTTCAAGCTTTGTCAGGCCAAAACCAACACACTCTAAGTTTATGAAGTGCAAAGGAGGTACCTAGACAGAAGTTGCTTGAACTCAGGTTGCAAAGGGTAAGCTTTAAACAGGTCAAACAGGATACTGAAAAGTTTGTAACGCCTCTTTCCAGTCAAAAGAATCTTCCTGACTAATGTAAAGGTACCAGCTCTCGTCCCCAGTTCCTTATCATGAATCTCAGATATGGTAAACCGCTGCAGTGTATTCATAAAGCTGCACTCAGCAGCAGAGTGCACTTCTGCATTGTCGACCTCAAGGTATGTAATTTTTGGTGCAGAAGCATTCATGACAAAGCTTTCACCCTGCAAGTGCAGCTCCTTGAGACTTTGGTGAACACAAGCTTGCAAGTCCACAGCTCAAGCTGTCACTTGCACAGCACAGGTGTTCAGAGAGGCGAAGGCAGCCAATTGCATCATGTGACTGTCAAAACTGTTGTATTGACAGGCTGTGCATGGCTGCAGAGAGCAGGGTGCTCTGGAAAGGCAAGACTTGCCCACAGCTAGCTCACAGTCAGAAAGCGCTAATATTAGTATTGTTGTCTATTTTTAAGGCAGCAGGCATTCTTACAGCGCAGTCTGTTGCGTTGCCTACAATTGGAGTTACCAGATTTGCTCCAGACAATACTACATGTACCACTCGATCGCAGGAGCTTCCATAGGACGCAATGACTGTATAATTTTATTGAAGCTTACCGTAGTGATGAAGCGTCCAGGGCAGAGAGCTGGGATAGCCTCTTTAGCTAAAGTCGACTTTCAGAGACATCACACTTGCCGAAGTGGTGCCGCAAGAAGCCTGCATTGAAAAGCTTGCATGTGAGCCGCAGTTGTTGATATTGAGCTCGCTCGCGGGCATCGGTGTACGCCTCTACAAGCTTGGTGCCAGTGGCATCGACGTGAGAAGCTGAAAATGTTTGGCCCAGAAGTCGCCAGCCAGCTATCGAACCTGACTCTCGCTTTCTAGCTTGTCAGACACGGCGTCTTCAACAGCTCCTACTTGAATAGCGTGACTTCACGAATGGCTTCGGAGCGATGATAGGCAGTTTGAGAATGATGCTGGTGATTGACGCGCCACAAGCTGGTGCTGACTTTACTGCCTACTTGGCCGCCTACAATTTTTGTCTTTCTAGCGACGCTTCGGGCTTTCCAAATCCTCAATTACAGACTCTTCATCTTCCGGCAGGTGATAGCCATCACGAAGTTCAAGATCCTGCACAGGGTTGGCACCTGCGTGAACGTGAGCAACTGTCTCCTGCGCCCGAGGTACAGATATACTTGTAGCGCATCTATTGAGTACTTCGCTTGTCTGCAGGCCGGCTGCTCTTTGATTATGTCCGCTCAGCAGATCAAGAGGTCGATGCCAGATGCCGTGTGGGTCAGGATCTTCCAGCTGATACAGGATGCAGACTTCACAGATTGGATGTACTTCAACGATGTTGCCAAGACACAGGCCAATTTGCATGGTCTGCGTCTAGTCTGCAAAGAATTCGATGACGTGTTCAAGCGCAATCCAGACGTGACGCGTCTGCTCTATCTTCCACGCAGTCTATCAAGCCAATCTCTTGGTAGTGTATTAAAGTGGCTGAGAATAAACACACTGTTGATAAGAGGTCTTCGTGCAGACTGCCGCAAAAGTTACTTCCAAGAAGTGCTCAGTGAGCTGCAGTCAATAGCCCTGGTGACGACTGTCAGCATAGACGAATGTGATGCAACAAAGGTGCTTCTATTGTCCAGATTGACAGGCTTGGAACACTGCATGCTATTTTCGAAATCAACTGGACGGCTGGACCTGAAGCCCCTACAGTCTTTGACAAGCTTGAAGAGACTGAGCCTCGACTTTGGAAACTTCATTGTTGACCAGCTGCCACCAAACTTGACTGACCTGACACTCACAGACAGTGCTTGTTTGACAGCCAGACAGCCTTGCTCTTGCGTGTCATCGCTGAAGACCCTGGAAATGTCTGACGGCGCTGTGCTTGATTTGCACCCACAAGGTGTCTCAGCTTGTTCTGCTCTCACTGAGCTTGACTGTTCAGACAGTACCATCCTGGCACAAGATCCACAAAAGGTACTGGGTCTTGCTACGTGCAACAATCTCTTGATCCCTGTTGGATTTTCATCCCTGAGGCAACTTGTGAACTTGTCACTGTGGATCCAAAGCGACTCAGAAGACGAACTTGACCTGAGTTGCTTGTACGGGCTAACGGCACTCCAGAGCCTGTCTGTATCTGCCTGTGAAGTCAGTGTCATTGCTACTGCTGGGTTGACCAATTTGAGCAGACTCACTTACCTCAGTTTCTGTGTTTGGGAGCTGTCAGTGCTAAAGGGGCGTGAGGGCCCTGCAAATCCAGATTTGATCTTGAAGCTGGACATAGATTGGTGCAAGATGCAGCTTTTGCAGACATGCTGCATTTCAGCAACCTTTCTTGCGTGTGATACGAGGCTATTGCAGATGGTTGACATGTGCAATCTGAAAACCCTCCATTTCAGTGATTTGAACACAGTAGACAGTGGGACCTGCACTCTTTATGGCAGACTGCTGTGCAGTCTGGTGATGCAGCGACCCGACATTGACTTGAGGCTAGATAAATACTGCATCAAACAGACTTGACATGTTGACCTTAAGCTAACAGTAGATGGAAGGTGCTGCTGCGTGAGAACACAGGTTGCGACCGTTATGTGATGTCGATGCCTCTATCACGACGTGAATTTTGCTGCGCTTGCTGATGAAGTGTTTGCTTATTACAGTAATAATTATGCTAGCCAGGAGCTGCTGTACATGTATGATGTCTATGGATACTCATGTGCAGCTCATACAGCAACCTGCGGCCCAGACTTTGTTGTTGTATAACCTGTTTTGTATTTACAAGTTGCACAAGCTCTCAAACATATATTGATGCACTTGATGAGAGCCATGACTCTATTTGCACAGAATGGCACAGGCATGCTTGCCATAACATATGCATGTTTAGCCCCAGAAGTAATAAATATTTATAGTGGAACTCTTTACAACAGCGGGTTGGTTCTTGACAGCTTGTGTTGTCTCAGTAATGGATTGCTATCTGAGGTTGGTTCACCACTCATGTCATTGAATGCTCTATACATGTATTGTTGTATTGCCCTTCCAGCAGCCTCATCTGCTTCAGCTTGCAAAACCTGCACAGCACACACAGAGTCAGGCGTGCAATAATCCACATCTGTGGCTGACATGCACAGGTCACACTGAGCTTGAAAGCGCTACATGACGCAAAGACTCAGTGCGACAAGCTAAACTGACAACTGCAGCAAACCATTTTCATTGCCGATGCAAGCAAAGCTTTGGTGCAAGTGATGCCAGCTTAACGAAGGTATCAGATGGCAGACCTGCTGGTGCCGCTGCTTTTTGACAGTGGGGTCTTCAGGAACATCTGGCACAGGTTGCTGCTCGTTCTGTTTGACCTGATGCATAGTATCAGCATGGCCGCTGCTGCTGTTAGCCTTCCTCTTGCTGCTAGGCTTACGCTGAGAATGTGCAGCATTTGCTGGCTTGTCATCTGCTCCAATTCCATGGCGTGCTTGCTGATGGTAAGCGCTTAGGGGTATGGCTCGACCCTGCTGGTTGATGCCTATACCCTGCCCTTCTTGCCAGCCTGCCTTTTGCAGAAGCTGGTAGCCTACATTGCTGGAGGAAATCTGTGGGCCAAGTCTGTTTGAAGCAGATGCAGGCTTGCGGCTGATGGGCGCTGGCTTGCTGTTGCCCTCTGCAACATACTCGCCTAAGGCAGTCATGACGCCACCCTTCTCAAAGACCCTGTAAACGTGGTACATGATGCAATTCAGGTTGCTTCAAAAGCTTGCTGTGTCAACTGTGTGTAAGGCAAATGTGACAGCAGCACAAGATGAGAGACAGCAGACTCTGCACAACAGTGATGAGCGCTGAAGGTGACACAGGGTAATAGCTGCGACTGTTGCTTCTGCTGTGGTTGGATCACCTGAAGGTGGATTGTGCAGCAGCGCTCCCAGCATTTGACTCAGAGCTGGGCTTGGTGGCCAAGACTCCAGCAAGCTGCTGATACACTTGAGGTTCAGCCTGAGAGGAACTCTGAGTTATCCTCTGAAATGCAGCAGCGGTTTTTAACAACGCGTGCGGAACTGCAGGAAACAGCAAGTTCGAAAAGCAGCGATGCACTCGCCTGTCCGGTTCTCTCCATCTGTTGCTCACAGGTGCCTCCATGCACTTGGACGCTGTAAACCTTAAGCTACATCAGCAGCAGATACGCAGTTGCACTCGGCTTCTTTGTATCGCTAAATTTTTCAGCACACCAACAGTAACCCATCAATGAGCGAAATGCTCCGAAAGCTTGAAGGGACGCTCAAGGGCAGATCCCGACAACGGCCCTGCCGCACGCAGGACGAATCAGGTGCAGCATGCATAGACACAGGACTTCAAGATCGCGACACCAGCAGCACAGAGCTCGCCACGATGTCACTGACCCTTGAATTCACTTCCGGAGATTTTCAGGCTTCGAAAGCCTGCATCGCTGCAGCACTTGCCAAAGTCCCCATCAAGTTGCATGCTAGCAAACCTGGCAGTGCCCCATCTCAGCTGCTGCTGTCGCCTGTGGATCTGACGCAGCCAAACGCCATTGCACAATACATAGGTTTGCCACAACTCATGTTGTCAGCATGAGTTTTGTCTTGACTGCACTGCTGATCGACCCTCTTGCCTGCCTGGTGCTCTCTTTGGTGTGTTGCAGGCATGCCATGACCTTTCCAATACTTTTGCGTTGGAAGGCAGCACCCTGCAGACACATTGTGTTCAATGTTCAGGAGGATCAGGTCTGCTGCCTGAAAGCAGTGTCCTGGAAGTGTTAAATTGGCTTGACTGGGAGGAGACTGTTCTGAGACCGCAAGTTCACGCACAAGACTCAGCTGGCATCAAGCAAGCTGCGCAGCACTTGCAATCAGCCCTAGGCAGCAGCTCTCATCTTGTTGGCACCGCACCAACTCTTGCCGATGTTGTCATCTATGCAGCATTGTACCCTGTGCAGGTCAGCATACTATGTCATTTGCATGCATAGCCTAGTTGGCTAGCTGCAGTTGTCAATCGATGTCCCCATACCTGCTCAACTCTCAGTCATCTGATGCAAACATTTACAAAGTACAGACAAGATGCGGGTGCAGCATGACCGGCAAACTGATCAGAGCACCATACGCAAGCCTGGCATGCATGGCAACGGGTCACGTCGCAAAATCTGATGCCTACTTCCTCAACTATTCAGAAGCAATGCTGTAAAGCCAGGCTCATTTGTCACCTGTTACAGTGTCCCTTATGCCCTTGTAGGTGTCTTGAAAATACTTAGACACTGTGTAGTGCTTGGTGTTTATGCCTTGCAGCAGCCGACAGAGAAGCCAGCAACCAAGCACAAGTTTACTGGCTTGCATAAGCCCTTTGGCATCTTGTCTGCAGGATCAAGCAGAGGGCGTTCAGAAGTACCTGCAGCATCTAGGGCAGTTGCCCACATTTCAGAAGGGCATTGAGCAAGCCTTGGGCAAGGACCCCAAGCAGGCCTTACAACAGGCCCTCCCACAGGGCACTCTGCCACAAAAGCCCCGAGTTCCTATTCCTGGTAAACTGCATCCCATCATGTACACATCACCATGCTCTGTTGCCATCATACCATGATATGCTGCACGCACAGTGTCACTGAGCACACACATTACATGCACTTTGAGCATAGCAGTTGTGACTGGATGTGCTGTCCAAGCATTGGTAGTCCTTACTCTGTTTCTTCTCAGAACCTTGAGTCCTGGACATACGAGTCAGTTCCCAGCTCAGCCCTTGCCCTCAAGTCAGTCTCAGATCAAAGCCATCTGCATGAACACCATGTCATCAAATCCTTGTTTTAATGTTGTTTGCATGTGCATGTTACAGGCAAAAGAAACATCCTGATCACCAGCGCCCTGCCCTACGTCAACAATGTTCCTCACCTGGGCAACATCATTGGCTGCGTGCTGAGCGCTGACGTGTACGCGCGCTACTGCCGCATCAGGGGGTACAACTGTATCTACATGTGCGGTACTGATGAGTATGGCACTGCTACAGAAACCAAGGTTGGTCAACTGGAATTACTTTTGTAACTTCTTGGTATACTCACGGTTTAGCAACATCTTTCCTAGAAGGCTGTAATTTCTTAACAGCTGCGGTTTCAACTCCAGCAAATAGTATGGGTCATTCTTTATTATTTCTTTGGGGACCAAGGTGACCACTATTGCACTTTCATAACAAAAAGGCTTCTAACAGAGCATAATAAAACACAAATCCAATCAACATGTCTAAACAGTAAACAGCACGGGAAAATGTCAAAAAAGGGTCTTGGAATGGTGTTCTGACGAATGGTTCTCTCGCTGCTGCACTGTCTAGCTGGCAGCTGGTTGGCATGGGTGGCACTGACATGATCATAGAGAACAAGGGTGTAACTGATTGTCAATGTTGTCACTGGGTCATAGCTGATTGGCAACAACCATAGAGCATTTCTCATCCCACCTGGGTGACTGTCAACTTGCTAGCAAAAAAATACACCAGCATGAGCTTGCCCTTGTTGCATTTGCCAGCTTTGTGCCATATTTCCTGACATTGCAGCCTTTGGGGGATCAGCTGTTGCTTGTATGCGTGTTCATGCTGATTTCCACAAACAAACACAACTGAAACCCCCTGAGAAAATGGCGCAGCAACTGGCAATTGGTCATGCTCAGCAACTGTGTCTTGCAGCTGTCCAAGACAGGACCATTGACTCAGCAATCCTAGTGCAAGTGTGAAAAGTCTCATCAAAGCCGGCATTTTCTGCTGACTGTACAGTTGTTTGAGTCTACAGATGCACAGATGACACGTGCTGCCTGTGCTGCAGGCTCTAGAGGAGGGCCTGACGCCACAGCAGATCTGTGACAAGTACAACAAGATCCATGCAGATATTTATGAGTGGTTTGACATCGCCTTTGACAAATTTGGGCGTACACCCACATGGCAACAGACAGAGATCGGGCAGGTAAAATTCCATTGCAACCCTTGTTTGTGCAGCAATTTTTTTGACTGCGTTTAAACTGCCAATGCAGCTGCATGCTATAGCACCTGACAATTCATGGGCGCCACATAGTCCTTTACATTATTCATATTTTACAATACACTACACAGTATGTAGTACATACTTTATGTAGATCCATTTTGCAACGTTTGGCTGTTGAACTATGCTTCTTGTCTACGTACACAAGTAAACAAAATCGGAGGCGGAAGGGATGTCAATCAAGTGCTATCATTGGCACTGTTCAACTCTAATTTTGTCAAGACAGACATTTCCCAAGTAGAGTCTTTGAAACACTGAACACAGCTGCATTGCTCTCCTTTAACTGCATCAATGATTGTGATGCGTTTGCAGCGCGCCTTCCAAAACACTGGACAAGGCTGCACTGCCATCCTTTGCTTGCGCCCATTGTTGGAATGTGCTTGCAGGCACTCTCACATTTGTATGGCTGGTGGAGATTACACAAAACTGGACAAGGCCTTTCTGCTTGCGTTTGGTTGCATCAACACAAGTGCTATGACACAAGCACAGCACAGGTGCACAGACTGTTGCATTTGTCCTTGCAGGGCATCTTCAACACTGGACAAGGCAGAACAGCTGGTGGAATCCAAACAGTACTGCACTGCCTTATAGCTTTCCTTTAATTGCATCAGTACATGCGCTATGACACAGCACAGCAAAGGTGCATAGGCTGTTCTGCAAGCAGAAACACAGACTGTTTGTGTCCTGTGCTTGCAGGGCATCTTCAATACCTTGGACAAGGCAGGGCAGCTGGTGGAGCAGACCATTGAGCAGCTGTACAGTGAAGCTGCCGGGAAGTTCCTGGCTGACCGTTTTGTGACTGGCACCTGCCCCAAGTGTAAATTCGAGGTGAAGCTAGTGCCTTTGCTCTTCTTTCTACTAGCCTCTACTCTTCTTCCTACCTTCCTTTACTCTTCTTCCTGCTTGCCTTTGCTCTTCTTCCTACTTGCCTTTGCTGTTTTCCCTACTTGCCTTTACTCTTCTTCCTACCTGTCCGACTCGGCTTGTTGTACTCTTCTTGCTTACTTTTCTTCCTGTTTGTCCAATTCAGGTTGTTGTCGCAATCTTCTTGCTTATTCTTCTTCCTGATCTCTTCCCTCTTCTTTACATTTGCTGGTGCCAGTTCAAGCTGAATGTGTTCCTGCTGCTTTTCTAACTGTTTAAGTCTGCTGCTTGGTGTTTTTTGCCTGCTCCTTTTACTTGATTATAGATTTTCACGCCCCCCCCCCTCCGCCCCTCCCTATATGCGATGCCAGGTCCAACTAGTGTAACAGTAGGGCAAGCTGCTGGATCCCATAGATCTGATCATTCCCAAGTGCTAGCTGACAGGAACCACACCTGTTGTCAGAAGCACTACTGGACTGCCAAAAAATCCAGCACCCTATACATGTTCTTCTCTGTGCAAGATGCCAGGGGCGATCAGTGTAACAGCTGTGGCAACCTTTCGAACCCCACAGACCTGATCAACCCCAAGTGCAAGCTGACAGGAACCACGCCCGTCCTGAGAACCACAAAGCACACCCCCTGTAAGTGCAATGAAACGCATGACTAACAGGAGGGTGACACATCTCTTGTTCACTATACAGGATGCCAGGGGCGATCAGTGTGACAGCTGTGGCAACCTGCTGAACCCCACAGACCTGATCAATCCCAAGTGCAAGCTGACAGGCACCACACCCGTCCTGAGAACCACGAAGCACATCTTCCTGGACCTGCCAAAGTTGTCTCCCCAGCTACAGGCTTACATCACTGACACTTCCAGCAAGGGAGGCTGGAGCAACAACTGTGTCCAGGTCATGCCCTGCCCTGCCAAGTGCTCTGCCCTGCCCTGCCCTGCCCTGCCCTGCCAAGTGCCCTGCCTTGCTCTGCCTAGTGCCCTGCCCTGCCAAGTGTTCTGCCCTGCCAAGTGCCCTGCCCTGCCCTGCCAAGTGCCCTGCTCTCAGGCAGTACTGCCATGTCCTGTGCTTGGGCTGGGTGCTGTCCGTGCATGTGTGCAAATCTGCGTGCTTGTGTGTGTGCATGCGTGCTTGTGGCTTTGCCATTCACCTTTGCTGTGTTGAGCCTTGTCAGCTATTGAGGAGGCGTCAAGCATTGGCGGTATCGCTTGATGCTGATAAACTATTCACAAGCAATCCCGCCCAGCGTCAGCCCATGTCACAAAGTTCCGTTTTCAACGTCAGCACAACAGCAATTTACTGAGCTGTCTTCTAAGCATCAGCACAACCAACCGCAGGCAAGATAGCTCCTGAATGATGCAGGATGCATGTCTCACACAAACTTGCACAGCAAACATCACTTTATGCAAGCTGTTTGGGACAAGGGGGCAGTGAACCCCAAGCTACATGCAGTATTCCATCAGTCTTGATTCACGGTGAAGCCCCGGGCTGCTGCCTCAGGAGGCTTGCATTATGATTGCTGAAGGGCGTGAACTCTTTCAAACTGTTTTGTTCTCTCTTCAAAATTACCTTTTTTTCTCAGTTTCTTCAATTCAATTTGTTTTTTGCTTCGTTTTTTTGCTTTGATTCAAAGTATGCTACAGGTGACCAATTCCTGGATGCGTGATGGGCTGAAGGTAAGATGCATCACACGTGATCTCAAGTGGGGCACAGCCGTGCCTCGCCCTGGCTACGAAGACAAGGTCTTCTATGTTTGGTTTGACGCGCCCATCGGGTACATCAGCATCACCGCCAACTATGTGTCAGACTGGCGGGCATGGTGGCAGAATCCTGATGATGTGGAACTGGTGCAGTTCATGGGCAAGGACAACGTGCCCTTCCATACTGTCATCTTCCCTGCAACCTTGCTGGGCACAGGTATGTACTGCTTGGCTTTTTGTTTGTTCCTGAGTGTATTTCTAACAATAGAAGGGTGCAGTTCATGGGCAAGGACAACGTGTCCTTCCATACTGTCATCTTCCCTGCTACCTTGCTGGGCACAGGTATGTATTGTCTGTACTGCTTGCCTTTTGTTTGTTGCTGGTTGTATTCTCAACACCAGAAGGGTGCAATACATTGGTGTTAGTCATGTTACTTAGTAATGTGTAACAGCACAAATCATGATTGTAATGTAAGTCGCTCAATCAAGATCACAACAGCAACAATAGTTATGAAAGTGCCATCATAAACATAACAATGACAATAACAGCACAGTGATGACAACAATAACAACAACAGGTGAAAGAGGGTTTTGCTGCGGAGAACATGACAAGAAGGGAAGCATAAGACCTATCACTGGAGTGTTACCAAACAGGCAGACTTGGCAGCATGGCCTTATCGATGTGGTTGTGGGTTTTTTTAAAATTCTCTTGAGTCGTGTTAGGTCCATTGTACAATGCATACCCCGATGGTTGCCAGCAAGTCCTGCTGAGGCTAAAGCCCTACCCCGTGAGGGGGCATCAACTCTTGTGAATGTGGGTGTGTTCACGACACTGTGGGTGGTGTGCAGGTGAGAAGTGGACACTGATGAAAAACATCAGTGTAACAGAGTACTTGAACTATGAGGGCACCATGTTCAGCAAGAGCAGGGGGGTGGGAGTCTTTGGAGACCATGCCAAGGAGACTGGCATCCCTGTTGAGGTCACCCACACCTGCCTTTTGCCTTTTGGTTTCTGCCTTTTGCCTGTTGATTTCTGCCTTTTGCCTGTTGGCTGTTTAGATCTCCTGCACCTGCCTGCAGCCTTTTGATTGTTGGCAGTGGCCTTTTGCCCGTTGGCATTAAAGCAGCCTTAAACCAGCCTTCGTCTGTTATGTTCAGTGCATTCCAAGCAAAGCAGCATGGAGATGTTCTGCTACTCCTTTGTCTGCTTTGGACCTTCAACACAGCCGTGTTTTTGATGATATGACAGTCTGCTGAGTGAATGTGTACACCTGGAGCTAGTACCTGGTCTGGTTTTGCCTAATCTTCATCGTCACAATTACGTTGCTGATAAAATGACAGTCTGCTGGGTGAATGTGTACACCAGGAGGTACAACCTGCTCTGCTTTGTTTGCCTCTTCTTGATCATAACAATTATGTTGCTTTTGAGTAGACAGTCTGCTGGGTGAATGTGTAGACGTGTAGGCACTACCTGCTCTGTTCTTCAAGCCTCTTGGTCTCCACAGTTATGTTGCTCTTTGAGTTGGCTTCTGCAGCATGAATGTGCAGACTTGGAGGTACTACCTGCTCTGCTTTTCTTGCCTCTTGATCACCACACTTATGTTGCCTATGAGTAGACAGCAAACTGTGTGAATGTGTAGACATGGAGGTACTATCCGCTCTGGTTTTCTGCCTCTTGATCACCACAGTCATGTTACTTGTGAGTAGACAGTGTGCTGTGTGAATGTGTAGACATGGAGGTACTACCTGCTGGCAAACAGGCCAGAGCAGTCAGACACTGACTTCAAGTGGAGTGATCTGGCCGCCAAGAACAACAATGAGCTGTTGGCGAACCTGGGCAACTTCATCAACAGAGGGCTCTCCTTTGTTTACACCAAGTAAGCCTTGTTGACAATGCTTGGAACATAATGCACACGCATGATCTGGCTGCCAAGAACAACAATGAGCTGTTGGCGAACCTGGGCAACTTTATCAACAGAGGGCTCTCCTTTGTTTACACCAAGTAAGCCTTGTTGACAGTCTATTGACAATTACTGCCCTTTAGCAGACCTGCCATTGTTGTGTCAGTAGCGCAGTGCTTGGTATAGTGCTGCTGACTGTTCTGATGGCGTCCCTCATGGCTGCCCAACTGTCAGGACGCTAGACACAAGAGTCAGGACACAATACTTCAGCTTTCTTTGGTCTTGTGAGAATTCAGATGTGAATGTGTGCTGCCCAGAGAGGCAATCACTGAGCTAGGGTAGCAATTGGGCCCTTTCCTTGTCCCATACCCACAGTAGCATCAAACAGACATGTGCATGTGTGCAGAGGAGAATGCCGTCCCCAGTGCTCATGCTGAGATGGGCAGAGAGGCAATCAGTGAGCTAAGGCAGCAACTGGGCCCTTCATTGTTCCACACCCTCAGTAGCATCTTTCACACATGTGCACGTGCAGGTTTGAGGGTGTGGTCCCGGGCGCTCATGCTGAGAAGGGCCGAGAGGCTGTTCAGGAGCTAGGGTACCTTCGTTGTCCCATACCCACAGTAGATTTATCGTTCATGTGCACATGCAGGTTTGAGGGTGTGGTCCCCAGCGCTCATGCTGAGAAGGGCCGAGAGGCTGTTCAGGAGCTAGGGCAGCAGGTAGGGCCCTTAGTGGATACCTACGTGGCTGCCCTTGAAGCACGCAAGCTCAAGGATGGCATCCGTATCACAATGGCCATCTCCTCTGTAGGTCAGTTTGCATCATGCATCCAGACAAAAGTCTAGGTTTACGTGAGTTTGCATCATGCATTGAGAGAAAAGTCTAGGGTTAGGTGAGTTTGCATCATGCATTGAGAGAAAAGTCTAGGTTTACGTGAGTTTGCATCATGCATTGAGAGAAAAGTCTAGGGTTAGGTGAGTTTGCATCATGCATTGAGAGAAAAGTCTAGGGTGAGGTGAGTTTGCATCATGCATCGAGAGAACAGTGAAAGGTTTAGATTCTGATCCCTGAACCCTGATAGGGCTTCTTTGTCACTGCTTTGCAAATCATAAGATCTGGTTGTCCCCGAGGCCTGCCAGCTTCAGGATGGCATCTGTATTGCAGTGGCCAGTGCATTTGTGCATGAGTGAGCAGGCATTGTGCATCTTACCTTTAGATCTGCACAGGTTCAGGACGTGGTGCAATAAATGTTTTGGTGTCAATGTAGATTTATAGCAAAGTACTTGAGGTGTGCAAGCTTAAGCATTGCGTCTGTTGTGCTATGGCCATCTCCTTTGTGGGTCTGTGAGCATGCGCACTACTCAACAAATCCCTTGTTCACGCACAATCTCTGCTTCTGTTGCTGTCATGGTATCGTGAATCTGGCTGATGCTTAGGCACCTGCACGCTCAAGGATAGCATGCGCTGTGCCATAGTCATCTTCCCTTTGAAGTTAAACTCGACAACAAAAGAAAGAATTGCACTTCTTGTGTAGACAATGATGTAGAAAATAAGTTGTGAATGCAGGCAATAAATTCTGCCAGGATCAGTGTAGACAACGACAAACAAAATAATTTATGAATGCAGGCAGGCAATAAATTCTTCCAGGATCACAAGCCATGGGAGGCCCTCTGCCATGGCCATCTCCCCTTTAAACTCAAAAACACAAGTTAAAATTTGCACTTTTTGTGTAGACAATGACAAACAAAATAAAATGGGAATGCAGGCAACAAATTCTTCCAGGATCACAAACCATGGGAGGCCCTGAAAGCTGACAAGGAGCTGTGTGGCTCCTACCTGGCAGCATGCATGGGCCTAGTGGCCCTCCTGGCTGCCCTAGTGGAGCCCTACATGCCCTCCATCACTATCAAGGTAGTCGTCTCCTCTACTCCTTTTGGCAGCATGTATGGGACTGGGTTAGGGTTTAGAGTGCAGGTTCAAGCCCTAAACAAAACTGGCTGCCCTAGCGAAGTCCTACATGCCCTCCATCAGTACCAA
>JAABUS010003582.1_pt1 | contig 24760 bp, 17 predicted proteins | sample 5560161 | NCBI WGS metagenome assembly JAABUS01 (sample SAMN10711885, study PRJNA513376) | rock metagenome | isolation source: Antarctica rocks | place: Antarctica: Victoria Land, Trio Nunatak nord | collected 2016-01-04
CCCCTACATGGCACTGGTCCTCGTCACCCCGCTGCCGCTTCTCGGCCTCGCGGTTGGGTTGCCGGCATTGGTCGGCTACCTGCTACTTCGCCCGGAGGACCCAACCGAGACCATCTTCAACGTGAGCCAGACGGTCATCCAGGTGATGATCAGCGGCACTGTCTATTTCCTCCTCAAGGATCAGGTCTGGCTCGGGCCGCATCTGGCGGGAGTGGGTACGGTCGGGGCGATCGTCATCGCCGGCATGGCGCTGACAGTGACCAATTACGGGCTGGTGTCGGTGGCGGCAGCACTCCAGATGGGAGTGAACGTCTTTCGGGTCTGGCAGACGCACCTGGTTCGGGACTTCGCCACGGAGGCGACCCAGGTTGGGATCGGCGTCGTGGCCGCCATCCTGGTCCTGGTCGAGCCGCTCGTCGTCCCGATCCTGGCGGTCCCGGTCGTCCTGATCTCGGTCTCGTCCCGCCGGGCGTTGCAACTCGTCGTCGACACCCATGACGCGCTCACGCGTCTGGTCGAATTGCTCGAGCTCCGCGATGCTTACACCGCCGGCCACTCTCGCCGGGTCGCGGAGACCTCCCGCGTCCTTGCGCTGAAATTGGGGTTCGACCCAGGTGAAGCTAACCTTGTCGAGAGCGCCGGCGAGGTCCACGACATCGGCAAGATCATCATCGAGCCCGAGATCCTGCACAAGACCGACCGCCTCACCGACGAGGAGTTTGGCCTGATCAGGCAGCACCCCGTCTTCGGCGCCAGCATCGTCTCGACCTTCGCCTCCTACGGCGACGGCCATCTCATGGTGCGCCACCATCACGAGCGGTGGGACGGTGGCGGCTACCCCGATGGGCTCGTCGGCGAGGCGATCCCGATCGGCGCCCGCATCATCGCGGTGGCCGACTCCTATGACGCGATGACCAGCGCCCGGTCCTACCGTGGCGCGATGCCGCACGAGCGGGCCGTCGCGATCCTGATGGAGGGGGCCGGCATCCAGTGGGACCCTGACGTCGTCGCGGCGATGCTCGAGCACCTCGGCGTCGAGACGAGCGAGAAGTTCCAGTGGCCCCGGATCGGGACGGCACCGGCGCCATCCGATCCCTCTCACGCGCCGACGATCTGACCTCTGGCCGTCCCGCATCGGAGCGTTTCCTGGAGGTGGTGCCTGCGGTCGTCGCGGATGAGACGCCTGAGCCAGCGTCAGGCCTCGCGCCGGATGACGAGCGACGCGTTCTGGCCGCCGAGGCCGAACGAGTTCTTGATCGCCCACTCGGCCGTCGTGTCGCGGGCCGAACCGGCAACGATGTCGAGTTCCACCGGAACGTCCGGGTCATGGCGATGGAAGTTCCGCGTCGGCGGGATCGAGCCATGGACCAGCGCCTGAACCGTCGCGACCGTCTCGATCGCGCCGGACCCGCCCATGCAGTGACCGAAGGCGCCCTTGAACGAGGTCACCGGAATTTCTGCCGCCCGTCCGCCAAAGACATCGGCGATCGCGATGGCCTCGGCAAGATCCCCCGCCGGGGTCGAGGCGGCGTGGGCATTGACGAAGTCGATCTCATCCGGCCTGATCCCGGCGTCGGCGAGGGCGTGACGCATGGCCCGGGCGGCACCGGAGCCGTCCGGAAGTGGCGCGATCGGGTGGTAGGCATCATTGGTCGTGGCGTAGCCCACGATCTCGGCGTAGATCCGGGCGCCGCGCTGCTCGGCCCGCTCGCGGTCCTCCAGAATCAGCATCCCGCAGCCCTCCCCGAGGACGAAGCCGGCCCGCGTCACGTCGAACGGCCGAACGGCCGCGCCTGGATCGTCGTTGCTATCGGTGACGAGGGCACGCATTGCGGCGAACCCGGCGATGAAGAACGGGTTGCGGTGCGACTCGACGGCGCCTGCGACCATGATCGGCGCGCGCCCGTCGCGAACCGCCACGAACGCGTCCCCGATCGCCTGGGCCCCGGTCGAGCAGGCCGTGACGACCGTCGAACTGGGTCCACCCATCCCGAACCGGTGCTGGATCGAATAAGCGGCGAGGTTGTGGGGGAACATCACATGGAGGTGGGGCGGGACCCGGCTGGCGCCGCGGGAGCGGAAGGTCTCGTAGGCGGGCAGGAGATCGTCGTAGGTCCCGCCCAGACACGTTCCCAGGAGCGCCCCCCCGTCCGTCAGTGCCGCTGATTCGGTCGGCTGGAGGTCGTCGCCGACCAGGCCGGCGTCGATCAGCGCCTCACCGGCGGCTTCGACCGCGAGACGGGAGAACCGCGAGGTCGTCCGGACGGCCTTGCCGGTCAGGAAGCGGCGAGGTTCGGTGGCATCGTCGATGTCGCCCCGGAGGACGCAGCCGTACTCATCCGGATCCAGGTCCGGGACGCGCCCGATCCCGGTCTCCCCGGCCAGGAGCCGCCGCCAGGTACTGTCCGCATCAGGGCCAAGCGCGGTGATGGCTCCGAGCCCGGTGACGACGACCCGCCGGTGCCCGACGGGAGAGGACGGCAGACGACTCGGCACGGGACAGCCTTTCATGCGGGAGCGGGAGATCAGACCAATCCCAGGGCTACGATGCTGGAACGCCTGTCTGGTCGACTCGAGCGTCGGGCAGCGAATGATCGCGGGAGAGTATACGCGGGGCAAGGGTCCGGGGTCCTCGGTTGATCGGCTATTGCCGAAAATGCCAAAGGTCATGGGATAAATGGGGGAGTGAGAATACCCGTCCGGTACGGCTACAGTAGGACAGGCGCATCGACATTCCGGAATCGAAGGAACGAGACGCCCCGTGTCGACGGATCGCGGCCCCGCGCGATGAGTTGGACGATGAGTCGTTGGATAGAGACGCATCCGAGGGCCAGACCATGTATACGCAGCGTTTGCTGATTGTCGACGATCACCCGTTCTTCCGGATCGGTCTGCGCCGCATCCTGTCGTCCGACGACCGGATCACCGTGGTCGGTGAGGCGGCGAGCGGATATCAGGCGCTGCACCTGGCCGAGGTCGAGCGACCCGATCTGGTCATCATGGATGTCCAGCTGCCGGGCGTGACCGGACTGCAGATCGCCAATGCGCTCCGGCGCCAACTGCCCAACGTCGCGATCATCTTCCTGTCGATGCATGTCGACGATGACCGCCTCTTCGCCGCGATTCGGGCTGGCGCTCTGGGTTTCCTGACCAAGGACAGCGATGCCGCCACGATCATCGACTCGGTGATGGCCGTTCTGCAGGGAGAGAATCTGCTCCATCAATCGGTGCTCCGGAGTCCGGCACTGGCGCAGAAGGTCCTCCGGGAGTTCCGGACGATGGGTCAGAACGGAGAGGTCGCCGACAGTGGCCCAACGCTCTCACCGCGCGAGCTCGAAGTGCTTGACTGCCTGATCATGGGCAACTCCAACAAGGAGATCGCGTCGCGGCTCTACATTACAGAGCAGACCGTCAAGAACCACATGACCTCGGTCTTGCGGAAGCTGCAGGTGGACGATCGGGTCGCGGCGCTGCGGTACGCGGTCACGCGCGGCTGGGCGGAGATCGGGCCGCAACCGTACGCCGCGGTCCAGCCCATTGCCGACGAGCCGGCCGCCCGAGCCGGCTGACGAGCGCTGCGTCAGCACGGTGAAGGTGAAACAGAACGCGTGAACCCGATGTATCCAGGTTGGCACCTCGCCGCCGGGATTCTCGTTATTGGGTCTGGGGTGGGCTGGTCGTCCGTCGGATACTCCTCCGGAATCGAGTGTTCACTTCGGTTCTGCCGTTGGCGATCGTTGAGATTGCCGCCTGACACGTCCGTTTCCGTCGGGGGGCCTGCGGTCGGGTGCTCGCTGCGGCCGCGGTAGTCCGTTAGGTTTTCGACAGATCCGGGCGTCGGGTGCAGAATGATGATTGCATTCTGTCTCGTATCGCAGCTGATAGGCGATGTCGTTTCGCGACTGCTTTTCCACTCTTTGCCCGTGATAGTTGCGAAGAGACCACGGGTTGGTTACGATAAACGGGGAAATCGAACGACAAGCGGCGACCATTGACCCTCACCGTTATCATGAAGGTCTACACGTCAGGCGGCTATTTCTGGAATTGTTCTGGTAGCACGCGGCCCAAATGGTCCCGAGGCGGCGTACCACTCGGCCGGTTACACCCGGCCACCAATGGAGAACCTGCGATGACCGGTATCGACACGCTCGACGAGCGCATCATCGATGAACTACAGACCAACGGGCGGCTGACGATGAAGGCCCTGGCCGAGCATGTCGGGCTGTCCAGCCCGGCGATGATCGAGCGCGTGCGGCGTCTCGAGGAACGGGGCGTCATCGCGGGCTACCGGGGCATCGTCTCGCCGGCCGCCATCGGCCGGCCACTGACGGCGATCGTCCGGGCCGAGGTGGACCGGAGCGCCATCGAGGCCTTCGTCGGCGCCATCGCCGCCGAATCGAGTGTCGTCGAAGCGCACCGGACCAGTGGTCTGGTCAACTTCATCCTCAAGGTGCATGTCGCCGACGCGGCCGCGCTCGAGGCGCTGATCGATTCGCTCAGTGCGACTGGCGCCCGCTGCGATGCGGACCTGGTCCTCTCGACGCCGGTCCCATGGCGGGCATTGACCGCCCCGCAGGGGACCGTTCGCGTCCGGACGCGCCTGTCCCGGCGCGAGAGCGACGGCGTCGGTCCGCGGTCGGCCGCCCGGCCGACGGTGACCGCGGACGGACAACCGATCGTCCGGCGTGGGCCTGGTCGGCCCAAGGGGTCTCGGAAGGTCGTCCCCACCACGCGGTCATAAGCTGACGATCTGGCTGTGCCGGACGCTGGTTCCTGGCGGGCGCCGGAAGATGAGAGAGAACGCAGCGCCGCTCTCCTTCGTCGGAGTGCGGCGCTGCGTTGTGTTGGTTGAGATCGTGCCGGATCGTGAAGGGCGAGACGCTAGTCCTACCCGTTGATTGGTACGATCGACGGCTGGCTGCTCGGCTGCTGATCCGGCATGGTGCCATCGTTCGGCGGGTTGTTGCCAGGCCCCGCCGGGTCGCCGGTGCCTCCGCCGCCGGGAGCCTGACCGTCGGCATTCGGAGCAGGCTGATTCGAGCTGGTCGGGTTGATCGACTGGTTCGTGTTGCTCCGTCCGCCACCCGTGCGCCCGCTAGTCAGCTCGTTGGCGTATTGCCGGACGCTGTCCGCCGCGCCGCCGACCAGGCGTGGGTCGCCGAGACCGTCCAGTGCCTCCTGGAGGTCGCGCTGCTCCCACGCCGACATCTGGTCGCAGAGCAGGACGGGCTCATTCCCGCGAGCCAAAAGTTCGTTCCGGGTGGTGGCGCCATTGCCGGGCTTGTGGCTCGTGCCGGCGCAGACAGGACCCTCGTAAATCCCCTCGGGCCGGGCGAAGTCATTGGGGTAGGCGTTGCCACCTGCGTCCTTGATCAGGTCGGTGAAGCGCGGGTCCTGATGGATCAGCAGCATCAGCTTGCTCCAGATCGCGTCGGTTCCGATGTCGCCCGGTGTCGGCTGCATCGGCGAGGTATCGGTATTGCCGGTCCAGACCCCGACGACGGCGGCCGTCGTGAACCCCATCCGGAGGCTGTCCTTGACGTCGTTGGTCGTGCCCGACTTGGTTCCCATCTGCCGGCCGAGGCTCTGCTGGGTGGTCTCGGCGATGTTGCCCTGCCCGAAGAGCATCTGGCGGGCCATGTTGTCGCTCAGGATGTCGATCAGCTGGTAGGCGTACTCCGACCGCAGGACCTGCTGGGCGTTGGCCAGCGTCGTCGCGGGGTCGAGCTGGTAGAGGACGTTGCCCTGGGCGTCTTCGATCTTCGTGATCGGTGAGAACGGGACGTACCTGCCCTCGTTGGCGATCGTGGCGTAGGAGTTGACCATGTCCACCAGCGGGATCTCGGCGCCACCGAGGGCGAGCTGAAGACCATAATGTGTAGCGTCATCCGGGAAGGGAGTCGAGTTGCCGAGGCGCGTGGACATCTCCATGACGGAGTCGATCCCAACATTATCGGCCGCTTTCAGGGCTGGAATGTTCAGCGAGTTGGAGAGCGCGGTCCGGACCGTGACTGCGCCGTAGAAGTTGCCGGTGAAGTTGCCCGGCGCGTACGGCGCCGCCGGGTCGTCGGTCGGCCGCTCGAGCGGGGTATCGAGCAGGACGGTGCCGGGGTTCCAGTGCATCTGCTCGAAGGCGGCGGCGTAGACGATCGGTTTCATCGTCGAGCCCGGCTGCCGCGGCGAGGTCGCCATGTTGACCTCGCCCGAGATCAGCGGGTCGTCGAAGTTGGCCGAGCCGACCATCGCCAGAATCTCGCCGGTGTCTGGCGACGCGATCACGGCCGCGCCGTTGGTGACATTGTACGGGCCGGCCTCCGCGACGCCGTCCCGCACGATCTGTTCGGCGGCGTCCTGGAGCTCGGGGTCGATCGAGGTGTAGATCTGGAGTCCGCCCCGGTAGAGGGCATCCTCGCCGTACCGCTCGGTGACGAACTCGCGGACGTACTGCGTGAAGTGCGGGCTGTCCTGGACCTGCCCGGTCCGGTTGCCGCGGATGTTCAGCGTTTCGGCGAATGCAGCGTCAGCCTCGGCTCGCGTTGTGTAGCCGAGCTTGACCATCTGGTCCAGCACGTAGTCCTGCCGCTGCTTGGCGAGGTCGAAGTTCACGACCGGGTTGTAGGCCGTCGGGAGCTGCGGGATGCCGGCCAGCAGCGACGCTTCGGCCAGCGAGAGCTCGGAGGCATGCTTGTCGAAGTACATCACGGAGGCCGCCTCGATCCCGTAGGAGCGCTGCCCGTAGAAGATCTGGTTGAGGTACATCGTCAGGATGTCGGTCTTGGTGAAGTCCTGGTTCAGCTTGATCGCGGCCATTGCCTCACGGATCTTCCGCGAGACGGCGTAGTCGTTCCCGATCTCGTCCTGGTAGAGCGCCCGGACGAGTTGCTGCGTGATCGTCGAGCCACCCGACGAGCCGGCCCCGGTGAAGATGATGAAGGCGCCGCGGGCGATGGCGATCGGTTCGACCCCCTCGTGCGTCCAGTAGGTGGCGTCCTCGGCGGCGATCGTCGCGTTGACGAGGTTCGGCGAGATCTGGTCGTACGAGACGAACGTCCGCCAGTAGCCATTCGGATCGTCGACGTCCTGGAGCAGGTTGCCATCGCGGTCGTAGATCCGGGTCGTCTGGAACGTCCGGGCGAAGACGTTGCCGGCGTCGGGCAGCGAGCCGGTCACATCCTGGTACTCATTGACGGTCATCTTGACGCCGACCGCCGACGAAGCCGTCAGAGCCACCCCGGCGACCGCCGTGAACGCGATGCCCATCAGGGCGAAGGCGATGAGGAAGATCGGGAGCTTCTTCGACCGCTTCTGGCCCCGGCCGGTCACGCCGGGTAACAGGTGGGGTGGGAGCTGGCGGAGTCGGGAACCGTACTGGCTCCGGGAGTAGATCGCGGCCCGCCGCCGGGCGGAGGGGTGTCGCATGCGGGCACGGGAGATCCGGCCTGAACTCATACGCGAACGTCTCCAGGAGGGGGAAGGTTCTCGAAGGGAAGGGTCAGCCCATCGGGGTCCTGACTTCCGTATGATGGTACCACTTGCCATTGTGAGACCTGCCGGGACATCGGCGCAATCGTTCGGCCCGGAGGGACACTGAAGTGACGACTGGATGGGAACGGCTCGGGGAGATCGCGGCCGGCGCTGAGCAGAGCGGGATCGCGGAGAAGGTAGCGGTCGCCATCCACGTTCGGACCGACGGTTCGGAGCCAGTCCGCTGGGACCGCTTTGGGGGAGACCCGTTCCTGTCGGCCAGCACGATCAAGGTGGCGATCCTGATCGCCGTCGCGCGGGCGATCGATGGCGGCTCACTGCGGCACGACGACCGGCGCTCGGCCCGGCCCGAGGACACGATCGTCGGATCGGGCGTGCTGAAGGGAATGGAGCCGGGGCTTTCCCTCACGATCGACGACCACGCCTATCTGATGATCGCGATCTCCGACAACACGGCTTCGAACGTCCTGATCGAGGCGGTCGGGCTCGGAGCGGTTCAGGCCGTCGTCACGGACCTCAGCCTGACCGGGACGCATTTGCGCCGGCCGTTCCTCGGGGTACTTCCGGCCGACGATCTGCCGCGCAACCAGATCAGCGCCATCGACCTCGTCACGATGCTGGTCGCCATCGCCGACGACGTGGCCGCAACACCCGAATCTTGCCGGTGGATGCGGACGCTGCTTGCCGCCCAGCAGCACGTCGACCGGCTGGGTCGTGACCTGCCCGAAGGCGTGTCGTTCTCCGGCAAGAGCGGCTCGCTGGACACCACCGTCCACGATGCCGCGATCCTCGACGGTCCCAACGGGCAGGTCATCATCGCGACGCTGACCAGTGGCGTGACCCGGCACTACGACATCGACGCCGTCCTTGGCCGACTGGCCCGGACGGCGGTCGAGATAGCCGGTATTGCCGGAAAATCCTAGTCGGTCGTGACCATTTGACCGAGGAGTGCCTCACGCCGTGCTTCGAGGTCCCGCCGGCTCAGATAGCCGCCGGCCTGGAGATCGAGCAGCGAACGGAGACGTTCGGTCGTATCGGCGGACCGGGTGATCTCCGCCCGGAGTGTCGCGGCGGCGTGAGGCGTGAGTTCCCCGCTGACGACGGCGGCGGCGATCTCGCTCATTGCCTGCGACAGGAACGGAGCGGTCGATCCCACGACTGGCCGGTCGGTTCCCTCGTCGGGTTGGTTCAGGGCCAGCAGAGCGACGCTCAACTGGGCGTCGATCGCCGACATGGCCTGTCGCATCCCCTGGAGGTACGAGGGACCCGCTGTGCTGCTCGGCTGCGACGAGCCGGCCTGGGCCGTCAGCATTGGATACGACGGCTCCGGCAGCGTCTCCGACGCTGATGCCGCGTCGAACGGGTCATCGGATGACTCGGCGGACGCATCTCCCTCGGCTCCCCATGTGGGAGCCCCTTCGGAGTTTGCCGGCGCTCCGGTGGAACGCTCCGTCGTGGTCTCCGATACCTCCGTCGCGACGAACGGCTGGAGGCCCATCGAGGACTCAACGACGCCATCGGCCGTGGTGAGACCCGCGATCGCGGTGACAACCGGCCCGGTCGTTGGGACGGCGAACGAGGACGTCGAGCGGGCGAAAGCCGACTCGGAGGCTCGCTGGAGTGTCTCGGTCAGGCCGGCGACCACGGCCTGCGGCCGGCGGAACCGGACCATGATGCCCCGCTCGGGAAGCGACGCCGGCGCTGGATCGATGTCCGTCGCACTCTGTACGATGATCTGGGCCGCAGCACGGGCAGCCTGCTCCGAGGCGAGGAACTCCTCGGTCGTGGTTGCCCGGACGCTGGGCCGGCGAACGAGCATTGCCGCGGCGTCCCCGCTGACCGGCTGACGCGAATGGCGGGGGACGGCCGGTGGCCAGAGCCGGAGGCGATCGATGAGCGGCTCCAGCGGATCGGCCGGTCGCTCGGGTTGCTCCGGTGCCGAATCGGGAGCACCCGTGGGCGTCTGGATGGACGGGGCGTCGCGGTCGACTCGTTCGACGTGCTGCCCCCAGGGGAGCGGCGTCGAGCGCGGCAGCGTGTGAGGTACCCGCTCGGGGAAGAGCCCGTCCTCGAGCAGGCGTCGTCGACTGGCCCGCGTTCGCTCGGACCTGTCCACGGCTCGGGAGTCGCCTGCAGCCATGGCGTCAGGAGACGAGCGATCCGGAGGATCGATATCGGCTGTGGGAGCGTTCGGTTCCGGTTCCCGCGGGACCTCTGCCGGTATGTGCCACGGTTGCGGTGCGCTAGCTGGCCCGTTGACTCGATGGCCCAGCCCCTCGAGGAGTTCGATCAGTGACCCATGCGCTGCCGGGTCGTGGTCATTGCGGCCATGCCGGGGAAAGATCATCGGCAGATCGACGTGCATCTGGTGAGACCCGCCGACCGTCCAGTACACGACAGGCTCATGCGCCGGCGTCTCGGCCGCGGTGACACCGGCAAGGGAATCGGTTGCAATCCGGTAGATCCCGGCCCGGGAGCTCGCACCCCAGATCAGTGACGAGCTTGTCAGCCAGACATCGCAGACAGCCGACTCCAGCCCACTGCCGACCGGCATCGCCGCCCGGCCCGTCCAGATGACGGGCTCACTCTCGTAGGTGGCGAAGTCATCCCAGTCGAGCGACAGGTCGTGCTCCGGTGGCAGGAGGAGATCGGTCGCCGGGGTAGTCGACGTCAGGCCGAGCGACATCGCCGCGCTCCAGAGCTGATTGGCCCGGCGACCGGATCGACTGCCGAAGCGTCCGCCCCGCACGCGGAGGGTGAAGCCCCGCACCTGGTTCCCGTCCAGATAGCAGACCCGGAGGTGGTCGCTGGCTTCTGTCGCGATCGGCTCGACCCCTGTCAGCGCCTGAGCGGCCGATAGCCAGCCGATCGGTAGGCCGAAGCCATAGTCCGTCGCCTCATCGACGAGCAGGAAGTGGTCAGTCAGCGTCAGACGAACGGACTCGGCGCGGCTGCCCCAGTGAGCGAAGCCAGGGAAGCTCCCGATCAGGTCGGCGGTCCCCTCCCAGAGGACGGCGCCCCGCGTCGCCGACCAGTTCCGGGCGATGGGGCGCGACCAGATGGACGCGTCGCCGGGGACCGCTCCGGACTCCTGCGGAGTCAGATCGAAGGACGAGGCCGGCTGCCATTCGCGCGCCATGACGGACTCCCGTGCGTGAAGTTGACCCGGTGAGACAACGATTGGAGCGGGAATCAGCGGTCCGGCTCGACGCCGGAAGATAGCCAGTGAGACGAGCATCGGGCGTCGCTGAACCAGCTGAATGCGGTGTACGTACACTATAGCAGGTTGCATCTGACGGTCAATGAGCGATGTGCTCACCGGCATCTCGCCAGTCGATTCGATGTCCGGCGTACTGGTGGCTCGATGTGGTGGAGGCCCCCCAGACAGGAGGTCGCGGTATTCCGAAAGGTGAGGCCGTTCACGCCAACGATACTCAGCGACGTAGCCGAGATCCTGTTGAGCACCGTCGGGTCCACCGGGCTGTCGCAGCCGGAATCGGCCGGCCCGGTTCCAGCCGCGCCGGTAGTCGCAAGCCGGTCGAACTGGCTCATTCCCTGACACCGGGTTGTCCGATCGGGTGTGAGCGCCGGTGGGATTGCAAGGCGAACGGCGATCAGGCAGCATCCGGTGCGGGAAGGGGGACGCGTTCCGAAAGACGCCGTCACGGGCTGGCTGGGAGGTCAATGACAGCGATGGGCGACAGGCGGTCCTGGCTCATCAACGTCCTGGTCTCTCTGGTCTCCAGACAGCACGACCCCGCTGGCTGTTAGATGTGGTCGCGGACTGGTAGCGAGTACTCCGGGTAAGGAATATGCGTGTAATGGCTATGAGCGGATGGCACGGGCTGGCATGTTCCGCCCTCGACCCGAAATTCGGATGAACGGTGGTCATCGAACTGTGAGCAGACTGATGGTGTGCGAACGTGCCGTCACGGCGGTCTGTCCGTGGGCGTATGATGTTCTATGGGCAGAGCCGCGCCGCTCTTGCGGTCATTGAGCGGTCCAATGATCAGGGTCGTTGCTGAAGAGGTGAAACCTTGTTCCGGGACGATCGCACCCCCTCGCCTCCACCAGAGCCGGCGGCAACCGGATGGAGTGGACCCGGCCGTTGGAAAACCAGTTCGAGAGCGATAGGTGATCCAGCGGATGGGCTGTCAACGGTACGTCCGCCAGTCGATACCGGAGCGGCAAGCGTCGATCCGTCCGCCGAGCCTGACTGGCAGCCATCGTGGGATCTCCTGCGCGAGCATGCCCGGACCTTCTCGTTCGGCAGCCGCTTTCTCGCGATCGACCGCCGCAACGCCATTGCGTCGGCATATGCCTATTGCCGGATCGCCGATGACATCGTCGACCAGGCGGGCGAGGTCAGTCCGGCCGATGTGGCTGCGTCGCTCGACCGGTGGGAAGCGCAGCTCTACTGGCCGGAACATCCGGTTGCGCTGGCCTTCGCCGTCGCCCGCCGGCGCTACGGCATCCCGCTCGAACCGGTCCTGGATCTCCTCCGGGGCATGCGGCACGACCTGGCGCCCCGAGCGTATGCCGACTGGGATGACCTGCGGGAGTACTGCTACTGCGTCGCTGGAACGATCGGCCTGATCGCGGCGCCCGTCTTCGGCTGCCGGGACGACCGAGCCCTTATCCATGCCGTCGATCTCGGGATCGCGATGCAGCTGACCAACATCCTCCGCGACGTCGCCGAGGATGCCACGCTCGGTCGGGTCTACCTCCCCCATGAGGAGCTCGCCCGGTTCGGCATCGATCCGGTCTCGCTGCTGGGCGGAGCGCCGTCCGGCGACATGCCGGGGCTGATGCGATTCCAGATCGAGCGGGCAAGGGGCTACTACCGGTCCGGCCGGCTCGGCATCCCGGCCCTGGGCTCGTCCGGCCAGTTGACGACGATCGCGATCAGCCGGCTCTACAGCAAGATCCTCGACCGGATCGAGGAGCAGGATTGCGACCCGTTCCACGGCCGCGCCCACGTCAGCACCCGCCGCAAGCTCCGGGCGATGCCGCTCATCACGGCCGACTTCCTGTCGCTGCAACTCGGCGGCAGCCTCTGGACCCGGGGAATCTGACGCCTCGCTCTCCTCCTCGTAGGGGAGCGAGCGTGCCCCTCGCGGTCGCCGCAGCGGCCTTTGCCCTCAGGGGAGACCGTGGTGACGGTCAGCGCGGCGTAGGCTCGCAGACCCTTCGCCAAACCCTCTCTACCGCAGTGGGGGGGGGATGTTTTCGGTCGGCGTCCTCTCGTAGGGGCGAAGTTTACGAGCCCGGCCGCCGCAGCGGCCTTCGCCGCAAGGCGAGACCATGCCACGCAATCGGGATATTGGCAAGAAGCCACCAATGGACGAAGGCGACAGCCAATCACTCGCCTCCAACGTCGAACATGGTGGAATCCGGACACCATGATCGCCCACGGGGCGATGGCCGCTGCGGCGGCCAGGCGACCATAAGGGATCGCCCCTACATCAATGGTCGCCGCATCCGCCACGTTCACTCAGCCGACAACTCCCTGATCGCTGCCCCTAGCCGATCGACAGCTTCTCGGGCGGCCCGACGCCGCTCGACGTAGAGCGGCTCGCCGAAGCGAAGCTGGACCGCCCATCTGTCGTCTCCGGTCCGCCGGTAGTGCAGACCGACGGGGACGATCGGAATCAACGGTAGCCCGCTCGCCTGGGCTAGCAGTGGAATCCGGACGGCGCCGGGGAGGGTCGGCAAGTAGTCGTCGTTGCGGTCGCTCTTCGGGGTGAAGGACGGGTCGATGTTCGGGTACCCCTCCGGGAACATCAGCAGTGCTTCGCCCCGCGAAAGGATCTCGACGCTCTGGACGGCGGCGCGCTTGAGATAGCGGGTGGTGTCGCGCTGATAGGTCGCCGTCCGGGCCGCATCGGCGGCCAGTTCCGGTCGGTAGCGCTCGGCTTCGGGCCGGAGAACGACCGGCCAGCCCGCGACCGAGCAGAGCGACTCGGCGATCCGCCGCTGCGGTCCGGCGTTGACCCAGTCCAGCGCGACCATGACCCGGAGCGGCCGGGACAGCGTCGTCACGATGCTCGTGCCATCGAAGAGGTGGTGGTAGTGACGGGCAGCCAGCACGACTGGTCCGGAGTCTGGGACGTTCGCCTGACCGGTGACCGATAGATCGACCTTGCCGGACATGAGGCGGCGCGATGCCAGCCGGATTGTCCGGTTGGCCATCATGGTCGGAATGGAGGCCGTTTGCCGGAACGCTGGGACGCTGTCTGCTGAACGGGTCGGCATCCTCGGGCTGATCCTGGCGCTAGCGTCGGCTCATTATCTCAGCGCCGCGAGGCTGAGCGTCCGTCAAGATGCCAGGGGAGACCTGCGAGCGGGTGAACGGGCGTTCGACCGGTGGGTGGGCCCGACGGATCGACCAGGCGATCACGGCCGGCAGCAGGATCAGGGCGACGCAGAGGACGATCGGGACCCAGAGGCCGACGCTCAGGCTCAGGGCCGAGGCAAAGGCGATGTTGGACGCATAGATGATGACGGGCAGCATGACCGGGATCCGGCTTGGGACGATCCCGCCATTCCAGGACAGCCGTCCGAGCCCCATGAAGAGGACGGCGGTGAACAGCCAGCCGACGTAGTTCTGGACCGGCATCCCGAAGTAGGCGCCCTCGACATGCCATTCCCAGAACCGGACGACGAGGGTGTCATGGGCCATCGCCGGATCCAGGACGAGATCCCAGACGACGACGAGGTAGCCGCCGATCAGGATCGTCGTGGCTTCGCGGGCGTTGCTGCTCAGACGGTGTCCGATCATCCAGACGATCAGCCGGGCAAGGAAGTAGGAAGTCATCCCCATGTAGAACCAGGATAGTGGGATGGTGAATGGAACGTGGTCGACCAGACGGTAGCCGAGGTAGTCGGTGTAGCTGTAGTTCCCGAAGGGCCAGCCGGTACTGGTCCCGACGAGTTCGGATGACGCGGAGATCAGGTAGGCGAGCACGAAGAAGAGCGTCGTCCGGCGGAGCCCAAGGACGACCACGCCCATGGCGAAGACGGCGATCGCCCCGAGGATCATGTGGGTCGCCCCACCGTAGTTCATTCCAAAGTTGTAGATATCGGCGGCGCCGGGGTTGTCGGCGAGCACCTTCACGATGTTGGGGATGACGTAGAGGATGCCGCCGAGGGCGAATAGCATCGCCATGATATGGGCGACCAGCGCCAGCCACGACGCCTTCGCCGAGAGCGAGGCAAACGAGCCCCAGAGCGAGACGGGGCCGCTGTCTTCGGGCTGATCGACGGTCGCCGGGACTGAGCGCTGGTCAGTGGCGATGTGGCCCTCGGCTGTCGTCATGGTGAGATCTCCTGGGGCATCGAACGACGGAAGGAAGGGCGACAGAGTCATCAGGGAGATCCGTCACGATCTGGTGATCTGACGGCCGCGCCAGGTGTGATTGCGGCGCAGCACCGACTGGATCAGGCGGACCGCGACCGGGGCGTCGAGCAGTGGAGAGAGCCAGTACGTGATCGGCGGATGATCGTAGGCCCGAGCCATGCCGGCGAGCACTCCGAACCTGAGCATGAGCAGGAAACGGTTGAGCCCGACGACGAACTCTACCGCACGAAACCGACCCACAGTGCCACGCTGTGCCAGCTGTTCAGCCCGTCTCGGGTAGTCATGCCGTCTCCGCGAGATCAGCCCCTCAACGGTGATCAGGAGCGGCAGGCCTTGGACAAGGGCGACCTCCGCCAGCCGGATGGTGACGGAGTGGCCGGCGAACTGGTCCCGCATCGTCAGGGAGCGGGGCCAGTTCCGCCAGGCCTCCCCGGCACTGCCGTACATCGCCACGTCGACCAGGTCGCCGGTCTCCACGAAACCGATCCGGTGACCGGCCATCGCCAGCCGCCGGGCGATCGTCACGTCCTCGCAGACAGACCGTTGCCCCTCGGCGAAGCCGTCGATCGCGACGAGCTCGTCCCGGCGGATCAGCATGCACTGGCCGTTGGCCTGGACCTCGTCCGGGTCGGTCGTGGCGCCGCCGGGGATGCCGTAGCGATAGACCAGTGACGTCAGCAACGCCGGGTGGACCAGCCCCTCGGTTGCCCCCGAGAGCCGTTGCCGGGTCGCGCCGCTCAGCACCGCGAGGTCCTCGGCCGCGGCGTGGCCGAGCAGCGCCCGGACGAGGCCCGACCGTGGGCGGACATCGGCGTCGATCGTCAGCACCCACGGGGTCGTGATATCACCGTGGGTGAGTCCACGCTGGAGGTTCCAGGCCTTGCCGTTCCAGTCGTGCGGCACGGGAGCGGCGTCGATCAGCCGGATGCGCGGGTCGCGCCGCATGTGGTCTGTCGCCAGAGCGACGGTGCCGTCGATCGAGCCGCCGTCGATAACGAGGATCGCGGCGACCTCGGGACCCTGCGCCGCGAGTCCGGCCAGACACGGACCGAGCCGGTCGGCCTCGTTCAGGACCGGTACGAGCACCGTGACCGAGTCATCGGCGACAGAAGTATCGGGAGCAAAACCGACCTTCGGCCGGTTGGCCGACCGGACCAGCCGCAAGACCACGCGAACGGCCAGACCCAACTGGAGCACGCTGACCAGCACCAGGAGCGCGGTGACGATCGGAGACGAAAGCGTGGGTACGGTTCGTCGATGGCGGTTCGGCACGTCGAGGGTCACTCCCGGTTGAGGCGAGCCTGGCAGAGATCGAAGGATACCCTCTGCCGCCTGTCGGTCAGCGCGGAAACTGCTGATCGACGAATCCCAGCACACTGTCCCGCATGGCTGGCCAGGACGGTTTCTGGTCGTCGACGATCAGGTGATCGGCGTCCAGCTCACGCAGCGTCAGTGGACCGCGCAGGGCCCCGGCCAGCGTCCGGCTCCTTGCCACCGTCGACGTCTCGTCGCGGGTGCCCTGGACGAGCAGGGTCGGGACCGAGACGGACCTCGCCGCCTTCCGGCCCCGGTCGGTCGTGCGGCGCATCTCATCGATCACGCTGAACGGGATCGTCGACCGCTTCCGGAGCGCGTCCTGCGTCGCCCGGTCGTCGAGGTCGTAGTCCGGGTTCATCTCGTGGAAGAACCGCCGGACCTCCGGGTCCTTGAAGTCGGCCCTGGCGTACGGCGAGAAGGTCTTGATCGTCCGCTTCAGGACCGGCAGCCCGGCGGTGAGCAGCCAGGATGGCAAATCGATGAGCCGGACGTAGGGGGAGATCAGCACGAGCGCGCCGGGCGGGGTCTGACTGGCAGTCTGGAGCGCGAGCGCCGCGCCGAACGAGAAGCCGATCAGCAGCGTGACGTCGGACTCTGCCCGGAGTGTGTCCCATTCCGCCTCGACCGCCCGGCTCCAGTCGTCGGCGGTCGTCCGGACCAGGTCGGGCACATGCGAACCGAAGCCGGGAAGCAGTGGGGCCACTGACCGGATCCCGTCGGCGGCCAGGGCGTGACCGAGTGGACGCAGTTCCTTTGGCGTTCCCATGAAGCCGTGGAGCAGCAGGGCGCCGACGCGCCGCGGCCGCGCCGCCGCTGGGTCCGGGGGAAAGTCGAATCGCGTATGGGCTTCGCTGGCGAAGGCGGATGGGTCCTGCTGCATGGGTTGGTCTCACCTGCGTTCTTTGAGTCGAAAGCCGTGGATGGCGGCGTGCGATGATTGGTTTCGAAGAGACGGTACACCGATTCCGCTTCGTTCGCTGGCGTGGAATCGTCACGACGCAACGGTCGTGCCCGTCCCGGCGCTCCCATGATCCACTCGACCGCCAATGTCCCGTTTGGACCAACGTGCATCACTCCGATGCGGCTTCCCATGAGAGACGATTTTCAGATGGACACTCACCAATCCCATCCCGATCTCCGGGCGGACTCAGCTATCGTCCACCCCTCCTCCGTCGATGGGCCTGGTGTCTGGCCAGACAGTGGTCCACGTCTTCCCGGCGCCGAGCGGCCGCAGCGCATCGTCGTGATCGGCGCTGGGCTGGGGGGGCTGGCCGCGGCGGTTCGGCTCGCGGCGCGGGGTCACGAGGTCACGCTGGTCGACAAGCGTGATCAGCCAGGCGGGCGGGCCTACGTCTACCGGCAGGACGGCTTCACGTTCGACGGCGGCCCGACGGTCATCACGGCCCCGTGGATGCTGACGGATCTGTTCGAGCTGGCCGGGCGGCGAGCCGAGGACTACATCTCGCTGGTTCCGGTCAATCCGTTCTACCGGATCTTCTTCAACGGGGGTGAGCACGACGGCGACCATTTCGACTACACCGGCCGATCGGCCGAGATGGTCCGGGAGATCCGCCGGATCTCGCCGCATGAGTCCGATGTCAGCGGCTACCTGGAGTTCGTGCGCCTGACGGAGCGGATCTTCGCCAAGGGCTTCACCGAGCTGGCCGACCAGCCGTTCGACTCGCCGCTCGACATGGCCCGGGTCGCGCCCGACCTGATCCGGCTGGAGAGCTACCGGACGGTCCACAACCTCGTCTCGCGCTTCGTGAAGGACGACCGGCTCCGGCAGGTGATGACCTTCCACCCGCTGCTCGTCGGTGGGAACCCGTTCCAGACGACGAGCATCTACACCCTGATCCACTACCTGGAGCGGGAGTGGGGGGTCTGGTTCGCGATGGGCGGTACGGGCGCCGTCGTCGACGGGCTGGTCCGCCTGTTCGGCGAGCTCGGCGGGAAGATCCGGCTGGAGACCGAGGTCGGCGAGATCATGACGACCGGCCGCCGGGCGACCGGTGTCCGGCTGACCACCGGCGAGGAGCTGACGGCCGACAGCGTCGTCTGCAACGGCGACGTGGCCCGGGCTTACCAGCAGCTCCTGCCGGCCTCGGTGCGGCGCAAGTACACCGACCGTCGGCTGGCCCGGATGCGGTACTCGATGTCGCTGGTCGTGATCTACTTCGGGACCGACCGGCAGTACCGCGGCACGGATGGGCCGGAGCTGGCCCACCACGACATCATCCTCGGGCCGCGCTACGGCGGGCTGCTCAAGGACATCTTCACCCGCAAGACGCTCTCGGACGACTTCTCGCTCTACCTCCACATGCCGACGCTGACCGATCCGTCGCTCGCGCCGGAGGGCTGCGACGCCTTCTATGTCCTCTCCCCGGTCCCGCATCTCGGGGGGAAGATCGACTGGGCGACGCAGGCGAAACCGTATCGCGACCGGATCATGGGCTTCCTCGAGGAGAACTACCTGCCGGACCTGAGCAAACACATCGTCACCGAGCACATGATCGACCCCCGCCACTTCGACACCGACCTGAACAGCTACCTCGGGTCGGCCTTCTCGGTCGAACCGGTTCTGACGCAGTCGGCCTGGTTCCGGCCGCACAACCGGAGCGAGGAGTTATCCAATCTGTTCTTTGCCGGCGCCGGAACACATCCGGGAGCCGGGATGCCAGGCGTCCTGTCCTCCGCCAAGATCGTCGATGACCTGATCGCGGCCGACGACCGTGGCGACCCGTCGGGGATCTCACTGCAGGACATGGCCGCCGAACGGCTGGGCCGGCTGATGAGCCGAACGCTGGGCCGCTGAACTCAGCCCATCGCGTATCAGCGGAAAACCTGCCGCCCGTGACGTAGGGTCATCCGCGGCCGTCACGGGGTACATGAGGCTCGTCCACCACACTCCCTGCGCAAACACGGCCGCCCTCGCCAGAACCGGCGAGGGCGTTCTATCGTTCATCTGTTGAGGACTTGACGCTACTTGTCGCCGTGGCCACCCTGATGCCCGTCAGCGTGACCGCTCTGATGTTGATCCGCGGAGGCGGCGTAGACTGGTGACTCCGGGGCCGGGTCGCTGCCCTCGTCATCCTCGTCGTCATAATCGTCGTCGCTGTACTCATTGTTCCCCGCGCCGTCGCCCTCGGACCGAGGCTGATCTCCGGCCGGCTGGAGCGGCTCATCGTACTGATTGGCATACTGCGGCCCGGCCCGGTAGGCGTCCTGCCCGGAGGATGCATCCTCCGGGTAGGCGCCGGTCTCGGCCTCGATGTACTCCTCGTACTCCGCTTCCGGTCCGTAATCGGGCGGCAGCGGGGAGATACCGAGCGTCTCCTGAACGAGCGGGTGAGAGATGTTGAGTTCGGTGGTGACGAGTTCCTGGCCCTGGCCGTTGATCGTCGGGCGCTTGGTCAGGACCCCCTTGCGGAGGAACTCCATCACCTTGGCTTCGATGTGCTCGGACGGCAGGACCGTCCGGTCGAGGAAGCGCCAGAGGGTGCGACTCATGTGGCTCTGGGTTGGGACGAAGCCGTCGTGGAGCTGGTCGATGTAGGCCGCGATCGCCCGGATCACGTCGGCGTCGACTTCCACCGACTGCGCGATCTGGAGCGGGTCTTCCTCACCAGCCGCCGCGACCAGGTCCGGACTGACGGAGCCCGGCACGCCGCAGATGATGATCCGCTTGCCCAACCGGTTGCGCAGGCTCGTCACCAGGCGGATGAAGTCCTTGTCGCCCGTGAAGAGCAGGAACGTCTGGATGTCGGGCCGGGTCAGGGCGGTGTTGATGATGTCGATGGCGAAATTGAGGTCGGAGCGGGACTCGATCTTCTCCCGACCGCTGGCGTCGGTCGACCGCTTGGCGGGGTAGTGCTGCGCCTCGAAGCCGGCGACGTCGAGCCGCATCCGGACCTGCATCGGGTGCTGGTCGAAGTCAGCGTAGGCGCGAGCGACGCCCATGAGACCGTACTTCAGCGCCTTGTCGCGCCAGGCGAGTGGGTCCGGTTCTCGGCCATAGCTGTTTATCGTCGAGTAACGGATATTCTCGAAGTCGACGAAGACGGCGACCTCGTTGCTGAACCCACCCGGTCCGCCGGGCTGGGACGCCGGTCCCGGCCCATCACTGGGCCGAAGCCCACGGTTGACGCGTTGCGGCATCGGGCGGTAGGCGGGCTGGACCCGACGGTCCGGTCCATCGCCCCTGCCCATCGGCGGTCGATTGTCCACTAACTCACCTGTATGTCTTCCGGTTCGCCCGGACAACTCCGGGCTCGCCACGTATTCGACCGGTATCTCCGGCCCGACCTCGGCCGCGTCTTATTTGGGATGAGACATGGGAAGGGACTGCCAGACGCGGAGGAGAACAATCAGAATGGTTGCCGAACCTCACCACTACGGAGTCTAGCACGGGCCCAACGCGGAGCCCCGCTCGGACAGGGCGCGACATCCCGCCTCAGGCGGCGTCGGCGCCGATCAGCGCCGCGCCGATCACCCCGGCGTTGTCGCCCAGCTTCGCCTTGACGATCTCGACACCGCGGCCCGGCACCGGGAGTGCCTCACGCCGGGCGTGGGTACTGGCGACCTCGAACAGGCGGTCAACGGCCTCGATGACCCCGCCGCCCATGATGATTCGGGTCGGGTTGAGCAGATTGATCGCTGAGGCCAGCCCCAGACCGAGGTAGTGTCCGGCCTGGATGATCGTCTCGGTGACGAGCGGATCATCCGCGGCGACGGCTTTGGCGAGGATGCCGGAGCGGATCGCGGTCCCGCCGGGAGCATCCTCGGAGGGAGCCGGGATCAGCTCAGTTAGGATCGACTCCCGGCCCCGCTTGAGGTCGCCGAGCAGCGATCGGGTGATCGCGGTCCGGGAGGCGTAGGCCTCGAGGTGGCCCCGGCCGCCGCAACCGCAGAGCCGGCCGTCGGCCTGAATGATCAGGTGGCCGATCTCGCCGGCCGTCGCCGTGGCTCCGGTCACGAGTTCGCCATTCTGGACGATCGCGCCGCCGATGCCCGTCCCGACGAAGACGCAGAGGAAGTCCCCGATACCCTTGCCGGCCCCGAAGTGGAGTTCGCCGGAGGCGGCGATCTGGACATCGTTCCGCAATTGGGTTGGGACACCGAAGTGGGAACTCAGCGAGGCCGCCAACGGAAGGTCTACGGTCGCCTGGCTGAGGTTGGGCGTCCCGAGCAGGATCCCCCGCTCAGCATCGACCTGCCCGGCGATGCCGACCCCGATTCCGGTCAGCTCGTTGGACGCGATACCCGCGTCGCCGAGCGCGGCGTCCCCGAGATCGTAGAGCCGGCGAAGGAGCTCATCGGAGGAGTCGACCGCGCGGGACCGCTTCTTGGACGTGCCGAGAACCTGGCCAGTATCGATGTCCACGACCGCCGCGAGCATCTTGGTGCCGCCATAATCGATCCCCAACCCCAGACGCCTCGTCATCTGTCTTCCTTCCGCGCTATTGGCTGCCATATCCATGTGGAGAGAGCGTACGACGGGACCGCGCCAGGCCGCCACCGACCGGGCGTTGACTGTGCCAGACGCCATGACCGATCGCTCCGGCGTCAGGAACCGGCTTCCAGCGTCACCGCGACGTTACCGTCGACCGCCCGTGAGTAGGGGCAGACCTTGTGGGTCTCCTGGATAAGGGTCATCGTGGTGTCGTGGTCGACATCGGGGATGCTGACGTGGAGCGTGACGGCCAGGCCGTAGCCCTTGTCCTCGGCCTTTCCGAGCGTCACCGAGGCCGTCACCGTCGACTCACTCGTATCGATCTCGTGGGCGCGGCCGACATTGGTCAGCGCGCTCTGGAAGCAGGCGCCGTACCCCGCCGCGAAGAGCTGCTCGGGATTCGTCCCCGTGCCGGGACCGCCGGTCTCCTTTGGGCCGCTCAGGTCGAGGTCGAGCAATCCGTCATCGGTCCGGGCGTGGCCGCTCCGACCGCCGGTTACGGTGGCGGTGGTGACGTACATGGGTTCGACGATGGTGCGAGTCATAGGGGGTTCTCCTGTCGTATCGATGTGGGGGACCGCTCTGCCAACCAGAAGCGGTCCCTGCTGCCGTGCTGGTTCGGGCAGCAAGCATGTTGGACGCCATCGAAAGACGGTACCGCTGGACGCCTGCTCCGCCGGATCAGTCCTGGGGAGCATCCCCACGGAGGCTGAAACCGGACAGCTGCTCGATCGCGGTCACGAGGCTGGCGTGGTCGTCGGTGTCATGGCCATTGGCGGCGAGGGATTCGAACAGCTCCGCCACGACGGCCGCGACCGGCAGGGCGACGTGCTGCTCGCTGGCGCTGGCCCGGGCGATCCGGAGATCCTTGCGGTGCAGTTCGACGCGGAAGCCGGGGGCGAACGCATGGTCGATCATGGCGGCGGCCTTGAGCTCCATCACCCGGCTGCCGGCCAGCCCGCCGCGGAGGACTTCGACGATCTTCGCCGGATCGACGCCGGCCCGCGCGCCGAGGACCAGCGCCTCGCTCAGCCCGGCCAGGTTGATCGCGACCGCGATCTGGTTGCACATCTTGACCGTCTGCCCCGCGCCCGGACCGCCGACGTGGACGATCGTCGACCCGAGCGCCGCGAAGACCGGTTCGGCCCGGGCGAAGTCCCCGGTGGACCCGCCGACCATGATGCTCAGGGTGCCAGCGATGGCGCCCCTGTCGCCGCCGCTGACCGGCGCGTCGAGGAGGGAAGCGCCCCGCCCGGCCAGCTCCTCCCCGACCCGGATGCTGGCCGCCGGCGCGATCGTGCTCATGTCGATCACGAGCAGCCCGGACCGGGCCGCGGCGAGCAGGCCGTCCTCGCCGGACATGACCCGTTCGACGTCCGGAGTGTCCGGCAGCATCGTGATGACGATGTCGGACCGCTCAGCCACCTCCCGGGGCGACGTCGCGGGCTGAAATGCGTCGCTCTCGGCGGCCAGCTCCTCGACCACGCCCTGGCTGCGGTTATGGATCACGAGCCGGAAACCCGCCGCCACGAGGTTTCGGGCCATCGGCCGACCCATGATTCCGAGGCCGATGAAGCCGATGGTCGGTTGCTGCCCTGCGTCTGTCATGCCCGTGTCTCCCATCGTGCGATGTTCGCGCCGCTCGCTTCAACGGAGAGCGGACCACCGTGCTGGCCCGTCCGCGACAGCGAGCCACTCGGCGGGCTCAACGGTAACAGGGACGGCCCGGGCAATGCGCCTGGGCCGTCCCTGTTACCGTGGTCCTCTGGCTCGTTAAATTAGGCCGGCGCGACCGCCAGGCCCATCCCGTCGAAGACGTTCCACATCGACATGAAGGTGCCCCAGTCGTAGAAGCGGTCCGAGCCCAGGGCCGGGTCGGAGAGGTAGACGCCGCTCTGGTCGTAGCCGGACGCGACGAGGACGTGCGCGCCAGGAACGAGCAGGTAGGAGCTGCCGTCGCTGCCAGTCTCATAGAAGCCGGTGTCGCCCCAGAGTCCAAGCCAGACGAGCGTCGGCAGGCCGGCGTCGAGGCGGTTGGTCAGCGCGGCCGAGTCGCCCTGGCCGTAGAAGGCGTCGCCCGAGAAGCCGAACTGGGGGAGCGCCGCGGCCAGTGGCTCGGCGTAGACGCCGTAATCGACCGTGTTGCCCCACCAGCCGGTGATGTCGCCCCGGTAACCGTAGTGCGGGTTCTCGCTCCAGCCGACCGCGCTGTCGAACGCGTACTCGCTGATCCCGCCCCCGAAGGCGCTGGTCGCGATCTGGAGCGAGGCGTACTCGCAGCTCAGATTGCGCTGCTGAACGTAGTTCGGGACCTGGATGCTGGCGCCGGTCGTGGCGATCGAGTCCGACTCCGCGACGACGACCGGGTCCGCTGCAACCGCGGCTGCCTCGGTCCACCAGATCTGGGTTGGTGCGTCGAGGACGGATGTGCCGCTCTCGCAGCCGCCACCGTCGTTGAGCGTGACGGCGACCTCGCCAAGGTACGTCCCGGCGAGGTTGACCTCGATGTGGGCGTCACCACCGGCGTACGTGGCGCTCGTGTCGATGTCGACGTAGCCGACGCCGTCGTCCCCGGTCGCGGCCCGCCCCGAGGCGTAGACATCGCCATCGACGACCAGGCCGATCAGGATGTCGACGCCGACGAGCGGCTGGCCGGACTCACGGACCTCGATCGCGACCGGGATCACGCAGCCGACCGCCGGGCTGGTACTCTTGACCGTCACCCAGGCATTGACGGACCTGGCGCTCGCCAGTGAGGCCGACGGCGCCAGGGCGGCGCCACCCATCGACATCACCACCGCGGCAATCATTGGCAGCACGAATCGTCGGCGCATCGTGAAAACTCCCCCGTGTTCCCCGGCGAACGCCTCGCGCTCGCCACCCATCCACTGGACGATCGTTTGCCCCTGAGCGCACGTCTCCGTTCCCGGCAGTGCCCCGCAGTCTTCCGGCAAAGCGGCGAATCCGGGGAGGGGACCGTCTCGTCCCCGGATTCGCCGTGAGAGTAGCAAGTTCTCGCCAACATAGCTACCCACTTTCAGTCGGAAACGCGAACGTCCGTACACACCGTCCGTTCGCCTCAGTGCCATCTTGGCACCGATGCATCAGTGGATGGACCATCAAGACCGCTATGAAGGCGTTCCGTA
>JAABUS010003585.1_pt1 | contig 24751 bp, 26 predicted proteins | sample 5560161 | NCBI WGS metagenome assembly JAABUS01 (sample SAMN10711885, study PRJNA513376) | rock metagenome | isolation source: Antarctica rocks | place: Antarctica: Victoria Land, Trio Nunatak nord | collected 2016-01-04
ACGCTTCCTGCGTCTCCTCGCTCGGGACCGGTGGCGCGAGCAGGTGGCCCATCTTCTCCCGCTTCGTCCGGAGATACCGGAGATTGGCGGGATTTGGCGATACCTGCAGTGGCACCCGCTCCACGACAGCGATGCCCTGGCGTTCCAGCCCCGCGATTTTGGCCGGGTTATTGGTGAGCAGGCGCACCTGCCGCACGCCGAGGTCGTGCAGCATCGCGGCGGCGGGACGGTAGTCGCGCATGTCCTCCGGCAGGCCCAGGATCAGATTCGCTTCGACCGTATCATAGCCCTGATCCTGGAGCGCGTATGCCTGAATCTTCTTCGTCAGGCCGATGCCGCGGCCCTCCTGACGAAGGTAGAGGAGGACCCCACGCCCCTGCTCCTGCAGCGCGCGCAGGCTATCGTCGAGCTGCTCGCCGCAGTCGCAGCGACACGACCCGAAGACATCGCCGGTCAGGCATTCCGAGTGCAGTCGAACCAGGACAGGTGGCCCATCGGCGACCACACCGACGGTGAGCGCGACGTGTTCCTGGCCGCCCGGCGTGCCATAGACCAGCAACCGGAAGTCGCCGTGTCGGGTCGGCAAGTGGGTGTCTGCAACGCGGTGGATCACCGGCGTGTCGATGACCGCCCTCCCTTAGTCGGACCATGCCAGGTCGCGGGATCGCTCCCCTGGCCTCGCGTCATCACATCGTACAACGTGTGAGCGGGTACGGGAAGGCGGACAACGATCTGCACGACGTCTGTAGGTTCGCGTGTTGGGGAAGGGGACTGACTCACCACTAAGCTGCGCAGTGACGTTGGCATGTGAGCTGTCGCCCTTTCGCTGTTGATATCCACAAGAAAACCCATGTCCTCGTCACCATCAATGTGCAGGGACAAACCTGCGGCACTCATACGATGACCAATACGCCATCAGGATGGGTGACGGTGTTGCGCTGGGCGCTCAAGATGTTGGCGTCCATGTTCGGCATCCTCTGTGCGAATGCTCTCTAGCAATCACGGTGGCGCGCACGGTCCACTTCACGGCCACCGGGGCGATCCCCCAGCGGCTTCCCGTCCGATACGCCTTCTTCGCGGATCAGGCCCACCAGTTCCAGCCCCGTCATGGTGCAATCGGCCCGGAGACGTTCTTCCTGTGTGTCCAGACTAACGCCGCCGCGCACCTGTTCATCGGTGGACACCCGGATAGAGCCGATCGCGCACACCGTCATTTCTTCTGTCTTAGAGCAGTTTGCAATGTAGTTGAGCCGATGCGAGACTGTGCGGATGAACGCATATAGTGAGGATCTCCGTCAATGCATCGTCACAGCCGTCGAGGCGGGGCAGTCGCTGCCGACCGTCGCCACCCGCTTCGCCGTCAGCCTCGCCAGCGTCAAGCGCTATCGCCTTCAATGGCGCACGACCGGTTCGCTTGCTGCCCGTCGGCATCCCGGCAAGGCCCGCCGCATCCCGCCGGAGGCCGATGACTGGCTGCGCGCCCTGCTCGACGCTGATCCCGATGCGACCCTTGGCGAGTACTGCGCGCGGTGGGAACGGGAAGCCGGCATCGCGGTCAGCGAGAGTACGATGTGCCGCGCCCAGCGGCGGCTGGGATGGACGGTGAAAAAAAGTCGCTGATCGCCACGGAACGCGACGCGGCGGCGCGGGCGGCATGGCGGGCGATGAGCGCGCTGTGGGAAGCAGCCCGCCTGGTGTTCGTCGACGAGAGCGGCACGCAGACGAACATGACCCCCCGCTACAGTCGGGCACCGCGCGGGCAGCGGGCATACGGGGCGGCACCGCGCAACCACGGCAAGAACACGACGCTGATTGCGGCGCTGACGCACGGCGGGATGGGGGCGGCGCTGACGCTGGAAGGGGCGGCGGACGCGGATGCCTTCGCCGCCTATCTCACCCATTTCCTCGTGCCGACCCTCAGGCCGGGGCAGATCGTGGTGATGGATAACCTGAGCGTGCACAAGGACAAGCGGGTGGCGCCGCTGATCGCGGGGGCGGGGTGCCGGTTGGTCTACCTGCCCGCCTACTCGCCCGACTTCACGCCGATCGAGCAGGCATTCAGCAAGATCAAGACGTACCTGCGCCGGGCGGAAGCACGGACACGCGCGGGGCTGGAAGCGGCGATCATGGCGGCGTTGGCGACGGTGACGGCAACGGATGCGACCGGCTGGTTCACCGCCTGTGGTTACCCACCGCCAACGGCTCAATCACTGTGAAAACCGCTCTAGTTGGCACGTCCTCGCTTCTCCCGAACCAGCACAATGGCCGTTGTCTCCGCCGTAATCGTATCCGTGAGGGGTCGCCACCCGTCGGCTTTGAGGCGGTCAATCTCATCCGTCAGGTAGGTTTTGAGGCGTGCAGCCTCATCTATCAGGTATCGCGCCGCGATCGGCTCGGGTTGTCCTTGGTGGGGTTGCTGTACGACGGTAAATTCATACTTTTTCGTTAGTTCGTCATACCAGTCCTTCTCAGCCATCGCCGATGCTCCTTTTTGTACAGAACCATTCCATCGTCTACAGTATATGGTGTTCAGAGCAACCGAGACACGACGAGAGTGCCTAAAGTCGACACTGATAGCGAGTTCACGCGCTCGTTGGTTGAAATACTGCGTGAGCGGATGGATGGGCAGGCGGAACGTCAAAAGGCATGACCGTTCGCCGCGCACCACTGACCCCGCCGCTATCCGATCCGCCTTCCGGCGCGCTCATGCGACCGACGGTTCGTCGCTTGCTCTTTTCGTCTCCAACAAGCAGGAGCGAAAATCCGCATTGCGGCGCAAGACGAGCGACGAATGGGAGTACGAAACAGCACTCCAAAGGGCGTGCCGCCCGATAAACGACGGAGAAGCGGTCCCTAAACCAGATGCGATCGCCCTGAGATTCATCTGAGACGTTTGCGACTTTGGTGAAACGAGGGATAATCTTAGAAGAAAATGGCCCCACGAAAAACGTTGTAGGAGTAGTAGCGAAATGGTGGCTGAATCGTCGGGAGCGAACAGAGGATTGGACACTATCAGTACAAAACTCACGCCTGAAGAGATAGCCGTACTCGACGAGCGTGTCAGGTCGGATGGCAATTATGAACCCAAGACAATACCGAAAGCCGTTACCGCGTATCTGGCTACCAACCCATCGAATAGGAATTTCCCTGTGCTTCCCCCTGAGACAACTGAACGCGTGACTGTCTCTCTCCCACCGACAATGGTGGTTCAGATTGGATATCTTGGCGGCGGGCGCTCCAAGGCTGCGGGAGCGTTACGCGATGCACTCCTCACGTACCTCGGCTTGCCGGTGGAGTAGCAACGAGGACCGGAGATGAACACACCACCTGAGATCAGTCATTTGCGCGTGTTAGTCGTCGGTGCCGGTGTCATCGGCACGGTCTACGGCGCACAGCTCGCTGCAGCCGGGAACGCGGTGTCTGTCCTTGCTCACGGAACCCGAACTGACGAGGTGGCGCGCAATGGCTTGATCGTTCAGGACGCCCTTGACGGCACCAGGCTGTCATCCGACGTCACACTCGTTCGTGATGCAGCGGGCGACGTCTACGACCTCGTCCTCATTGCTGTCCGGAAGCGACCAACTGAGCACCACCTGCGACGTGGTGGGGACGCTGTCGGGGCATCCCACGCTACTCTTCTTCGGAAACAACCCGGCCGGTCATGCGGCAATCCCGTCCACTCTGTCCGGCACCGTGCGTCTGGGCTTTCCTGGCATCGGCGGGTCGTTATGCGCGGGGACTGTCCACTACGTTCGCATTCCGCAACAACCCACCGCCTTGGAGTCCGGGGCGAGCCAAACATTGGACCAGGTCGCGGGAGCGCTCCTGTCCCGTGGATTTGCTGTTGAACGCGTGGCGGACATGGACGGGTGGCTCCTGTATCATGCGGTCTTCGTTGCCAGCGTTGCCACCGCTTTATACCGATGTGGGACCGACGCGGCTCGCCTCGCCGATGACCGGGAGACGCTGACGCTGATGTGTCGGGCTGTGAGCGAGGGCTTCGCTGCCTTGCGCCACCAGCATGTCCGGGGCCTTCCCCGCAACCTCGCCCTGTTGCATCGTTCGCTGCTGCGTCCGTTCGCCGTCCGTTATTGGGCGCGCACTATGCGCTCGCCGATGGGCGAACTGTGCTTCGCAGCACACACTCGCCACGCTGAACCAGAGAGGCAAACACTCGGGGATGCGGTGATTGCCCGTGTTGGACAATCACCAGGGACGCAGCACCTCCACCGACTCCTGGACCAAAGACCTCGAATGCCAAAGTGATAAGATTGATAATCCGTTACGACTCGTACAAGAAAGGGAAGGGCGCGATGGAGAATCATCTACAGCGCATCCAAGAAACCCTATCCGGCGTCGAGAATGCTTGCACCAGCCTCCGTGCCGACTAGATGGCCAGTCCGTTCGCGCGGCCGGGCACGATGCTCGCGATACGCGAGGAGGGGGCGGGGCCGCCCGTCCTCTTCCTCCATGCCCTCGGCGCCTCGTCGCGCTACTTTGCGGGGCGTCTCTTGCACGAGGGACTCATCACACCGGCTCCGGGTAACGAGGCATGATCGACAACACGCGCCTTTGACAGAGATGGAAGAAACGTGTCCAGCCTGGCACAGGCAATAGACACAGGAAACGCCCTCATGATGGATTGGGATCCTAGTCGAGGCTCGACAGAGAGAGGAGAAGGACGTATGGCACAGCAAGCGCCGACCCTGAGTTCGCCGATCGCGGGTACGCGGTTCGCCTGGCTCGATCAATTGGCCGCACCACTGCAGCAGGGCGTCTACGCCGTCTTCCGCGCGGGGGAGGCGGGTCGGGTGGCCAAGAGATGGCTCAATGGCGTGCCATTGCGTCACCGCGTCCATCCTGCCCTCGTGACCATCCCCATCGGCGCCTGGACGACGGCGGTGGTCCTCGACGTACTCGACGGCTGCTCCGCCGGCGACACCTACCAGGCAGCCGCCGATGCCGCGATCCTGTTCGGCATCGTCGGCGCGGTCCCGACGGTCGCGGCCGGTTTGGCCGACTGGGTCGATACCTACGACCATCAACGGCGCGTCGGAATGGCCCACGCGCTTGTCAACAGCACGGCGCTCGCGCTCTACGGCGCGTCGCTGGCCCTGCGCGCGGGCGGGAAGCGCACGGCGGGCCGGGTGCTGGGGGGACTCGCCTTCGGCACCGTATCGCTCGGCGGTGCGCTCGGCGGCGAACTCGTCTACAACCTCGGCATCGGCGTGACCTTCCTCCTCTACCCCAAGCCGCGCGACGCGTATGTCGACGTCATGGCATCCGACGCGCTCGTGGAGGGGACGCCGCTGATCGTGGAGGACGAGCGTGTCCCGGTGCTGCTGTTGCGGCGCGATGGTCAGGTCTACGCGGTCGAGGCGTGGTGCCCGCATGTGGGTGGCCCCTTGATCGATGGGGCGTTCGAGGGACTCACCGTCGAGTGCCCTTGGCACCAGTCGTGCTTCCGCATCGACGACGGCCGTCCCTTGAACGGGCCCGCCTCGGCTCCGCTCCGCACGTTCGCGGTCGAGGAGCGCGACGGGCGCATCCTCGTCCGACCCAGCGACGAGGGCAAGACCTGGCCACCGCCGCCAGCCCCGCCACGGAAGCAGCCAGTCGGCGCGGGCGCTCGACGTGGCGCACCGCAGCCGGTCGCCGACGACCATGAAGGGAAAGGAAAGACCGCGATGCCGACGTTCGGCCAGGATATTCGTCCCCTGTTTCGGGACAAGGATGTGAGCTCGATGGTGCAAGCCTTCGACCTCAGCAACTATGACGCCGTCAAGGCCCACGCCGACGCGATCTATGGGCGGGTGGCCGATGGGACGATGCCCTGTGACGGTGCGTGGCCGCAGGACCGCGTTTCGTTGCTGCGCGCCTGGATCGACCAGGGCTGCCCGCGCTAGGGGCGACGTCGGCGTCGGCCCGTCCTCCATGACCGCGCGACAGGTCATCGGGGACGGCTCGGCCCAAAGCCCCACGGCATCGTCGAGCCATACGCTGTGCCGAGAAGGGAGGGGAGATGTCCACGGCGAACAACCAGCCCGCCCGCCTCCTCACGATCAACACGGGCTCGTCCAGCCTCAAGGCCGCGTGCTATCAGTTGGCATCGGCGGAGCAACGCGCGCTCGCGATCCAGATCGAGCGGATCGGCGCGGACGACGCTCGCATGCGGATTATCGGCACGGACGGCTCGGCATTGCTCGACACGCAACAGGACCTGCCGAACCATGCCGCCGCGTTGCACGCACTGTTCGACTGGCTAAAAGCGCACAAAGACCAAGGAACGTTTGACGCGGTGGGGCATCGCGTCGTCCACGGTGGGATGCACCATCGCGAGCCGCAACGAATCACACCGGAACTCGTCTCCGCGCTCCAACAGCTGACGGCGATCGACCCCGACCATATGCCGCAGGCGCTCAGCGCCATTCGAACAGTCAATCAGGCCTATCCGGACGTCCCGCAGGTCGCCTGCTTCGATACCGCGTTCCATCGGCACATGCCCGCAGTCGCGCAGTGGTACGCGTTGCCGCGCGACTACGCCGATGCCGGGGTGATCCGCTACGGGTTCCACGGCCTCTCGTACGAGTACATCATGCAGGCGCTCCGCGCGGCGGATCGGGCCACCGCCGACGGCCGCGTGATCGTCGCGCATCTCGGCAATGGGGCGAGCATGGCGGCGGTACACGGCGGCGTGAGTATTGACACGACGATGGGTTTCACGCCGACGGGCGGCTTGGTGATGGGCACACGGTCGGGCGACCTCGATCCGAGCGTCGTGCTCTACCTGCTCCGCTCGCGCGGCATGACGCCCGACGACGCGAGCGCGCTCCTCAACAAACAGGCCGGGATGCGCGGCGTCTCGGGGACGAGCGGCGACATGCGCGACCTGCTGGAAAAGGAGTCCACCGATCCGCGCGCCGCCGAGGCGATTGACCTGTTCTGCTATCAGGCGAAGAAGTTCCTCGGCGCGCTCGCCGCCGCACTCGGCGGGGTGGAGACGCTCGTCTTCACCGGCGGGATCGGCGAGCATGCCGCCCCGGTGCGCGCGCGGATGTGTGCCGGTCTTGAATTCCTCGGTATCCGGCTCGATCCGGCGCGCAACGCCGCCCACGCCCCGATCATCTCGCCTGATGGTGTCCCCGTTACCGTCCGCGTCATGCCGACCGACGAGGACCTGATGATCGCTCGACACACCGCGCACCTGCTCGCAGAGGGAGGGGTCCATGCACACGACGGACTTCAAATTTGATTCCGCCATTTCCAGCGCCGTGAAAAGCGACCACCCGCTACCGCCTCCATCGGACGCGCCGGCGGACGGGCCGCTCGCGCCCGAACTGCTCGACCGGATGCAGCGCTACTGGAACGCCGCGAACTACCTGACCATCGGGCAAATCTACTTGCAGGAAAACCCGCTCCTGCGCGGGCCGCTCGCAGTGGAGCAGATCAAACCACGCCTGCTCGGCCACTGGGGTACGTCGCCCGGCCTCAGTTTCATCTACGTGCATCTGAACCGCCTGATCACCGAGCACGACGTGGACATGATCTATCTCGCCGGGCCGGGGCACGGCGGCCCGGCGCTGCTGGCGAATGTCTACCTCGAAGGGACGTATTCGGAGATTTACCCGGAGGTCACGCGGGATACGGCGGGGATCCGGCGGCTCTTCCGCCAGTTCTCGACGCCGGGCGGCGTGCCGAGCCATGTCAGCGTGCCGACGCCCGGCTCGATCCACGAGGGCGGCGAACTCGGCTACGTCCTCATGCACGCCTTCGGCGCGGCCTTCGACAATCCCGACCTGATCGTCGCCGCCATCGTCGGTGATGGCGAGGCGGAGACGGGGCCGCTCGCCGGTTCGTGGAAGGGGACGAGTTTCCTCAACCCGGCGCGCGACGGCGCGGTGCTGCCGATTCTGCACCTGAACGGCTACAAGATCGCCAACCCGACCGTCTTCGGTCGCGCCAGTGACGGCGATGTGCGCGCCGTCATCGAGGGAAACGGTTACGAAGTCCATTTCGTTGCGGGGAGCGACCCGGCGCGGATGCATCAGCAGTTCGCCGCGACGCTCGATACCTGCTACGCGAAGATCCGCGCCATCCAATCGGACGCCCGCGCGAACGGTTTTTCGGGGCGACCCCGCTGGCCCGCGATCGTGCTGCGTTCCCCGAAGGGGTGGACGGGGCCGACGGAACTGAACGGCGTGCCGATTGAAGGGACCTTCCGCGCTCATCAGGTGCCGTTGGAGAATGTCAAAGGTGATCCAAAGCAACGGGAGATGCTCGAAAAGTGGATGCGCGGTTACAAGCCGGATGAACTGTTCGATGCGGACGGCAGGCTGATGTCCGAACTCGCCGCCCTTGCGCCGAAGGGTGATCGTCGGATGGGCGCGAACCCGCATGCGAACGGCGGCAAACTGCTCGTGGACCTCGCCATACCCGATTTTCGGGAGTACGCCCTCCCCGTCTCGAAACCCGCCACCAAGCGGCACGAGTCCACGCGCCAACTCGGCAAGATGCTGCGAGACATCTTCGCGAAGAACAAAGCCGCCGCGAACTTCCGGCTTTTCTGCCCCGACGAGATCAACTCGAACCGGCTGGGCGATGTCTTCACCGTCGAGAACCGCTGCTTCATCGAGCAGGCGATCGCCATTGACGACCACATCGCGCCGGATGGCCGCGTCTTCGAGGTGTTGAGCGAGCATCTCTGTGAGGGGTGGCTCGAAGGCTACACCCTGACCGGGCGGCACGGCATGTTCGTCAGTTACGAGGCGTTCGCGATGATCGCGGCCTCGATGATCGTGCAGCACACGAAGTGGCTCGAAGAGGGCGGCAAACTGCCGTGGCGCGAGCCGATCGCGTCGCTCAACATCCTGCTCTCGTCCACCTGCTGGCGCAACGACCACAACGGCTTCAGCCACCAGGGGCCGGGCTTGATTGACGTGATGCTCTCGAAGCGCGGCACGGTGGCGCGCATCTATCTGCCACCGGACGCCAACTGCCTGCTGGCGGTGGCGGATCACTGCTTCCGCAGCCGCGACTACGCGAACCTGATCGTCCAGGACAAGCAGCCGCAACTGCAATGGCTGGACATGGAGGCGGCAATCGCGCACTGCGCGCGCGGCGCGTCGGTCTGGCAGTGGGCGTCGAACGACGCGGGCGGCGATCCGGATGTCGTGATGGCCTGCGCGGGCGACATCCCGACGCTGGAAACGATCGCGGCGGTCTGGTGGCTGCGTGAGAACATCCCCGAGATGAAGGTGCGGGTCGTCAACGTGGTGGACCTGATGGCGCTCTTCCCGCCCGAGGCGCACCCGCACGGCATGAGCCACACGGGGTTCGAGGAATTGTTTACCTCGGACAAGCCCGTCGTCTTCGCCTTCCACGGCTACCAGCGCGCGATCCACGAACTCGTCCACGGGCGGGCGAACGCCGACCGCTTCCATGTGCGCGGCTTCCAGGAGCAGGGAACCACCACAACGCCGTTCGATATGGTCGTGCTGAATGGGATGAGCCGCTACCATCTCGCCGCCGAGGCATTGCGACGCACGACGCACATCTTCAATCGCGCCCCGGCGCTCATCCAGATGTGCGATACCCTGCTCGCCAAAGCCGTCGCCTACTCACGCGAGCACTTCGAGGACCTACCCGAGATCCGCGACTGGACATGGACTGACGCATGAGGGCGTACGTCGGCGTGCGCCCCTGCGGCTTTCCTTCCGGTGCATCCACCGTCCTCCATGTTCCGGAAAGGGGGGACGGCGATCGGGTCGTCCCTCGGTATCGCCCGTCGCGCCTCCACTCATTGCCCCTGCACGATCATATGAGGGAGAACGCCTGCTCTGCGGTGTCAACAATCAATTCGCCAATCGCGAGCGATGACGTGGCGGCGGGAGAGGGTGCATTGCGCACATGCAGCGCGCCGCCCTCGACATTGACCACGAAGTCGTCCACGAGGGCGCCATCTTCCCCGAGCGCCTGTGCGCGCACACCGGAGGGGCCGGGCAGGAGATCGGCCATCCGGAGTTCCGGCATATACCGTTGCAACGCCTTGAGAAACGCGGCCTTACGGAAGTCGCGGTACAGTTCGTCTATCCCCGTTCGCCAATAGCGGCGCGCGAGATTGCGGAAGCCGCGATACCGGACGATTTCGGCGAGATCCCGCACATTGACGTCGCGGCGCCGATAGCCCTCGCGCGCGAATGCGAGGACCGCATTCGGGCCAAGCCAGATCGCCCCGTCCATCCGGCGCGTGAAGTGGACGCCGAGAAAGGGGAAGCGGGGATCGGGCGCCGGATAGATCATCCCGTTGACCCAATCGCGCCGTTCAGGACGGAGGACGTAATAGTCGCCGCGAAACGGGACGATCTGTGGCGTGCGCGGCGCCCCGGTGATGCGGGCAACGCGATCCGCCTCCAGACCCGCACAGCTGATGATCCAGCGCGCCGTCACGTCGCCTGCGGATGTTTCGATCCGATTGTGGCCATCCCGCTGCGTGATGGCAGTCACTGCGTGATTGGTGCGAATCTCCCCACCGTGCTCGGTCACCTCCCGTGCGTAGGCGCGCGCCACGCGTGAGAAGTCAACGATACCGGTGGCCGGTGAATAGAGCGCTTTGATCCCGACCGCATGCGGTTCGAGTTCGCGCAGCCGCTCCGGGCCGATCATCTCCAGACCGGCCACGCCGTTCGCGCGGCCACGCTCGGCGAGTTGATCGAGGCGCGGCAATTCCTCCGCGTCCGTCGCCACGATTACCTTCCCGCACAGATCATACGGGATCGCATGCGCATCGCAGAAGGCGAGCAGTTTCGCCCTCCCGGTCACGCAGAGTCGTGCCTTCAGCGAACCAGGGACGTAGTAGATGCCCGAGTGGATCACCCCGCTGTTGTGCCCGGTTTGGTGCTGGGCAATCGCGGGTTCCTTTTCCAGTACGATCAGGCGTAATGCGGGGAAGCGAGAGAGGAGTTCCATCGCGGTGGCCAGCCCCAGGATGCCTGCACCGATAATTGCCATATCGTACGTCGGTTCGCGCATGGTCACCCCTCTCATTATCGGCGTACCGTTGGGATCATGGCCGTTCTTCGCGCCACGCGCGTCACATGCCCGCACCGGTACGGATCGTCCGCACACAGCACCGATGCTCCGCGAGGGCTGCCCGGTACAGCCAGCCGGCAAAGACGCGTCTCCGTTTCGCGCGCCGTGCTCATCGGAGTGGCGGACGCAGCGACGGTGAGAGCTCCGGTGTCGGAACGTGCTCCTGCCCGGATTCCGGGTCCGGCGTGTCCACCTCCCCGGCGGCCCCGGCGGAACGCGATCGGGTCAGGTTCGGCACGCGTGGGTTTGCCGCTCGCCAGCGCACGATCTCCTCGCTGTGCTCCGGATAGTGCTCGTACGTCGTGCCGCGCACCCACTCCGCACGTACCTCCGCCTTCCCATCGAGCATCTCCACGAGCGCCTTGTGCGCGGAGAGCGCCCGGTTGCGCGCCTCATTGACGGTGAGGTGCCTGTCCGCCTCGTGGTTGAGGTCGGTGAACATCTGCTCGTGGATCGGCCACGTCGGTGCGTCGCCGCGCAGAATCTCCATCACGACCCGCGTCGTCTCACGATCCCACGCCGCGACATGCGCGAGGATATCCTTGATGGACCATTGGCCGGAGACGCCCGGCTCATCCATTAGCGATTCGGGGAGGAAGGTGCTGCTGTCCATGAAGGCACGCCAGGCCTTGTCGATATCGCGCAGCACGCGCGCCTTCTCGCCGACCCGCTCGCGCTGTCGCATCCGCTCCTGCGTCGTCTGGGCTACCGTATTCGTCGCGGTCATCGTCGCTACTCCTGCTCGGTTGTCGTGTCCGCCGCCGTTGATGCGTGCTCCCCCTGCCAGGCAATCGTCAGCAGGAAGGCGCTCTCTTCCAGCGCCTCGACATCGTGCGGGACATCGCGCTCCAGGCTCACCAGCCGCCCGACCGGCAAGTCCACGTTGCTCCCCGCAGTCTGCAGTCGCAGATGACCCGCGAGCGTCTGCACGCTGATCCGCCCTGCTGCCCGATGCTGCTCCATCCGGGCGCCCGCCCGCAGCGCGATCAGCACGATGTGGAAATCCGGCTCCTTGACCAGCGCCTTGGCGTTGCGGTCGCCCTGCCGCCACGCGTGTTCTTCGTGTAACCGCGCCACTTCGCGCGCGAGGTCGAAGGCGAGTGCCGTCCCGGCCAATTGCCGCGGCGGCCGCTCATCAGTTCCGGTCGTCTCGCCGCGCAGATGCGGTTCGGACCCATGTTCAGTACCCATGCGTGCTTCCTCTCCTGTCAATGACTGCTACCTGTTACTCGCCGCCGCTTCCGAAGCAAGCCCAGCACCTCAGATCTCTGCCCCACGACCGTAGAACATCGTGTCCTCGCGCGAGCCGCCCTGTCCGTCGCCAATGGCGGCGTAGTCGGCGACGAGTTCGATGGAGCGTAGATACTTCACCATCTTGTAGCCCAACTGCGTCTCCACCCGCAGGCGGAGCGGCGCACCGTGCGGCACGGGCAGCGGCGCATCGTTGAACTCGTAGGCGAGAATCGTCTGCGGGTGCGTCGCCAGGAGCAGATCAATCACCTCGTAGAAGGGCCGACGCGGTTTGCCGCCATACGTGAACTGATCCAAGCCATATGAAGTGAATGTGAGATAGCGCGCCTCGGGCAGCGGTTGGCAACGATTGAGGATGTCGGCCACGTTCACCCCTTTCCATTTGCCGACGCCCGACCAGCCCTGCACGCAGTTATGCTTAGTGATCTGCACCTGACTCGCCATCGCGCGCACGTCATCCAGCGAGAGGCTGAGTGGATGCGCCACCAGTCCGCCCACTTCCAATCGCCACTCCCGGAACCCGCCCTTCGCCAGCGCGACGAACGCCGGGCTTTCCTCATCCACCGGCGGCGCGCCGTTGATCCAGAAATAGGGCGAGATGTCCGACTCCCGATAGTGCTGCACCGACGCCATGTTGTGCAACGCAAGCGTCCTGATCGGCGCTTCGATGTGGTCGAGGGCGATCTGCACCCGACGCTTGTGATGGAGGGAGTACCATGAGGTCCAGATATAGATAGCCAGAACAATGAGCAAGGCGATGATCGCGATGACGACGGCGAGCCGGAAGTGCCCATTCGGTGTGCCAAGGACGATGTTGCCGATGTTCTCGCGGAAGTGAACCACCAGCACGAGCGTGACATGCAGGATCACGAAGACCGCGAACACCGTCATACAGAGGAAGTGGAGACTGCGCGCCACCTGCCGCCCGCCGAACAGTTTGATGTACCAGGGGGCGCTGGCGGCGATCGCGGGGGACATGGCGATGCCGGTCAGCAGCATCGCCGGCCCGAGCACGAAAACGACGAAGGCATAGGTCAGTTGCTGCAAGGGATCGTAGGGGCGGAAGTCGGCCAGCGGCGGGACCTGGAAATGCAGATAGGTCACAAGCGCGTGCCAGGCGCCCGGGAAGATGGACCACGAGGTCGGGATCAAGCGTCGCCACTCGCCGGTCGTGAAGAGCAGGATCACGTAGACAATGCCATTGAGCAGCCAGAAGATGTTGGAGACGCCGTGCCAGTGGCGGCCGAGGCCGAGGTTCTTCTTGCCGGGGAGGGCGAGGAGCGGGGAGATCGCCATCTCCTCATCGCGCCCCGTGTAGATAACGCCCGGCTCGGTCGGCACCGTCTTCTTCGTGAACTTGATCCACTCCGATCCGGGCGTGCAGCCGTCGTTCCAGTAAAAGCGCGGGTGCGCGCCGAGGATTTCGACGCCGCTGCGGATCAGGAGGCCAACGAAGAGGAGGTTGACGTAGTGGGCGAGGCGCAACCAGAGAGGAAAGCCGAGACTGGCAAAGATAATCTGCATAGAGCATCACTCCTTCGTACCTGTTCATTGGTGCGCCGTGCGACCAACGCTTCCTCTCCCCCGGTCAGACGAGCGCTCGTTCCAGACCAAGAAAGGTATAGTGATAGCCATTCTCTTCGTGTGCTTCCTCGAACACCGTTCTGGTAAACGCTGAGTAATCAGGGAAAAACGTATCGCCCGCAATCGCCTGATGAATGATCGTTAAATAGAGCTTGTCTGCTGTACCGATCGTTTGTCGAAATATCCCTCCGCCGCCGATGACAAAGATCTCATCCCGCTTCTCAGCGCGAACGTCGGCGAGCTTCTCCCGCGCGACACGCAGGGCATCACTGACGCTATGGACAATCGTTGCGGGAATTGGCGGTAGATAGTCGTCCTGCCGCGTCACGACGATACTCACGTCATTCCGGTACGTCCGGTCAAAGGTTTTCCGGCCGGCGATGATCACCCGACCGTCTATTTTCTCTCGATACCGTTTCGAATCGCCGGGCAGCTGCCAGGGGATTTTCCCGTCCCGGGCGATGACCCGGTTTTCTGACAGCGCGGCGATTAGGCAGATCTTCGGCTGCGATCGACGTTCGGTATTCATCGCTCTCTCCTGGGTTGTTCCTGCCAATCGTCCATACCGGTGACCATCATCCGCTTCAGATCCCTGCCCGCGGTTTCGCCTGGTGATCCGCACCATCATCGCGCACCGGATCAGGCCGCGCAAAGCGATCGTCCGCTCGCCGTGCCAGCTGGCCCGATACCACCATCGCATCGAGCATGGTGTGGATTTCCTCCACCGAGACACCCATGTTTCTGGCAATCGTTCCCGCTGTGAGCATGCCGATCCCCGGATAGTCGAGCAGCATGATAATCTGGCGCTGCCGCTGTTCGTTCTGCTCGCGATCCGTCATCCGTCGCTCCCTTCTGCATCCTCGCCCGTTCACGAATGGACGAGCGAATCGAGGGCCGTCAGCACGCGCGTGCCAAGCCCAATCCCCGGCGCCTGCGGCGCCAATTGCCGCAGCACGCGCACATGTCCGGCGCGACCCGTCACCCGGTAACGCGACCTGGCCTGCGTTCTCCCCGTGACGGCGAGATCGAGCCGGGCCTGCCCGACACGGATCCCTTCCAGGCGCAGATCCGACAACCATGGCGGCAGGTGCGGATCGACGAGCAGCACACCGAGCGGTGCGATCGGCAGGAGGCCGAGGAGCGCCTGGACGAGAAGGACGATGGCGCTGTCCGACCACCCCTGCGGCTCGTTCGCGCCGGGATAGATGCCCGGATGCGGATGCGCCGCGTCCCGCGAGAACCCGCCGATCACTTCCGGCAGCCGGTTTCCCACAAAGAGATCGGTGGCGGCAAAGATGCCCTCGGCCAGCCGGTGGAGTTCGTCCCAGCAGCCGTAGCGCGCGAAGCCCAGCGCGATCGTGCCGTTCTCGACCGGCCAGACGCTGCCGAGGTGGTAACTGAGGGGGTTGTAGGACGGGTGATCGCTGGAGAACGTGCGGATCCCCCAGCCGCTGAACATGTCGGGTTGCATGAGCCGCCGCGCCACCCGCACGCCCTTCTCCGGCGGCACGATGCCGCACGCGAGGAGATGCCCCGCATTCGAACTGATGGAGCGGACCGGGCGCTTGTCCGGCCCCAGGGCGAGCGCGTAACATCCCTCGTCCTCCATCCAGAACGCCGCGTCGAACCGGCGCTTCAGGGCGCGCGCCTTCCGGAACAATGTCCACGCCTCACCCACCGCACCGAGGGCGAGGAAGGCATAGGCCGCCTGCTGGAGACCGACGTACCAATAGCCCTGCAACTCGCAGGTGGCAATCGGGTTCGGGACGACTGCGCCCCGCTCGTCGGTGATCGCATCCCAGCTATCCTTCCATCCCTGGTTCTTGACGCCCTGCTCGGAGCGGGTCACATACTCGAGGAAACCGTCCCCGTCCGCGTCCCCCGCCCGCTCCAGCCACTGGATCGCTTGTCGTGCGGCGGGGAGCAGTGCCCAGACGGTCGCGCGGTCGTTGGTCCACGTCAGATACTGCCCAAGCATGATGAGAAAGTCCGGCGGCGTCGCATAATCGCCGTAGTAGCGCGCGAACGCATCGATACCAAGGAGAGAGAGAGGGCCCCAGCGGGCCTGGTGGATCATCTTGCCCGGCTCCTCGTCCCGCCAGGTATCCGTGGTCGTGCCTTGCCGCGCGGCGTTCGCCCGGAGCGCGTCGCGGAGCATCGTCGGCATAGCGAGGAGCGCCTGCCAACCGATGGTCAAGGTGTCGCGACCGAAGAACTGTTGGTAGACGGGCAGGCCGGCGATCGGGGCGGCCGGACCTTCCGGTAGCCCGAGTGGCAGCGAGGCGAGGTCAGCCACGGCGGTCTGCCAAGCGCGGGCAACCGTGGTATTCGTCGAGATCAGACGCGGCGCCTCGTCCCGAAACTGCTGGCGTACCCGACCCAGCGCGGTTTGTGTGTCATCGAAGGTGGCGGGCGGCGCGAGATGCCGCTGCCCATTAAAGATCGGCTCGACGGCGAGGTAGATTGTAGCGGGCGCATGGGGTGGCAAGACGAGGGAGAAGACGAGGACGCCATCCGCGAACCGCACCGGTACGGGAGAGTGCTCGACACGGACCGCGACCGCGCGATCGAGATCGGCATGACCGTAGCGAAAACAGAGTTCCCGGCACGCTTCGTCCCACGTCGTCGTCACCGGCGCGGTCTGCTGCCGCTCACCCCGCTCCACCTCATCCCAGTCCGCGAAATCCGCGGCGAGATGGATGGCGAGATCGAGATGGCGTTCACGGCTGGGGTGATAGTTCTCGACGCGGAACACGGTGCGCATGCCCGGACCGACGAAGCGGCTGATCTGCATCACCACATCACCATCGGCCGCATGCGTATCCTTCGGCAGGAGGGCATAGGAGAACAACCCATGTCCATAGATAGGACTGGCGGCAATCGTCCGCAACGCCGCGCCATTCGCGGTCGGTTCATCACGGCACAGGAGCCGCGTGTTCTCGAAATAGAATCCCTCCGTCCCCTGCCCGGCTACACAACCATCGAGATTGGTGACCAGCAATGACTGCCCGCTATAGGCGAAGTGCTGGTTACCGCGTGCGCGGAGCGTGATGCGATCCATCTCCCTCTCCCCCACTCGATCATCGTCCATTCCTTCCTTGCCGATCACCAGTAATCCGAGCGGGAAGACGATGAACATTGACTACGGCTTTTCCGGGAGCCGCCCGCGTAGATCCGCAGGCCGGAAGGGGCCGGGCTCGGCGATCAGCCGCCGGGCAGCGTCCACCTGTCCCGAGACGTTCCAGAGCAGCACCCCGCGCACCCGACCGTCGCGCAGGTAGTAGAGCACGCCCTCGCGATGCGGCTCCCGCCAATCGGCCACCACCTCCAGCAGCGCGTCCACCTGCCCGACCGCCTCATAGCCCGCGTCGAAGAGGTCGGAGGAGAAGAACGGCAGGTGATCGTAGGATTCACCGCTGCCCGCCATCGAGCGGCCCGCCATGCATCCCATCGTGTTGGCATTGTCTTCGTGCTCCACCCGCAGGCGCACGCCGAGGGCGGGGTTGGCGAAGTTGGCCACATCTCCGGCGGCGTAGATAGCCGGATCGCTCGTGCGCAGCGAGGCATCCACCTCGACGCCGTTCACCGCCATCCCATTGTCCGCCATCAGTCCCGCCTGCCGCGCCAGTGCGATGTTCGGTCTGACGCCGATCCCGGCGATCACCCCGGCCACGAGGATCTCCCGCACATCGCCCGTCCGCACATGCCGGAGCGTGAGAGCATGCCGCTGGCCGCGCCACTCCATGCCAACGGCGCGCTCATACGCCGCGATCTGCACGCCATGCTCGTTGTAGAAGTCGTTCAGGAATCGGGCATGATCGGACGGGAAGATGCGGTCGCCGATTCCCTTGTGGGGGAAAATCAGCACCACCTCTTTGCCGTTCATCGCCAATGCCGCAGCGATCTCCGAGCCGATGAAGCCGCCGCCGATCACCGCGAATCGCTGCCCCCATGCGGTGAGATCACGCAAACGTTCGTAATCGGCCAACGTGCGGTAGTAGATGATCTCGTCGCCGCCGAAGGGAAGGCGCCGGGGGGTGCCGCCCGTGGCTAATAGCAACGTGTCGTAGGTATAGACCACCCCGGTGTCATCCGTGACGCGCTTGCCCGCTGGGTCGAGCGCCCGCGCAGTACGCCCGAGGTGCATCGCTACACCGCGCTCGGCCGTTTCGCGCCGGATAGTGTCTAAGGAGTCGCCTTTCCACAAGCCCTTCGAGAGCGGCGGCCGGTTGTACGGCGGCACGGGTTCCGATCCGATCAGACCGATCGTGCCAGTTGGGTCCACCGCGCGAATGCCTTGCGTCGCGGCGTCGGCGGTCATCCCGCCCCCGATGAGCAGATAGGTGTCGTGTGGCATTGATCTCTCCTCGCGCTGCGGTGCTGCGGGCCCCGGCGCAGGCTCAGGCGGATGCGCGCTTGCCGTGCGAGTGCGCGAGGCGCTCCTGTATCAGTCGCAGGAGCACCGCACTGTTACTGATTTCGCCCGCGTGCGACGCATAGACGAGCGTGACGGTCTCGTGTCGCGCCCGTTCCGTCAGGTCATCGAGGATCGCCTGTGCTGCCGGGGTCGCCAGCTCGCGCTCGTAGCGGGACTGGAACTCGGTCCATTTGTCCGGATCGTGGTCGTACCAGTGGCGTAAGTCGGCGGAGGGCGCGATCGCCTTCTCCCAGGCATCGAGTTTGGCTTTGACCTTGCGCTCGCCGCGCGGCCAGAGCCGTTCGGCGAGCACGCGGTAGCCGTCGCTCTTGGCCGCAGGCTCATAGACATGTTTCATCGCGATCATGAGGCTTTCTCCTTGTGCCATCGGCGCCATGATGACTACCCGGCGTCCCGACCGACGAGGGCATGGGTATCCTCGGACCCCGCTGCGGTTGTGCCCGCCCGGACGATGAGGATCGGGCACGGTGACTGGTCGAGCACCTCTTCCGCCGTACTGCCGAGCGCCCAGCGCAGCACCCCACCGCGTCCGTGACTCGCCATCACCGCGATCCCCGCCGGCTGCTTCGCCAGGGCGGCCGCGATCATTTCCGCAGCACGGCTTGTTACACTGTGCTCCCAGCGAGTCTGCACATCCAGTCCCGGCGCACGCAGGCGTGTCGCGACCGCTTCAAGGTATTCCCTGACCCCCTGGTCTTCGTCGGCCACCATCTCGTCGGTCACAGGATAGTAGGCGGCATACCCGGCGCCCCATCCGGTGCTCGCGAGAGAGGTGAGGCTCGGGATGATCCGCAGCAGCGTCAGCGGGATCGAGAGCGCGGTGGCGATCCGCGTCGCGATCGGCAGCGCTTCCTCCGCCAGTCCCGAGCCGTCGAGCGCCACAGTGATCGCCGCGATCGTCGCCGCGCCTTCCGTGGCTGCGTCGTCACCCGGTCGCACCACCAGGATGGGAATGATGGCGTGACGCAGCACATGTTGCGCGACGCTCCCGATGCGTAGACGTTCCAGTCCCGTTCGGCCATGGGTACTGATGACAATCAGCGAGCATCCCTCGTCCTCGCTCGCGGCGAGGATCTCGCTCGCGGGGTTGCCGTGACGGACGACGGTCGTGACCGTGCGGCCATCAGCGCGCATGGCGGCGGCGACGGACTCAAGGTACGCGGTGCTCTCGGTGACATGCCGTTCGTCACCTTCTTGCGCGGCGGCGCGCGGCAATCCGGCGCGCTCGGGGGGAGATGCGACGACCGCGAGGAGGCTGATGCGCGCATCGGCGGCGCGGGCAAGGGTGAGGGCGTAGGGGACAGCGGTGGCCGCAAGTTGCGAGCCGTCGAGTGGGACAAGGATGTGGCGGAACATAGTGACTCTCTTTCTCTCGGTAAACACACGCGGGCAGACAGCGACAGGCGTGGCGAAGAGGTGACAACTCTTCTGGATACCGTCGCCACTCCGGGGTCATCCAGACACGAGCGAATCTCCCCTGGCAGGGAGAGAACGCCCGCACCATTTATACCGCCATGCCCTCATACGCATCCCTGGTCATGGTGAGGACGATCTGCTTCGCGTCCGCCGAGTGGACCTGCACGATTGGGATCGCGCGATGATCGCGGTGCATCAGCCCGGTCGCCACGACAATCCCCGTCGGCTTGCCATCCGCATCGATCTCCACCTCGTGCAGCGCGCCGACGGTGTGACCGTCCCGCGTGACCACCTTCGTGCCCGTGCCCACGCGGTAGTCCCACACCTTAAGGCTGCTCTCGGTCATCACCGTCTCATCCGTCGGGTCTTCGACACCAAACAAGCCATCGCCTGCCGGGTCATACGCCCGTGCCCCACCACCGGACGCGGCGCCATGCGTTGGGAGGACCATCCCCCCGCCACTCCCCTGCCCGACGGGGATGAGGTATCGCCACTCCGTCTGCTCGGTATTCTCGGCAACGATGAAATTCTGCTGCTCGAACTCGGGCATCGTGCGCACCCGGGCGGCGGTGAAGGCGAGATGGAGGGTATGGTCTTCATCCTCCCGTGCGATCGTCTCGATGGGCACGACAAAGTCATGGTTGTGGAATCGGCCGGTACGCAGGATGAAGGACTCAATCGTTTGGGTCTGCGCATCAACGACGAGCTGGTCAATCTTCCCCACCTCTTCGCCATCCGCACTCCACACCGTCGCACCCATTTCGATACTGTGTACCGTCGCACCCATCCTCATCCGCATTTTCGGACGCATCATGTGTTTCTCCATTCCTGTGCGGTGCGGTCGAAATCAGCCGACCCCAACCGCGCGATTTGATTCGTGAAGACCGCGTATTCGGGACAGTACGGCCGCCCTTCGGGGTCGGCGGGGAAGGCTGTCACCGTTGGTTGGTGGGGGACGGCGAGGATCGTCGCAATCGCCGTCAGCAGATTCTGCCGGTCGAACGGCTTCTTCACGATCGGGCAGTGCCGCGCGTGCAGCACTGCGGCATGCATCGGCAGCAACACCGGCTCCCCGGTGACGATGAGCGCCGGGATCTGCGCGGTCTCACTGTCGCCCCACAGATGCGTGAGGAATGCCCAGCCGTCCTCGTGCTTCGCCAGCCAGAGGTCGAGGATCACGAGGGCGGGGCGCGCACCCTTTACCAGCGCGTGGGCGGACATCACGTCGCCCGGGCGACAGCGCAGAGTGCGGTAGCCTTCATCGATGAGCAGCGCGTGCATCAGGGAGAGAAAGGAGGGGTCGTTGTCGAGGAGTGCGATACGTGGAGCCGTCATCGGGCCCCCTTCCCTCAGCGCTGGATGAGACGACACGAGCGGGGATGGGCGGAGTGCCACCTGACCGCAGGACGCTTGGTCGTCATCAGCGTTACATCATCAGCATAACACATTACGAACGAGTCCATGACAAAACCGCCAAATCTATCGAAATCTATATATTCAATGTTATTTGAGCATTTTGACCATCAAATGACACCGTGCGGAGGAAATCGGTGGTATCCTGATCATGTCAAGTTCTTGACCCCCGCTCGACAACCCCGACATTGTGGTCCGCGCCGGATGTGGCGCAGGCGATGCGAGAATCTTTTGGGTCGCAGACCGCCATGCACCGTTTGGTGCGTGCGAGACGCGAGGAGATCCGCAAGACTACGACACAGGCGGGGCGCGCTCCGCCGAAAGGGCCGCCCCGGCCCCAAGCCGCGCGGGCGCACCGTCATCCCGCTGACGATCACCGTCACCCACGCCCAGCGCGCCGCGCTTGAAGTCCGTGCGGACACCGAGCGGACCAGCATCAGCACGATCGTGCGCCGCTTCGTCGCGGTCGGGCTCGCCGCCGATGGCCTGTTCGGCCTGTTCATCCTCGCCGCACCGATCGCGATCGCACAGGCACGCCCCACCCCGTCCGGGGCATAGCGATCATATTGAGCAAAGGAGTGTCCACGATGCAGCAACGAGAAGCGCCGATCGAAGGGGCGAACGACAGCCAGGCAACGCCCCCGACCCGCACCGGTGATGACATGCCGACGAGCACGCTCGTCGCCACCGAGGCCAAGACGATGGGGACCGTTCCGTTCGTTTTCGGTGGGATCACCCTGGCGATCGCGGTGATCTTCATGATCACCTTCATCCTGGTCCGGTAGGCCGCCCGGAGGGCACCCGGACCGACGCTCCGGAAGGGGTAAGCACGGTGGCATCATCGACCGAGAAATCTGGCAATCCACGGACCGACAATACGGGAGGAGCGTCCTCGCACGGAAAGGAGCAGACCTCCGGGATGCCGGCCGCCGAAGGGGCGAGGAAGCGCGACGTGCGGAGAGGCGCGAACATCCACATCCAGGACGAGGACCAAGTACCAACCGGGAAGAACGCGGGCGACGAGCGAGCAGCAACCGAAGCCGCCGAGTCCGAGGGCCACACGAGAGGGGAAGCGCGCACCGTCGCGGGAAGGAGCGGATAACGGTCGGCGTTGAGCCGGAGCGTGATTACGTACGCGCTACCGAGGGGCGTGCCTGCTCGGGGGTAAGGAGTGATAGACCATGGTAGGGATCGCGGATACGACGATCACGCTCTCGCTGCCGCCGCTGGACCAGCTCCTCATCCTCCTGTTGGTCGGACTGGTTGTTGGCCTGGTCGCGGAAGTGATTGTTGGCACGCGCGCCCCGCTGGGGTTCGTGGGGGCGGTGATGCTCGGGTTGCTCGGCGCCTGGATCGCCGGGCATGTGTTGCACTTCAGCATCTCGCCGGACTACACGATCAATGGCGTCCCCCTGTTGCGCTCGTTGATTGGCGCGGTGATTCTCGCCCTCATATGGGTGCTGGCGGTGCGGGGCCGTGCGCGACACGCGTAGTGATGAGGGTGGGGGCGCGACCATCGGTGTCGGCGGCACGGCGCACGCGATGTTCGACGTTTGCGCTGTGTTGCACCGCTGAGTGGTGCATCCGGCACGTTCGCTCTCTCTCCGAGGGCGACGGCAATGTCCGCAACACGGTCATGGCCCGAAGACGCTCTAGCATCAAAAAGTGCAGGGATGTACCGGAGGCACCAGTAGCGTCCGATATTTTCCGTTTCGTCAGTGGACCCCAGTAGATATAATTCGCGGAGTTCACACCGGAGCAGCGCGGCGCATGGGATGCGTGTGCGAGACCCCTGTGACTACCGTGATTGCGGGAATAACCAATGACAAGGCGGAGAGTCATGAAGATCGGCATGGTCGCACCCCTCGTCGAGGCGGTGCCTCCCATCCTGTATGGCGGCACGGAGCGCGTCGTCTCGGTGCTCACCGAGGAGCTGGTGCGTCGCGGGCATGACGTTACCCTCTTCGCCAGCGGCGACTCGCGGACGACGGCCCGCCTCGTGGCGTGCAGCAAGCAGGCCCTGCGGCTCGATGACGCCCTGCAGGACTATGTCGCCCACACCATCATCGAGCTCGATATGGTCTACGAGCATGCTGGTGAGTTCGATGTCATCCACAACCACTGCGACTACCTCGCCTTCCCCTTCGCCCGCCGCAGCGCCACCCCCACCGTCACGACGATGCACGGCCGTCTCGACCTCGCCGAGGTGCGCCGGCTGAATACGCGCTTCCCCGAGCAGCGCCGCGTCTCGATCAGCAACGCCCAGCGGGAGGCGCTGCCCGATGCCCACTGGCTGGCGACCGTCTACAATGGCATCGACGTCGAGAGTTACCACTTCCGCCCCGACCCGGGCGACTACCTCGCCTTCCTCGGGCGCATCAGCCCCGAGAAGCGGCCCGACCGGGCGATCGAGATCGCGCGGGACACGGGGATGCGGCTGGTGATCGCGGCGAAGGTGGATCCGATGGACCGGGACTACTACGAGCACGCGATCGCGCCACTGATCGATGAGCACGCGCAGATTGAGTTCATCGGCGAGGTGGACGAGCGAGGGAAGGACGAGGTGCTGGGCGGGGCGTACGCCTCCCTCTTCCCGATCGACTGGCCGGAGCCGTTCGGGCTGACGATGGTCGAGGCGATGGCGACAGGGACGCCGGTGATCGCCTACAACGCGGGATCGGTGCCGGAGGTGGTAATCGACGGGGTGACGGGATTCATCTCCGAGACGGTGCATGGGATGGTGGAGGCGGTGGGGCGGATTGGGGAGATCGACCGATGGACGTGTCGCCGCCATGTGGAAGAGCACTTCTCCGCCGCGACGATGGCGGACGGGTACGAGCGGGTCTACCGGGCGCTCGTCGCGGATGGCTATCCCGCCGCTGCGGATTAGCCGCACCAAGGACAGCAGCGAAGCGCCGGTGATCGCTGACGCACAAAGGGGATTCTCCGAACCGCTGATAGCGACAAGAGAACTGCGTGTTGAACTACTCTCCGAAGCGGCGATTGCGATGGATTGTCGGCCCATTGAGCGGGCGTCTCGCTGGATGCGGGGCCTCGCGAATGTGGTACACTCGGGCCATCGCGTATCACAGAGAAAGGGACAGGACGATGTCATCGATCTTCGCCGTCAACAACCGCCGCTTCGATCCGCTGGGTGACCGCCCGGTGCCGGGGGTCGCCCCCGACCGCCCGGCCTATCGCCACGAATCGAATGGGATCGCGTACACCCTCGACCCGTCCGCGTCGGGCGGCTACCGGATGACCAGTACCACGGACGAAAGGGCGGTCGAGGTGCTTGATGTAGATCACGGGGCGCGGCTGATCGACGAGATCGAGGGTGCCGCCGGCGCGAATCATGACGCGCGCCGCGCGGGAGACAATCTGGCGCGCGGGGAAAGCGAGCGGCAGATGCCTCCGGAGCAGCATCTCGACAGCGCCGAGGACGCGAAGCCTGCCGGTCGCGAGGCGACGCCCCCTCGTCCGTTGCACCCGGCGACGGAGGAGCGGCTGGGCGCCGAGGCGGCGGAGGGACACGCCATGGCGCACCGGGCCGGGGAAGCG